>Ga0326727_10004346_pt1 | contig 42780 bp, 28 predicted proteins | sample MB2enrmetagenome_FD_207643 | JGI IMG/M metagenome (GOLD analysis project Ga0326727, IMG submission 207643) | Lab enriched peat soil microbial communities from McLean, Ithaca, NY, United States - MB29MY | ecosystem: Environmental > Terrestrial > Soil > Wetlands > Peat | place: USA: New York...
GAACGAACTCGTACGCCTCGCCGTGAACCGTGTTGCCGCCCCCCTTGGTGATGATGTTGATCAGAGCGGGGTCAGGTCCCTGGTCCACCATAAAGAAGCTCTGCTGGACCTTAAACTGGTCGATCGCGGCGGGTGACACGGTGGCCGCCAGTTCGTTACTCCGGGTGCCGCGCACAATGACTCCATCCACCAGGTAGCCCGTAACCTGCGGCGTATTGCCGCTGACGGCGACTCCCCGGTCGGAGCGCCCCGTCTGGTTGTTACTCCACGCCGTGCCGGGAGGGTCCGAGCCTGCGGCCAACAGGCTCAACTGCAAAAAGTTCCGGCCATTGAGCGGCAAATCCTCGATGCGCGCTGTGCCCACCACTGTCCCCAAGGTGTTGCTTTCGGTTTGCAGAAGAGCTGTCTCACTGGCAGAAACCGTCACGGAAGCAGAGGGAGCTCCTACCTTCAAAGGCACGTCGAAGGAAGCTTCCCCCCCCACTTGAAGCGGGAATTCTGTTACCTGGTAAGCTTCAAAACCCACCTTGGATACGCGCAAACTGTAGGTAGCTGCCGGTACGTTGGGAAACACGAACCTTCCCGCTTCGTTGGTGGTGGTTTCGCGATCCAGTTTTCGGGCCACGTCCGTCAGGGTGACAGTCGCGCCGGGAACGGTCGCGCCGGTCTGGTCAAGCACGGTGCCACTGACCGCGGCGCTGCCGAGAGTAGCTTGCGCCATTAGAGGGGAATTCGGAACAAGCAGTATCAATATCAGGACCGATATCCAGGACAAGCACGATGCAGCCTTTTTAGCTATAGATTTCATCTTCCGACCTCCTGATTATCAAAAAGGTTTCTTTCTAGACGGTGCCCCCTCTTAGTGGGTACTCGTCGCTCTCCAACAAGATAAAAATATTGTATAATATATAAATTAAATTCGTCAAGAGATTTTTCGTGTGGTGTTTTGTGGGCTGTGGGGGGCTATTTGGGGGTTCTTCCGGGGTAAATCCATTCTCAAGGGATTCGGCATACGAAGAGCGGATTATCCAATTCATGCCGCCAAAGAGGGTCAAGTCCACCTTGCCAAGTTGCGAGACTGGATAGTGGGCGTTTCCGGCTTCACATTCACTTTTGCATTTTGGAGCCTTTGCTGACCTGAGCCGATCGCAACATTAAGATAGCCACATAAAGCACGACGGCGATCACCAGCCAGCGCACGGCTCGGAGGGGTAGAGATCCTACGAGATATGCGGCGGCAAGCACGCCCGGGATCCCGCCCAAAGCAAGGCCCAAAGAAGCCCTAAGATGATAGGCGCCGCCCCGGATAAACCGCAAACCTCCCACCGGCATTAGAAACGCGCAAGAGCCCATCATGATGGGAAAGGCTGCCCGTGGGTTCATGCCCAGAAGGCTGACCAGAATCATGCAAGGGGCATAGAGGCCGATTCCCAAAGCCTGCATGGCGCCTAGGGCGAAATTCACGATCACCGCGATAACCAGGCGAAATCCTTGAACTCCCAATTGCTGACCCCCAATGGGAAAGAGGTTCATTTGGCCCATCAGCATGGCGGCCGCCGCGGCGATGAGGGCCAACCCCACACCGATCTGGATCGGTCGGCGCTTCCACCTCGATACAATCCCCGAACCGAGCCAAGCTCCCAGCACTGCGGCTGCAATCATGGTCAAAAGGGTTAGCGCCTGCACTTTGACTACGGCAATGAAGATAAACGCCTGGACAATGACCGGAATGGCGTGGCCAACATTCAGGGTTCCAGGTAATAGCTCGTCGGGCACAAGATTCCAGAACTTATAGATGCTGATGGATGTTGCGAAAGAACCTATGCCGAGCGTGTCCAGGAAATTCGTAAAGGCCCCCGTTACGGCAAAAGGAATAAATTGCGATACTTTTTTCCCACCTTCTCTCCCTTGCGCCCCTTTTTCGGGTTGCGGTCTTGCCAGAAGCCTCCACAGAATAACGTAGCTGACGGTCCAAACCATGAGTCCGGCCAATAGAATAGACTTCATTCGGCACCAACCATTTCACAGAATCGTTCGAAGATAAGAAGCCTAAGGCCCCAAGGGAGTTTCATTTACAGCTCGTTGCAACTCTGGAGTATAATCAAAACCTCGGATCCCCTCTCAGGGGGTATTTGGTCGGAAGAGCCATGCAAACTCATTGTGCTCAAGCCTATCATCCGGTCGGCATGATGGTCTTGAGCAATCATAACTCCGGGCATTACGGTTCCGGCCCCCCATCCCAGGCGCCCTACCTTGTGTGGAGGGCCCCATAAATATATTTACTGAAAGGCATGGAGTATTGTATACTTTATTCTATGAACATCACAGAAAAACCTCCAACCAGTCGATTCGCGCCACCTCAGAGGAAAAAAGGGCTTCCGATTCAACGCCAGACGGTTGTTTCCGCCACCCTTCAGGCCCTTCGGGAGAGGATTCTGCGCGGAGAACTTGTCGAGGGTGAACAACTTCGGCAGGAAGCCCTGGCGGAAGAACTAGGAGTAAGCCGCATACCGCTCCGGGAAGCTCTACGCCAACTCCAGTCGGAAGGCTTAGTCACCTTCTATCCTCACCGTGGAGCCGTGGTTTCAACCCTTTCCCCGGAAGAGATCAGCGAAGCCTTCGAATTACGGGCGGTGCTTGAACCTGATTTACTTCGTAGAGCGATTCCCAACCTCACCGAAGCTGACTTTGCCAGAGCCCGGGGTGTCCTGGCCGCTTATGAGGCCGACTTGCAAAGTGGGGACGTCAGTACGTGGGGAGAGCTGAACTGGCAGTTTCATTCCATCATACTGGCGCCTGCCAATCGGCCCCTTTCTCTGGGGATCGTCCAAAACCTGAACTACCACAGTAACCGTTACGTGCGACTTCAGATCATGCTCACTCACGGAGAAACGCGGGCCGCACAGGAGCACCAACTCATCCTGGCGTACTGTGAAAAGCGGGAAACTGATGCCGCCTGCAGCTTGTTGATTGAGCATATTCTGCATGCTGGACGGGCATTGGTGGACTACCTCAGGAACCACCGCCGGAGTGACCAGGAGACAAAACAGGTGGATGGCTCCACTTCTCCAGAGGGCCCAGATAACGGGGAGCAGGTTAAATCCGGGCCATTCATATTACCATGATGAAAATTACCCGCATCACGGCCTACCGAGTTGAATTGCCATTGCATGAAGGCAGCTATAAATGGTCGGGTGGAAACTCCGTGGCGGTGTTCGATTCCACCGTGGTTTCTGTCGAAACGGACGCCGGAATCACGGGCTATGGCGAGGTCTGTCCACTTGGCCCCGCCTATCTTCCCGCCTATGCTGCCGGCGCCAGGACGGGGATCGCCGAACTCGCCCCTGCCTTGATGGGCCTTGACCCGACAGAACTCAACGTAATCAATCGCCGTATGGACCAGGCGATGCGTGGGCATCCCTACGTAAAGTCCGCGCTCGATATGGCCTGTTGGGACATCCTTGGCAAAACCAGTGGACAACCCGTAAGCAAGCTCTTGGGGGGACGGTTTGGCGAAGATTTCGCTCTTTATCGAGCGATCTCGCAGGAGAGCCCCGAGGCGATGGCGGCAAGGGTTGGTGAATACCGAGCCGAAGGCTACACCAAGTTTCAACTCAAGGTGGGCGGAGGTCCGGACGTCGACATTGCGCGGATCCACGCCGCGTCGGCCCGCCTGCAGCCGGGGGATGTGCTGGTTGCGGATGCCAACACGGGGTGGACTCAACACCAGGCCCTGCGTGTTGCCGACGCAGTTCGCAATGTGGACGTGTATTTAGAACAGCCTTGCGCGCGCTATGAGGAGTGTCGTGTGGTGCGCCAACACTCCAACCGCCCGTTCATTCTGGACGAGGTGATTGACGACATTTCGATGGTATTGCGCGGCGCCGCTGATCACGCCATGGACATCATCAATCTCAAGATTTCAAAGGTCGGAGGGCTGACCAAGGCGCGTCAAATTCGGGACTTGTGCGTTTCGCTGGGCATTGCGTTGACCATCGAAGACACCTGGGGTGGCGACATCATTACCGCAGCTATCGCCCATTTGGCGCATAGCACTCCCCCGGAGATGCTGTTTTCATCCACGGATTTCAACAGTTACGTCACCTTGAGTATTGCGGAGGGATCCCCGCAGCGTGTCAACGGGCGGCTGGCGGCACCCACGGGTCCTGGGCTGGGGATTACTCCCAGATTTGAAGTTCTGGGCCAGCCTGTCCTCGACGTGAAGGCTTTCTAGCCAACGTGTTTTGCCGAAAAGATTAACCGGAGAGAATGAGCAGGCTCAATGTCCTCACCCTCCTCACGCAGCCATGGTCCTTACCCCCTTAGGGTTGATCATCGGGAGAAACTACGATGCGACAGCAGGATTGGCAGGGAGTATTTCCGGCAGTTACCACACCGTTTAACCAGGATTTGTCCATAAACTACCCCGCTTTGCGGCGCCATGTTTCGTGGCTTCTGAACTCTGGTTGCAAAGGAATTATTATACTTGGATCGCTCAGCGAGTCTCCCACCCTCACCATGCCGGAAAAGACTGAGATGCTTCGGCAATGCAAAGACCAGATCGGTGGCCGGGCCCCGCTCGTGGCCGGGGTGTCAGGTCTGGCGACGGCGGAAGCGGTTCAACTGGCTCGAACCGCCGAAGAAGTCGGCTGCGACGGATTGATGGTGCTGCCCCACTTCGTTTACCGGAGTGATTGGAGAGAAACCGAAGCCCATATAAGCGCGGTAATTTCCGCAACCTCGCTCCCCTGCATGCTCTATAACAATCCGATCTCCTACGACATCGATGTGACACCGGCCCAGATTGCCACCCTGACGAAACATCCCAATTTTTGCGCGGTTAAGGAATCCAGCGGAGATGTGCGCCGAGTCGCGGCAATCCGGGAACTGCTGGGGAACCGCCTGGCGGTTTTCGTGGGATTGGATGATCTGGTCGTAGAGAGTGTTGCTGCCGGCGCGGTGGGCTGGGTGGCCGGGCTGGCGAATGCTTTGCCCCTGGAATCCGTGCAGCTCTTTGATTTGGCAAGATCCGGCAACGCCGCTGAAACCTGGCGGCTTTACCAATGGTTCCTCCCGCTCCTGCGGCTGGATGTGGTCCCGAAATTCGTTCAACTCATCAAGCTGGTGCAAAAGGAAACCGGCACCGGAAGCCCCGCCGTGCGCCCGCCCCGCCTCGAGCTCGAAGAGAGCGAACGCGAGGAAGTGCTGATGATGATTCGCGAGCGACTGGCGCAACGGCCTGCGGTGCTGGTGGAGCACTGAACAGAGGGCAGCGCGGACGGCCCTACTCACAGTTGGCAAGCCTGGCACAACGATAGAACGACAATTAAAAGGCAGACCTCAACTCCTTCCTCAATGCCAAGATTCTTCGATCACCCCCGTGGGCTCGCAACTCTGTTCCTCACCGAATACTGGGAGCGATTCAGTTATTACGGTATGCGCGCCTTGCTAATCCTCTTTATGACCGCTCCCGTGGCTGGAGGGGGGTTGGGATTCGACGTTGTCAAAGCCGGGGCGATCTACGGGATTTATGTGGGGATGGCTTACCTGTTTACGCTTCCCGGGGGATGGATTGCGGACCGCCTGATCGGACAACGGCAGGCTGTGCTTTACGGTGGCCTGGTCATTGCCTGCGGCAATTACGCTCTGGCCATCCCGCTGATAGAGACCTTCTATCTTGGCCTGGCATTGATTGTGTTCGGTACGGGGCTGCTGAAACCGAATGTGAGCACCATGGTGGGACAGTTGTACGGCCAAAACCATGCCCGGCGTGATGCTGGCTTCTCAATTTTTTATATGGGAATCAATCTTGGCGCACTGGTGGCTCCACTTGTGTGCAGTTATCTGGGCGAAAAGATCAACTGGCATCTCGGCTTTGGCCTGGCAGGAGTGGGCATGACGCTGGGCCTCATCCAGTACCGCGGGGGCTGGAAGCACCTCGCCGACGTCGGAGCCCCTCCCCCGGACACTTCTTCGGCCAAGCGTCAGCTTCAGGTTTCTCTGGGTCTCGTTTTGCTGCTTGCCCTTCCTGCTGTAGGCTTGGGATTGACCGGGGCTTTCAAGATTTCGGCAACGGGCCTTTCCAAGTCTCTGGGCTTAATGCTGGTCCTAATCGTCATCGCCACTTTCACGTGGCTGTTCAGAATGAAAGGCTGGACTCCCGTTGAGCGCCAGCGCTTGGTCGCTGTCCTGATCTTCTTTTTCGCTTCCGCCTTGTTCTGGTCTCTGTTCGAGCAAGCGGGCTCCACCCTGAACCTTTTCGCTGAATTGAACACCAATCGCAGCCTGTTCGGAGGCTTTCCCGCGGGATGGTTTCAATCCGAGGAACCCCTGTTTGTCATCCTTCTGGCGCCGCTCTTCGCCTGGCTTTGGGTGAACCTCGGCCGGTGGGAGCCGTCCACCGGATCGAAGTTCGCCGCGGGACTCCTCTTCGCAGGATTTTCGTTCCTGATTCTGGTTCCGATTGCCGCACGAACCAACAACAGCCCCCTGTGGCTCACCTGGAGCTATTTACTCGTCACGCTCGGAGAGCTCTGCGTAAGCCCCGTGGGGCTCAGCATGACGACGAAGCTTGCGCCGGCAAGAGTCGCGGGCCTGATGATGGGTTTCTGGTTCCTTTCCGATGCGGTGGGAAATTATATTGGTGGGACCCTTGCTTCCTTTTATCACTCTTTCCCATTGTCGCGGCTGTTTGGAACCGTGGCGTTGACGGCGATTTGCGCCGGCCTCGGGATGTTCCTGTTGGTGCCTTCCATGAAGAAATTGATGGGTGGGGTGAATTGAGTTCGGGAGGATTTCAAATGATGATGCCGAACCGCGATGGTTCTTCAAAGAGCCATGAGCGGCCCCGTTACGCATTCCTTTTGGTCGCGATATGCGCGGCAGGTCTTGCCACCATAGGCGCCTGGCCAGCAAGCGCCCACGCGCAGCTTTCACCCCAACTCACCGAAATGCTGCGCCGCGTTTTTGTCGCCAAGGAATTTGACGCCAAATCGTTCGGGCCGGCTCGGTGGTTGAAAGAGGGTGAGTCCTATGCCACGCTCGAGGCGTCGGCAAAAATCGCAGGCGCGAAGGATATCGTGAAGTATGACACCGCCACCGGCGTCCGCGAGTTGCTGGTCCCCGCCACAGCGCTCATTCCGCCGGACGCCAAAGCGCCGCTCACCCTTGGTGACTACTCCTGGTCGAAGGATATGAAGCGGCTTCTGATCTTTACGAATACTCAACGCGTGTGGCGGCAGAACACGCGCGGAGATTATTGGGTGCTCGACTTGGCGACCAGGAAACTTCAGAAGCTGGGAGGCCATGCCGCTCCCCCGACCCTTATGTTTGCCAAGTTCTCCCCGGACGGGTCAAAGGTCGCTTATGTGCGCGACCAGAACATTTATGTGGAGGATCTGGCACGAGGGCCAATAGTCCAACTCACGGAAGATGGCTCCCCCACTTTGACAAACGGGACTTCGGATTGGGTCTACGAAGAGGAGTTCTCCATCCGGGACGGATTCCGTTGGAGCCCGGACGGCGAGCGTATCGCTTATTGGCAGATTGATTCTTCCGGGGAAGCGAACTTCCCGCTGATCTACGACACGGGTGGCCCTTATGACGTCGTGAGCCACATTCCCTATCCGCAATATGGCGTGTACCCTCACATCAGAAATATCCCTTACCCGCAACCTGGAACCACCAATCCTGCCGCCCGAATAGGAGTTGTCAAAGCATCGGGAGGGCTTACCCAATGGATGGACGTGCCCGGAGACCCTCGCGACAACTACATTCCCTATATGGCCTGGGCCGGAAATTCCCGGGAACTCGTCTTGCAACACTTGAATCGCCTCCAAAACACGGATGACGTGTTGCTGGCTGACGCCCAGACCGGGTCGGTGGTGCAAGTTCACCGGGAGCACGATGATACGTGGGTTGATGTGGCGGAAGACCTGCACTGGCTTCACGACGGAAAAGACTTCCTGTGGGTAAGCGAAAAAGACGGTTGGCGGCATGTGTACCTGGTCTCACGGAATGGGAAGCAGTCACGGCTTTTGACACCCGATCAATTTGATGTGATCCACCTCGAGGGGGTCGATTCGCAAGAGACTTGGGCCTATTATATTGCTTCGCCCCACAACGCCTCGCAGCGCTACCTCTACCGCCGCCGCTTGGACGGAACCGGCGAGGCGGACCAAGTGACGCCCGCCCATCTGGCCGGAACTAATTCCTATCTAATTTCTCCCGATTGTCGCTGGGCGATCCACACCTATTCAACCGTTGATACGCCTCCGGTTATGGACCTCATCACGCTTCCCGGCCACCAGGTGAAACGGGTTCTTGAGGACAATCATGAGTTGCGGGCAAAGATCGCGCCAGTCTTTGCAACGCCGTCGGAATTCTTCCCCATTGATATTGGCGGTGGCGTGACGCTGGACGGCTGGATGATCAAACCCCAAGGGTTCGACCCTGCGAAGAAATATCCGATCCTCATGCATGTCTATGGAGAGCCGGCGGCGCAGACGGTTCTTGACCGATGGGCCGGTCCATCAGGGGTATTCCATCGCCTCATCGCAGCCCAGGGTTACATTGTGGCCAGCGTGGACAATCGAGGCACGCCGGCGCCCAAGGGACGAGCTTGGCGCAAGATCATTTACGGTACGGTGGGCGTCCTCTCCTCCCGGGAACAAGCGGCGGCGCTGCTGACCCTGGAGAGAACTTGCCCTTACATCGACGCCAACCGCACGGCCGTGTGGGGCTGGAGCGGTGGTGGCTCGAACACGCTCAACCTGATGTTCCGTTATCCCGAAGTTTATAAGGTGGGCATGTCTGTAGCGCCGGTCCCCGATCAAAGGCTGTACGACACCATTTACCAGGAACGCTACATGGGCCTGCCCCAAAAGAACACGCAGGGCTATCACGATGGCTCTCCCATCAACTTTGCTGAAGGCTTACGGGGGCATCTGCTGCTCGTCCACGGCTCGGACGACGACAATGTGCATTTCCAGGGCAGCGAACTGCTGATCAACCGCCTGGTCGAATTGGGCATGCCATTCGACATGATGGAGTATCCAGGCCGGACGCATAGCCTGTCAGAGGGAAAGAACACTCCCTATCATCTATACAGCCTGCTCGCTCGCTATTTGGAGGAACATATTCCACCCGGGCCCTAGCCCGCGCACTGATTAGGGCCCCAAGAAGCACACGATGATACGGTTTGGAGCGGTGGCATTTACGATCCATCGAAAGCTACGCAGCATAAAAGGCAGTGAAATGAGGAGAGAAATGCAAAACACCAAACGGCTCACAGAAATGCGGGATGCGAACTGGTTTCTAGCCCTGGCGCCTGCTTATGGATGCTGGGAAATCCCGCACAGAAAGCGGCCCGCGCCCAAACTCCCCAACCCCGGTTCTCGGTGGCCATCCGGACTACCAACTGTTGGATGTCATCCTGCGTGCGTGGACGTCCAGGGCCACGCCGCTTGCTGCCACCATATTTCTTGGCGATCAGCTTGCAGTGCCATGCCAGGAGCGCCTCCGGTGCGACGAGGGTCCTCAATTCCTGAAGCACCGCCCGCCCAGTTTCTTGGCCTTGACGGCTGAAGCCGGCGCTGGTCATCATTCAGGAGCAGCCGCTTGTTTCCGAGTTGCTCGCGCAATACGCAGTTCTCTTCCTTGAGGTAATCGATCACGTCGCGCTGCTACTGGTTCACCCAACCGGCGAGCGATAACAGAAGCAGACGAAAGGGATCGAGTGCCAGAGGCACAGGGACAGCGTAGCATCCTGAAGTGGACTGGGGCATGCGGTCGGTTTGGGCAGAACAGATTCTCCAACCTCTTGCGTCATCAGTCGCATCCAATTTTTGGACACTACGGGGGTCACTGAGAGTTCAAAAATGGCAGACTTGCGTCCGCCAAACAGGTTACCAACCGAGTACCAAATCAGTACCACTTGAGTGTTCTTGCCATGCTTTTGCGTGCTCTTACGTTGCCAAGCGTGCCGCAAAATCAACGAGATATCCTAGCCTATACTGCCTGGCAGTCATGAGGTCGAGAGTTCGAACCTCTCCAGGTCCACCAACCTAACCCACTAATTTATCGGCAATTACCTCGATTCCGGTAGTCGAACGATTTCTCTCTGCCCTACGCCGCTACTCGCTGGGATTGCAAAATGAAGACGGGGCAACCAATGATTTTCCAGTATCTGGAGAAGTGAGTGAAGGTTCCTACGAAGTTCGTCACGAATGCGCTGGAAAGCAATTCCCGCGCGTCCGCGACGCGGTAAACGCGCGTCGGCTCCCTAATGTATGACCCAATTGTCTGCTTCGACCGGCAGGCTGAGGCCTGCAACGACTGCCTGAATAACGGCCAGGATGATGGCAGACTTGGAGGCTTACTTTAGATAAGCGCGCACAAGCTCAATCAGATCTTCGGTCAATTCTTCCGTGGATTCGGTTCGGCGTTCCGGATGCGTAAGGTGCAGGCGGATGTGATCCTCCATGATCTCCGCCATCAGACTGTTGACTCCGCCCCGAATCGCCGCCAGGAGCATTAAGATGTCCGCGCACTCGTCACCCTCGGCGACGGCGCGTTCGACGGCTGTAATCTGCCCGCCGAGGCGCTTAATCCGCGAAAGCAATTTCTGTTTTTCCTTCGAAATTTCCGGGAGTTTGTCTTTCATAGGAATCTTTTTGCACTTCTCCTGCACTTTTCTCTTGACATGTACCCTAGGGGGGTATGATATAACGCTCCCAGCGGGAAAGCCAGTCCTCCCGCTCAGACTACAGGAAAGGACGTATGAAAACCCGTTGTGGCCACAAGCCTCCGCAAACAGCCGGCGGCTTCCCGGTGTAGAAGAAACTTTCTGGTGTCCCGATAAGCCCTGGTGTCCTGCCTATCGCCTCACCTCCGCTTCTTCTTGCCGATAACTGAAGAACCCGAGGGATCGAGGCCGGTGCTGTCAAGCACCCTTCTTCCTTCCCCATAATCGAAACGCGCGATCGGCAACACGATTGACTCCGCCACCGTGGAACCGCGCTAAAGCTGCGGGCGGTAGTCCGCGCAAGGGGAGATTCTTATCCCCGCCCTCCAGGCACGAGCAGCGATTTCTTAATGGGTCGAGGTAAGGCGCGTGAATATTCTTTCCAGGTTCTATTACCGGTACAAGAAGATCCTGAAGGTCATCCGGCTATTCCTCATCATCGCCGGCCCCGGCATCATCGTCATGGTTGCCGACAACGATGCCGGAGGCATCACAACGTACACCGCCACCGGGGCGAAGTTTGGTTTCACTCTTATCTGGTTCCTGATCCTGCTGGGGCCGGTCGCTTACTACGTGCAGGAAATGACCGTCCGACTTGGCGCGGTGACCAAACGAGGTCATGCGGAAGCCATTTTTCACGCTTTTGGGTCTTTTTGGGGATGGTTTTCCCTTTTGGACCTGGTGGTATTGAATTGGCTCACCATGATCACGGAGTTTATCGGCATGACGGCGGCGCTCGGTATTTTCGGTGTGCCGCGCGTCGCCACGGTGATTATTGCCTCGGTCATGATGGGGACCATGGTCATCCAGGGGCGCTACTGGACCTGGGAGAAGGCGGCCATGGTCTTTTGTGTACTCAATCTCATTTACATCCCCGCCGCGTTCATGATCAATCCTCCGATCCACGAAGTTCTTAAGGGTTGCTTTATTCCCCAACTTCCACCTGGAGGGTTCACCAACGAGCTGTTCTTCTTCCTCATGGCGAATATCGGCACCACGATTGCACCCTGGATGATTTTCTTCCAACAGAGCGCCGTGGTGGATAAGAGCCTGCAGGAGAAAGACATCACCGGCGGCAGGGTGGACACGGCGATCGGCGCCTTTTTCACGGTGGTCGTCGCCGCCTTCTGCGTCATCCTTACCGGCACGCTTCTCCCCGGCCAGGACATTTACGATGCCGCTTCGGCAGCCGCTAAATTCATGGGCATCAGCAAGCAACTCGGCACCTTCCTGGCCATCGGGTTGTTCGACGCGGGATTTCTGGGAGCCATCTGTATCTCGCTCGCCAGTTCGTGGGCTTTCGGTGAGGTGTTCGGTTGGGCCCACTCTCTGAACAACAAAGTGAAAGAGGCGCCCTGGTTCTATGCGTATTACTTTTTCGGAATCGCCTTGGCGGGGACAGTGGTGTTGATTCCGCACGCGCCTCTGGTGCTGATCACCCTTTTTGTGCAGGTGATCGCGGTGACTTTACTGCCTGCGGCCCTGGTCTTTCTGATCCTGCTCCTGAACAACGAGGAAACCATGGGCCGGTACAAGAATACAATGTTCCAAAATATCGCCAACATCACGATCGTGGCGCTGATCATTATCGTTTCCACTTTGTACGGGATCAGCGCGCTCTTTCCAAACATTCTGAAGTGAACGACGGCGTCGAGGCTAAAAATGATCCTGGAATTCTTCAAGAACACCGTCAGCACGGTGAGGTCCATCAACCAGAAGTACTCTAAACCGCAGATCAAAATGACCCGCATGGTGAAGTTCTCACTCTTGTCGCTCCGGCTGTATCTGATATTTCTGGTCGGGATACTCGTCTACAAGTTCATTACGATGCTCCGGTAAGCGGAGGTGACTCATGAGCGAAACGAAAACGGCCCGGAACGGGGTGGAGAAGCGCTATTTCTTAACCGAACTCATCGGGGCGCGCGCCTACCTGCGCGGGAAAAAGATCGGCAAGCTAACCGACGTCATCGTCGTCGACCAGGGCAAGCTGGCCGAGGTCACCCATTTCCAGATCAGTCGACCCTTCGGTGACCCCGCGTTGCTCGTACCGCAGCAAAAGGCCCAATCGCTTGATCCTCGGGGAATCACCGTCGACATCGAGGGCCCACAGAATTATGTGCGGGGGCTTTTGCCCGGAGAAATCCCGCTGAGGGACTATCTCCTGGATAAGAAAGTCTTGGACATCGAGGACCGGGAGGTCGAAGTTGTCTACGACATTCGTTTGGCGGTCACGGGTGACAAGGTCTACGTCAGCGATGTCGACATCAGCCGTTTCGGCCTGCTCCGCCAGCTCGGGTTTCGAAGTCTGGCCGATTATCTCTACAAACGCGCGGATGAAGCAAAGAAGAAGCTCATTCCCTGGTCCTATATCCAGCCCTTGCCGCCCCAACTGGGCTCCCTCCAGGGGAACGTCAAGTTGAATATCCTGAAGGAAGAGCTTTCGGATATTCACCCGGCAGACTTGGCCGACATCGTGGAGGAATTGGACAGCAATCAGCGGGTGACCATTCTTGAGGGTCTCGACATCGAACGCGCTTCCGATACGCTGGAGGAGATTGACCCGGCCGTGCAACGCGACATCGTTTTTTCGCTCCGGAAAGAGCGTGTGGCGCAACTCATCGGCGAGATGACCTGCGGGCAGGCGGCCGATATCCTGGCGGTTCTGCCGGCCAGCGAGAAAAGGGCGGTCCTCGATCTGCTGGAACCCACCAAGGTCGCGAAGATCGAAGAGATTTTGCAGAAGCACGATATTAATATTCTGGATTTCACTACGAACAAATTCATCAAGTGTCCGCCTGACATGACCGTGCAGCGAGCCCGCAGGAAATTCCGCGAAATGGCTCGATCCATGGATGTGGTGATGTACTTCTATGTCGTGAATGAGATGGAGAAGCTCCTCGGCGTAATCGACATCAAAGAATTGTTTATGGTTGAGGATGATGTTTTGTTGAGCAATTTAATGGTCGAAAACGTCATCAGCCTGAATCCCGACAGCACCATGAAGCAGGCAGCGGATGCGTTCATCCGCTATGGTTTCCGGGCGCTTCCCGTCACCGATGAAAACGACATCATTCTGGGTGTGGTTCCGTATCGTGACGTCATGAACCTTAAGCATCGTTTGCTCGACTAAACGCGAGCGGAGCCCGGGAAGGAGGCAATCGTGGGGATCCTTGCCAAGGTGCTTTTCTTCGGCTTCGTGGCTTTCTGGGCCTTGGGCATTTTGCTGTATGTGATGGCGCCGATGCTCTGGCGCTTCATCCGTTCGAGATTGACGAATTACGACCAGAGGAATTCCCAGGCGCCTCAGCGCCTCCCGGGAGAGACCGCGAAAGCCAAGCGAGGTGATCCCAATGATGAATGGAGATAGGGTGAATCCTGAGATTCGGGTAAATTCCCGGCTGGGACAAGCATGATGGCTGCGGCGGACATACCGAACGCCCAGGAATCGCGTGCACCCCAACTCGCCATGCGGGTTTCCCTGGCGGTTGGCTTCCTCATGCTCGGGACAAAAGTACTTGCCTATGGGATGACCGGATCCGCGGCGATCCTCTCCGACGCGGCCGAATCGGTTGTCCACGTGGTGGCGGTTTCTTTTGCCGCTTACAGCCTCTGGTTGAGCCGCAAGCCTCCTGACCCCAGTCATCTATACGGTCATGACAAGGTCGCCTTCTTTTCAGCGGGGTTTGAAGGCGCCATGATTGTGCTGGCGGCGTTGTATATCGTCTACGAGTCAATTCAGAGGCTGATTGCAGGGCCCAAGCTGGAGAACCTGGGGGCAGGGGCTCTGCTGGTTCTGGTGGCGGGTCTTATCAATGGCGCTCTGGGCGGCTATCTGGTCTGGGTCGGAAAAAAGCATGGGTCATTGATCCTGGAGGCCGATGGTCGACATGTCCTCACCGACTGCTTGACCAGTCTCGGCGTCGTCGTGGGGCTGGGATTAACCATCCTCACGGGCTGGCTGCGTTTTGATCCCATGGTTGCGATTCTTGTTGCCCTGGACATCCTCTGGATGGGGAGCAAGTTGATTCGCCAATCCATCGGCGGATTGATGGATGAAGTCGATCCGGCGGCCCAGGCGCGAATCCGGCGACTGCTCGTCGAAATGACTTCCCAGGCCGGGGTTAAGTTTCACGGGTTGCGGCATCGCAATGCGGGCAACACGAATTGGGTGGAATTCCATCTGCTCTTTCCCAAAAACACTTCTTTGGAATCCGCGCATTCGCTGGCCACCAAAATTGAAGAGAGAATTCAACAAGACTCGACGATGAGAACCGAAGTGATCAGTCATTTGGAACCACTGGAAGACCACCGTGAGATCCATCGTCGTGGTCACTTTGAGAAGCTCGACGAGTAAGGCCCGCGGAAATCCGCGCCCCCCGCCCGAACCTGCAGGGTCATTTCCTGCAGGTCCACTAACTACCTCCTTCCGATTCAACGCACCTTGTTTAACATCGCCGCCGGGAGTGAGCCAATTGACCGAAGCTGTTTTAAAAAGGTCAGCTAGTTTGCCCTAATCGCCACTTTGCCCTTGCTGTTCCAAGAATGGCGTGATGGTTGTTGGTGTGCCGATCGAGCTTGGCCCACCCCGCGCGCCTCATCGTTAGCTTCATCTGGCTATAACGCTTGAATAGCCCCGGCAGCCGGCTATGCGGCGTCGAGCAGGTCGGAATTTCTATCGGAGTTTCAGAAGCGTGACCGGGGAGGTGTTATTGCCGGCGTGATCGAAGGAAACAACTCCCGCGGCCCCGGCGAAGGCGGAAACTCCGGCCAGCCTGTCGCGCAAGCGCGCGCGGTTGGGGCCGGATTGGCGCAGCGCTGTAGCGAGAACACGCACCGCGTCGTACGCCTGGGCGGCACCGAGGCCGGGCTCAGCGCCGAAACACTGGCGATAGCGATGGTAAAAGCCTGCCCATACTTCCCGGCTTGCCGGCGGCGCGGCAATCAGCGGACTGGCCGCCGGGTTGCTACATGCGGTGCAGCTCGGCAGGCTTTCGGCGCTGGAATCCTCTTCCGCCGCCTTGCGGCACAGGTAAAGGGGCACAGTGGGCCGCAGTTCGCGGACGCGGGCCGTAAGCCAGTGGGCAGTGGTGGCGTCAGTCCAGATGACGACGGCCTGCGCGGTCGCGAGTTCTCTCCAAGCGCCTGCCTCCTCGAGTTCCTGAGGCCCCACGAGGATTCGAGTGGGCGCGGCGGCATTCATCTCACGGGCCGCTTTGGTAAATTCCTCGCCGCCCAGTCGGCCATCGCGGTCGTCCTGGCTCAGCAGCACGACGCGCCGCAATTTTCGAGTTTGGTAGATCTCGCGCGCGAAAGTTTGCGCCTGCGCGGCGTCCGTGGGACCCATGCGGAAGATCCAGGGCAGATTGATTTGGGTCGTCGTGCTGTCCGTAGAAAGGGTCAAAACGGGCACACCGATTTTGTTCCCCACCTGCTCAGCCAGATGCGCCGAACTCCCTTCCGACGAGGTGATGAGGGCCAGGGCTTGATCATCGAATACCATGTGCACAATTTGCGCGGAGGCCTGACCCCACGGGCCGCTCTCGTCGCGGGCGACGAGAATCAAGCGATGATCACCGGGCAGGAAATTGGCGTTTTCTTCACCGACGGCCATCTGCGCCCCGCGCCGCAGAGCTTCGCCTTCCGCCTGGTGGGGTCCCGCCATGGGCAGAAGCAAACCGATATGGATTTCCGCGCCGGCGAGATCATGCCCGGCGTCGCGTCCCGGACCGTTGTAGTTCACCGAATTGTAGTTGATGGCAGCGTAGGGCCTGGGCTCTTGGGCGAAGCACATGACAGAGAAAAGACTGAGGAGACAGAGGAGCAGGTCAAAAGTCAAAAGGCAAAAGTCAAAGGGCAAAAGTGGCTGGCCCTGCCTTTTGACTGGACCTCTCCATTGCTTGCAACCAGAACTAATTTGCATCATTGCCATCCGCCCCGCACCTTAGCACTTTGCAATTTGCCGTGCTTTTTCCCTTACTTTCCATCGGTCTGGGAAGCCCCCTCGTGACCATGTTGGCGCGGGGCGAGCCAGTATTCGAACTTCCCATCCTTCACGCGCGCCAGGTTAAGGGGCGAGATGTTGTTGAGGGTGTGGTCAAAGTAAGCCGTGCCTGTCGCGCCCGAGTAAGTCTTCATTTGCAAGTCGCGCAGTACATCCATGATACGGCCGCGGTTGAGTCCGGCCTGGTTGATGGCAGCCAGCAGGATGTTCATTCCATCATACGAATAAACCGCGTAGTCAATGGGGTCCGCATGGTACTTCTGGCGGTAGGCGTCGCGGAAAGCCATCCACTGGGGATCGTTCCGCGTGGGGTCCAGCCCGGAAGTGACCACCAGACCTTCCGCAGCCGGTCCGGCGATCTCCAGCAAACGCGGATACGCCAGGCGGCTGCCGCCAAACACCGGCTGGGGCATGCCCATCCGGCGCATCTGTTTCAGGATCAGCCCGGCTTCCTCCGACTCGCCCCAGATCACCAACCCTTCAATCTTCGCGTCCCGCAACATGCGGAGTTGGGGCGAGAAATCCTTGTCGCCGCGCTCAAACTTGACTTCCAGGACGGGTTGGCGGCCCATGCGGCGCGCTTCGTCGTTGAACTTTTCCACCCCGATGCGCGCGTAACGCGTCTGGGTGCGCAGCACGCCGATCCGCTTCAGTTTGAGGTTCTTGAAAACGTAATCCGCCAGCGTATAACCCTGCTGGCGGTCATCCGGAAAGTTATGGAGCAACCACTGAATGCGCGTCTCGGTAACCGTGGGATCGGTGGTACCCACGTCGACGATAGGGACTTCCAACTTCAGCGAGGTGCGAAGCACGATATGGCAATTCTGCCCATCCACACAACCGACCATGGCCCAGCAGTTTTCGTTAAAGCGCATTTTCACAAGCTCGGCGGAAGACGCTCCCCACAAGGCTGATTCGTTATGAATCTTCAGCGCGTAAGGCCTCCCTTGGTAACCACCCCGTGCGTTGGCTTGTTCGATAGCCAGTTGCGCGCCATGGAGTTCTGGAATGCCGAACACGGATTCGGGATTATTCTCGAGGGGGCTCATAAATCCAATGGCGATTTCGCGAAGGCGGGCGGCATCGCCGTCCGGGCGCAGGTCGGCCGCCCCGTTGTACTGGATGGTGTCCTCACGCACGAACCAATCGTAGTAGGGCTTGGTGAAGCGGCGGTAGGGCACCGCCTCATCCGGCATGTTGGCGTAACGACCGTCCGGCTTGACCGTTTCATCCCGCTTGACGACAGCGTCTTGGGGAGTTTCGTCCGGGTCTTTGTACTGCTGCGCCGCCAGGGGCATCGATACCGCGAGCAGAAGGAGTGCAGGTACAACGCGCTTATTCATGGATTCCACCTTGCCGCCTGGCTGTGGTCGTCATTCCGAATACCTCTCCGGGTTTCGCCCCCACCGCGCTTGAATCCCTCACGCTGCGACCTTCTTCTCCTGCCCGTTCTTCCCTGCCCCGCGGTCGGAATCGAAGATCGCCATGGCTTCCATCTCGACCAACAAATCCGGGCGGCAAAGGATTGCCTGGATTCCGGTGGATGCGGGCAGCGGGTGGAGGTTCTGCTCGTGGAAGAATTGCGTCCGGATTTCGTTAAAGGCCTCATAGTCGCGCTCGATATCGCGCAGATAGCAAGTGGTACGGATAACGTCGTTCCACGTGGCGCCCTCGGATTCAAGCAATTTCGTAATGTTCTGATAGGTCCGCCAGGTCTGGGCGCGGAAATCGCCCGCGTGTACCGTCCTGCCGCTCTCATCCACACTGGCCGTGCCCGAGATCAGCAGGATGGTGATGCCTTTGATATCCAGCCGCAGTCCGCGGGAAAACGACGACGGCTTCGAGTAGTGGTAGGCCTCGTTCAAAACCTCCGGAGCACTAATGGCTTTTCTGGAGATGGCCTGGTGAGATGTCTCCGGTTCGACGAGAGGTTGTGGCGTTGGCATAAAGTTGAAACTCCTTCTGAGATTCGCGAATTCCGTGGCTCAGCCCCAGGGCTGTGGCCACCCAAATGTCTTCCCCCTGAAAATCCATGTTCAGAATGTAGTTGTGCGCAAGGGCGGTAGGCGTGGCGAGTTCTTCTTTTTTACCGCCAGGCCAGGTAATCGTGATTATTCCCTCTGGCCGGGCGCCGCCCTTCAGGGCAGCGCCCGGCGTAGCGGCACGTGCCGGGCTAAAGCCCGGCGCTACGTTATGTTTGCCCGGACGGTAGCTGACCCAGGTGTTGGTGGAGTAATCGAGCATGCTGAGCCCCTTGTCCGTGCAGGCCCAAACTTCATTGCGGCGAGACTTGGGAGCGTTGATGAAGTCGGAGGCGAGACCGCTGTCCTTGGTTAAATAGTTGTGCCAATTGCGGCCGTCGTATCCGCTTAAGCCAAAGTAGGTGGAAGCCCAAATCATTTTGGTGTCGGGATTCCAGGCGACGCCCGAAACGATGATGTGGATCAGCCCCTGATTCTTGAAAAGGACAATTTCCATTTCCTCGTCGGGATCGGTGTAAGGCTTCCAATAGTTGCCTTGCACGTCATACTCAAGCAACCCGCCGCCCCAGATGGCAAAGTAGATCTTGTTTCCCGCGGGCGCCAGGCCATAGGCCCAGGGCTCATGAAAGGGCGCGTTCTTCTCGCTCCAACTGCTCCATTCACCGGTGTGGGTGTTATAGCGGCTGACGCCTGCGGTGGTCGCCACCCAAACGTAGTGGTCCACCACGGCAATGCCATAGCAGATGTCATTCAGCAGGCCGCTGGTGAGGTTGGTGAAATTCTCAAAGTGGCCGCCGGAGAGATGGCTGACGCCGCCGAAGGTGGCGGTCCACAGGTCGCCGGTGCTCTTGTCCACGGCAATGCCCATAACTGCGCGATGCGCCAGGCCGTCGGCGGGCTTGTAGACCTTTGTCACCTTGCCGTTCTCAATCAGCACCAGGCCGTCTTCCGTGCCCGCCCACACGCGCGCGCCGTCCACGGTGACGCAAAACACTTTGGCGTCCGGCATGCCATTCGCGGTGGTGAAGTTTTCCCAACGCGTAATAAGGTGCGGCCGCTCTGCGGCGAAGGAAAAGGCTGCGGAGAAAGTCAAAAGGTAAAGGGCAAAACGAAAAAGGCAAAAGTGGGGAAAGCATTGCACGGCAAACGGAGTACGACAAGCGTGGAAACCCGTATTCGATCTACCATAGGCAACATTCTGCTCCTCCCGGCTTTGCCTTTTGCCCGGCCCCTCTCCATGAGAACCACTCAAAGATTCACAATTCAGAATCACAAATCACCATTCACAAATCACCCATGGTCAAAGCGTTTTCAAGAACTCAATAAGGTCGTTCAGTTGCTCCTTGCTCATATCCGAAGTGACGCCGTGCGTGTCCTGGTTGTTGTACACCGTCCAGATTTCTTCCAGTGTGAGGGCCTCGCCATTGTGCAAATAGGGCGCGTCTTCATAGACGCGTTCGAGTTGAGGGATGTCAAACAGCCCATTGGTATCGTACTGGGTTGCGGACCCCACCTGGGTGCTGATGCGGGCGGTGTAGTGCGTCGCGGCGGGATGGCACGTGTCGCAGCGATTCTGGAGGGGGATCACGCGCCCATCATTCGTGGACTGCCGGTAGAAGATGGTTTTCCCTCGCTCCTGCGCATCTGTCAACTGCCCGTCGGGCGCGAGATGCCGGTTGGGCGCGAGCGGAATGTAATTCAAGTAGCTGAGCAGCGCCTCAAGCTCATCGACGTTGAATCCCTCCGAGCGAAACAAGAACTTGGCGATGCGCGGGCCACATTGCGTGGCAAGGTCAGGATTGTGGCCATTCCACTTGTAAGGCGCGGTCTCACGAATTCCCCGCAGGGTGCGGTTGGCCACGCGATCGCGGCCCAGTTGCGGAGTCTCAAGATTCCACGATAAGCCGTCCAGGTGCGAGTTGGGATGACAGGTGGCGCAGGCGAACTGCCCCTGAAAACAGTATTTTGCGGCGTGAAACAGTTGCTCGCCGCGGCGCATCAAGGTGGTTTCTTTGGGCCCGCCGAGGTCGATGGTGGAGAGGGGCACGCCATGGCCTGCCCCTAAGAATTCCAAATCAACGACGGTCAGGGTATCGTCGAGGCGATTGGCGATGTATGCCCAACGGCTGTTCGGTGAAATGGCCACGGAGGTTGGATTGTGGCCGGTGGGCAAGCGCCTCTCCACGAAGGTGACGGCGGAATCGAGGCGGTTCGCGAGCTCTCCCGTGGGAAGCTGCTGGAGGCGGCGCGCCAGTCGCGTCGTGTCCATTATGGAAACGATATCGGCATCAGAAGACGTTACCAACGCGTAGTGCCCGTCGGGCGTAAAGGCCACGCCATCGTTGCCGGCAAAGTAATAATCGATATCGTCGAGCAGAAGCTGGGTCACTTTTGATTGCCCTTCACCCATTGGCGCATTGTCGTCGGTATGAACCACTGCCATCCCGTGGGTCATTGTCCATCCCTGGCTCACCTGGATGAGTGGTCCCAGGTTCTTGGGGCGCACGCAGGGCACCAGGATATCTCCGGCTTGTAGCACCGGCCTCTGGCCGCCGTTCCGTTGACCGGTGGCCGAACCTAATGGCGGGGCTTCAGCGATGTGACGCAGTTCGATGGCGCCAGGAATCAAAATGCGTTCGGCCACCACCTGTTTTGCCGTGTCGAGGACAAGTAATTCGGAAACCGGAGGCTGATCGTAAGGCCCCAGGTGAGGCAGGAGGTTGGAAACGTAAACCCTGCGGCCATCGTACGAAAGCGCCACCTGCACCGGATAACGATGGCTGACAAAGCGTTTGATCTCGGCGCCCGAGGCCAGATCGATCAGCGACACGCTGTCGGCAATGCTGTTGGCAACGTACAGCGTCTTGCCCAGGCGATCGGCGGTGAGGCCCACCGGCCCCCAGCCAGCCTTGAGGGTGCGCTTCACCACGAGCGTTGTCGCATCGACTTCGCTGACCGTATCGCTCCATTCGTTGGAAACGTAGAGGCTCTTGCCGTCGGGTGAAATTGCCAAGCCCTTCGGCTTATGACCAACTTTGGCTCGCGACACTACTTGCCTGTTGTGCGTGTCAACGGCCAGAACGGAATCATCGCCCTCGCAGACCACGAACAACTTCTTACCGTCGGCAGAGAGTTTGATTTCGACGGGCGTTAAGTACGCGGGTTCCGCGGCGATGTTCCCTTGCGTGCTGACGGGCGCGGCCATCGGAGCGCGCCAAGTGAAAAGGCAAAGCGCAAAAGTCAAAAGGCGAGAGTTGAAAAGAGAAAACAACGTTCTCGGACCAGGGCAATCGTTGCCGCAGTTTTGTCCTGTGCCTTCTGCGCCTGGACTTTTGACTTGGCCTTTACTTGTCACTTTTCACCCGTCACTTGTCACGGCTCTTTCACGGTAAGAATCTGGTCTGCCTTTAGGTGCTCGAGCACTTGCGACGTGCCGCTCGGCCAACGGATGATGAGCTTGTCAACAACGGCATGCTGGCCCAGGCCGAAGTGCGGGCGCGGATCGCCCTGCGAGAGGTAGCCATTTTCCGAGACCGCCTCAACATACTGGTGCAAGTCGCCGGCGATGGCTTCCAGGCGCGCGCCGAATCCGTCGCGATTGCTCCGCGTGCCCACCAGCCTGAGGGTTAGCCAGTGATTGCGCGGCCCGGACGCCGGGGGCTTGGCGTGCAGCAGGATGCCTTTGCCGCCGAGCACCACGATGAAGGCATCCATGTAACCGTCGTTGTCGTAATCTCCAAAGCATGCGCCGCGGCCGACTTTCTTAAACTGGAAATAGCTGCCCGCCAGCGACGACACGTCCGTGAACGTCGAATCGCCGTTATTACGGAGCAGAGAATCCTCCATGGGAATCAGCCAGTGCAGGCCGCCGTTTACGACGAACAGGTCCCTCCAACCGTCATTGTCGTAATCGTAGAACCCGTCGCCCCAGCCCACGTACTGGCCGGAAACCGCCGCTACGCCCGTCTCCACGGTGGTGTCGAGCCAAAAGCCTTTGCCGCCGGGATTGTGAAACAGGCGGTGGTAGCGCATGTCAGAGACGAACAAATCCTGCCAGCCGTCGTTGTCGTAGTCACCGAAGATCGGGTTCATGGCGGAGGTCGCTTCCCCATTGGCGCCGAAGGCCGTGTTCACATCCTGCGCCACATTGGTGAAAGTGCCGTCGTGATGGTTGTGGTACATGTAGCTTTCCATCGTGTCGTTGGCGATGTAGATGTCGGGCCAGCCGTCGTTGTCGTAGTCGCCCACGGTCAGCCCCATGGCGCGGCCCATGGGATTATCGATGCCCGCGTGGTGGGAGATATCGGTGAACGTGCCGTCGCCATTGTTGTGGAAAAGACGATTGGCGTCGCCCATATAGTCGAGCGGACCGGGGAAGGCATCGGCGGTAAAGTACTCGCGCTTGGCGTTGGGATCAAATTTCAGGTAGTTGCCCACAAAGAGATCGAGCTTGCCGTCGCGGTCGTAGTCCACCCAGGCCGCGCCGGTGCCGAAGTGCGGGTTCTCAACGCCCGCCTTGGCCGTCACATCCGTAAACGTCCCGTTGCCATTGTTGTGGTAGAGGACCGATGAACCCCAATTGGTCACGAAAATGTCCTCATAGCCGTCGTTATCGTAGTCGCCGACGGTCACGCCCATGCCGAAACCTTTGCCCCCCACACCGGCCTGGGCGGTGACGTCCGTAAAGGTCCCGTCGCCATTATTGCGGTAAAGATGATTGGTGGCTTCCACGCCATCGGGCTTGGAAAACCTGGTGACGCCGTCAAGGTAACGGCCGCTTACCACATAGAGGTCGAGCAATCCATCGTTGTTGTAGTCAATCCACGCGCAGCCGGAACCGGTGGCCTCCATGATGGAACTCAGCTTCTGCTCACCGAAAGAGTGCTTAAAGTGGATGCCGGCTTTTTCCGTAACATCCTCGTACGTCACCAGCGAGGCAGGGGGTGGATTTTTGGGCGCTGGGCCCTGCCCGGGGGCCTGCCGGTTCGTCAACAGCAAGCTGGCGGCAATTGCCACGAGAACGAGTTGTCGCAGTAAAGAAATCCTCATGACTCCCTCAATGCGCGCTTCCGGGATGGTCTTCCACACCCAGGCGCGTGGGCGTGTCAAAACGGCGCAAAGCCAGGGGCCAGCCGTTTTCCGGCGCCAAGGCGCGGTCCTCATGGCATCCCACGCAACCGCGCTCCTCCCCCGAGCGTGACCAGATCCAACTGCGCTGCGAGCGGATCACGCGGCCCACGCCATCCAGCACTTCGAATCGAACCGGCTTATCAGATGGCACAGCGATGTAGAACGAGCCGTCTTCCTCCATGGGCGCTTCCCCCAAAATGGTCTCTCGCTGGGCGGCAGCATTGAGCGTCAGCACCCGAACTCGCGTGAGCCGTGTGGCAATCCGCCCGTGGGGTACGCCCTCGGCCAAATAACCGTCGAGGCAAACGAAATATCCCCTCTGCAGGTCGGGGTTCAGCGTGGTCCGGTACCACCGAGGCGGTTCGTGGGCCGCTACGGGGACTGCTTCCACCGATGAGAGCTTCGGGTCGTCGTAAATGGGCGTGCCGAATCTGCCCAGCGCCGCGTCGAATGCGTAGATGGTTAGTTTCTTTCCTGGGGGAGGGCTCGCAAGGATTTCCCGCGCCACCAGCATCTCATCTGCGGCCACGGGCTGCGGCGACGAGGCAACGATGGGCGGGGCCGTAAGCGGTGCGTTGTGCAATGCACCGCGGCGAATCCAGGCTAAATCCCCGCCCAGACTCTGGCTGGTGAGGGAAGCCTTCACGAAAACCACCGCGCCGTCGTCGAGTTCCTGCGCCTGGCTGCGAATTGCCGGGTGCTCATGATCGCAGCGCAACGTTGCCAGGCCGGTGCCGTCGGGCCGAAGGGTGTAGAGCTGGCGGTCGGCAGGCAATGGGTTCGAGGGAATAAGCGGGGAGAGCGCGCTCGCCAGAATTGTGCCATTCCTCAAAACCGTTTCCAGCTGAAAGTCACCCGGCCCGAAAGTGATCGGATGGGCGTCAGCCCCGTCTAGATTGCTGACCCAGAGTTGAGAACCTGCGCCCATGCCGGTGGCTGAACCCGCCGTAGGCAAGGTAACACGCGGCGCCCCGGAGCCGCTCAAGGAACTCTCCGCCGGCCCCTTTGAAAACGCCGTGAAGACAATTTCCCCCCGAGGCAGGTAGGCCGGCTTCAGACAATCGTCGGGGCAGTGAGTGACTTGCCGGGCGCCGGACCCGTTCACGTTCATTTCCCAGATTTGCCACGATGTATCCGCCGTTTCTTTGCCGGCGAAAAGCACGCGCGCGCCGTCAAAGGAAATTCGGGGATCGGCTGCACTGGAGAAGCCGGAACTCAGAGATTGGGGAGTATGGTCGGATGGAGCCAGCCTCACCAAACGGCTGCCCTGGGGGAAGCGCTGGGAGAGTTGGCCGGGGCGCACCTCCGGCGCTTGGACAATGACCAGGTCAGGCCGCACCACAGCTTGATCTCCGCGCGCGCCCTCACGGGAATTTCTCAGACCATGGCTTTGAACACCCATGACCCGTTGGCCGGAACACTTGCGGGCAGGTGCTGTTGCCGCGAATGTCCATAGCGCGAACGAGACCACCAGCCCGCCGATGAGAATCAAAGGCCAAACTCGGATTGATTGGGTCATCGACAACTTAAACCTGCGCGGACGGCTCGTGGGCAAGGAAGGCCCGGTGTCCCCTTTGGTAATCCGAAATTGAAGTCCGCCCCCTACTTACCATGAAGTTCTGTAAACGTGCGGCAACCCGACGTGAGTTTTGACGCTAACGTGGGAAGTTATGCATGTCGATAACCTTAATCAAAAATGACATCATGGTGATGGACAATCCTGGCAGGGTAATTGTTTTATTGTTTTGGACTAAAGTTTTGTATTACCGGTAAGATATGCCGAGACGTGCTGAGAAGGGGGAGCATTCATGCTCTGCGGCCATCGAATGAATGATGCCGGATCGAGGGAAACCCCGTCAATCCATCGCCGGGATAACTCGAAGCTCATGGGGATGGGAGCGCTTCTCGCCTTCGCGGTCACAGCCGCGATCACGCTCAACCATCTTGAGGCTCGGCCGCCTCAACCTCCTTCCGTGCCCATTCCCGTGCACTACAAGGATGTCCGGCAGGCGGCGGGCATCACCTTCAAGCAGGACGGCACCGCCACGAACGAGAAGAACTATCTCGAAACGATGGGCACCGGCGTGGGCTGGATCGATTACGACCAGGACGGTTTGCTCGATCTCTACTTCCCCCAATCGGCGGCCACTGACTGGTACAAGCCCGCGCACCCGTTGCGCAGCGAACTCTTCCACAACAACGGCGACGGGACGTTCACGGAAGTCACGGATAAAGCCGGCGTGGGCGCCGTGGGCCTCTACGCGCAAGGTGTCGCGGTGGGGGACTTCGACAACGACGGCTATCCCGACCTCTACGTCACCGGTTACGGCCGCGCCATCCTGTACCACAACAACGGCGATGGGACGTTTACGGACGTTACCCAAAAGGCCGGAGTGGGCGACGAAGGCCAATGGTCCACCAGCGCGGGCTGGTTCGATTACGACAAGGACGGCTACCTCGATCTCATCGTCTGCAATTACATCGAGTGGTCACCCCAAAACAATGTGTGGTGCGGTGAACATCGCCCCGGCTATCGCGCTTACTGCCACCCGGACAATTACCGCGGCCAGCATATCCGCCTCTACCACAACAATCACGATGGGACGTTCACCGACGTCAGCCAGAAATCGGGCGTGGGTGTGCCGGAGGCCAAGGGCATGGGTGTCGTTTTGGCCGACTTTAACAACGATGGCTGGACGGACATTTTCATCGCCAACGATACCTGGCCGAATTTCCTGTTTCTCAATAACCACGATGGCACGTTCCGCGACGTCACCTTCACTTCCGGCGTGGCCGCCAGCGAGGACGGCAAGTACGAAGCGGGCATGGGCGCCGACGCCGCTGACGTCCGTGGCGGGGGCTGGTTCGATATTTATGTAACCCACTTGGACTTTGAGTTGAACCGCCTCTATCACAACAACCACGACGGAACCTTTGACGACGCCACGTATTCCTCCGGCGTGGGCAGTGAGACCACGATGCTGAGCGGCGTGAGCGGTAAGTTTCTGGATTACGACAACGACGGCCAGGAGGATATCTTCCAGGCCAACGGCGCCATGCTGGATAATATCTCGCTTTATCACAGCGAGGTGTCCTACCCTGAGCCCAAGCTGATGTTCCGGAACCTGGGTCAGGGAAAGTTCCAAAAGGTTTCGGACCAGCTTGGGCCGGATTTTCTCCGGCCCAAGGTGGGCCGCGGCAGCGCCGTCGCCGACTACGACAACGACGGGGACGAGGACATCGCCGTTTCGAATCGCGATGACTACCCGGAACTCCTCCGCAATGACGGGGGGAACGCCAACCACTGGCTGGAGGTTATGCTGGTGGGGACAAAATCCAATCGCGACGGGGTGGGCGCCAGCCTCAAGCTGGCCTCCGAAGGCATGGCCATCTTCAAGCAGCGCAAGGGCGGCATGAGTTACATGTCGGCGCAGGACCCGCGCGTCCACTTCGGGCTGGGCCAGCGCCAACGCATCGAGTCGCTGGAAATCACCTGGCCCTCCGGCACGGTCGACAAACTCTCCAGCGTCCCCATCAACCAGATCATCACGGTAAAAGAAGGCGTAGGCATCATCCCTGGCAGGTTCCCCCGCGTATCCGGAAAATGAAAACTCTGCGCCTGGTTCGTCGCGACACGAGCGATCACAAACGCTTCACATAGACGTACTGCGCTCCGACGGTCTTCGTACCAACCCGCACGAAGGCTTCCAGCCTTCCCTTTCCAATTCTCAGCGGGGCAGATGCGAATATGCACTTGGTGGCGCCCTTCTCAACCGGTTGCTTGAAGCTGGCGCCGTTCAACATGAAACAAGCCGTGCCCGAATCGCCGGCGGCCTTGAACAACAGCGTCACCTCGCACCGGGCCGACTCGGGGACCTCAATTTCCCAATATCCTTGCGCATCCGGGTTGTTCCAACCTGCCCGTGGCCCGCGCCAGTCCTGGGTTGTAAGCATCACGGGGTTTTCGTGCCGCGTGCCGAGCTGAATCCGGGGCGGTGCATACCCGCGCGTTGAGGAAACTTCATAAAACCAATCTTCATACTCGTTGCGCATGGCGGCGACAAGTTCCTCATGGCCTGGCGATAAGTCAGCCTGTTCACCCAGGTCTTCGCGGAGGTCATAAAGCTCCTGCTTATACCCTTGGGGGTTGGGGGAGTTGTATGCCGCTGGTCCGCTGAGCCACTTGTACCGTTGGGTCACGGCACAACAGTTGCGAAGTATCTCTGGCTCATCACCCCGATGCCACTGGAAGTATAGGGTCCGGTCAGGCCACGCCTCTTGGGCTCCCCGGAGCAGCGGGAACACACTCCTGCCATCAAGGTTAAGCCCGGCGGGCGCCGCCACCCCGCACGCCTCAAGCACAGTGGGGAGGATGTCAATATGCGCGGCAATCCGGTCAATCCGCCCCCCTGCAGGGATCACACCCGGCCATCGTACGAAACACGGCACCCTCATTCCACCTTCATAAACCGATCCCTTAAGGCCGCGCAACCCGGCATTGTAACGTTCCTGTTCGGGGCCGTTATCGGAGAGGAAAATCAGGACCGTGTCTTTTTCCAGGCCCAGAGCGTGCAATTTGGCCAGGAGACGGCCCATGTTCTCATCAACGTTAGTTAACATGCCATAAAGCTTTGCCGTTTGATCGTTGAGGCCTGCCGTCTGGAAGGGGGCCACATACGACGGGTCGACCACCAATGGAGCGTGCGGGGCGTTGGTGGGAATGTAGGCGAAGAAAGGCCGGTTTCGGGAATCCTCGATGAACGCCATGGCCGCGTTCACAAAAATGTCCGTGCAATATCCGTGATATTTTTCAGGGTTCCCGTTGTGCTGGAGGATGGGGTCAAAGTAACCGTCATGCGGAACGTTGGCAGGCTGTTCAAGTCCCCCGCCGCGGAGGACCAACGATTCTTCAAATCCACGGTCGATGGTCCGCAGGGGATAGTCATCCCCCAAATGCCATTTGCCGAAAATGCCGGTTCGATATCCCGCGTTCCTAAGAATCGCGGCGATGGTGATCTCGTCCGGATACATCATCGAGCGTCCCATATAGGTGTCGACAATTCCGGTGCGATAGTTATAGCGTCCCGTCATCAAGCTGGACCTGGTCGGCGAACAAACCGGGCTGACATAGAAACGCGTCAACTCCGTCCCATCTTTGGCAACGCTATCGAGGTTCGGCGTCTTCAAATACTGGTTTCCGGTATGGGACAAGTCCCCATACGCCTGATCGTCGGTAAGAAAGAGGATGACGTTAGGCCGCCGGCCGGCCCCCGAACCCAGGGAAGACGCCTGCCCTGCCAGAAGTGAACCCGCAGTGGTGGCCATGAAACTTCGTCGTGAAACTTTAGGCATTGAACTCCCTCCCCAATGAATTGCGTGCACCGTTCAAGCGTAGCTCCCCTGGTGATCGCCCGGAACAAAGTTACCCGGGGACCTTGCCGATGGCGGGCTTGTGGCGGTTGATAATTCCTGCGCCTTCCTTGATGGTGAGAAACTGGTTGGCGGCAATGTGGGGAAACCTTTCCACTTTCTGGGTGGTGGGCCATTTGACTTCGACCAGGTCCACCTGTGGGGATTGCCCGAGGCCGAAATGCAGGCGCAGGTCGCTTTGCGACACCACACTCGTGCCGGAATGCACCTCATCCATCTGGACGTGTTTTCCGGTCACCACGCGGACGCGGGCGCCAATGGCGGTGCGGTTACACTCGGTGCCCAGCAATTTGATGTTAATCCAGTTATTCGCATTGCCGCCGTCGTTCCGGAGGAGCGACGGGTAATCGTTCATGTTCAGAACCAGCACATCCACATCGCCATCGTTATCGAAGTCGCCAAAGGCGCAACCGCGGCTGGAGAATCGCGAGTTCACCCCCGGCCCCATTTCTTTGGAAACGTCCTTGAACTTCCCGTTTCCAAGGTTGCGGTAAACCAGGCGCGGGGAAAGAAAGCGCTGGTTAAGGTGGAGGTCGTCAACCTGCGGATATACGTGGCCATTGACCTGAAAAATATCGCTCCAGCCGTCGTTATCGTAATCCATGAAGCCCGTGCCCCAGCAAACATACTGCGAGTTGATGCCCAAACCCGCCACGAACGTTACGTCGGTAAAGGTCCCATCACCGTTGTTGTGATACAGGTCGGGAGTGTCATCGGAGAAATTGGTTTTGAAAATATCCAGCCAGCCGTCGCAGTCGTAGTCGCCCACGCCGATGCCCATCCCCGCCTGCTCCTGCCCGTCCTCGTTGTAAGCGCACCCGGCCATCACTGCGATGTCCTGAAAGGTCCCGTCGTGCTGGTTGTGAAAGAGAATGCTGGGCTCGGCGTCCACCGCCACATAGATGTCAGGCCAACCATCGTTATCGAAATCATAGGAGACGGCGGTAATGGAATAGCGCGGCCCCGGCTTCAGGATGCCCGTCTTTTCCGAGACGTCAGTGAACGTCCCATTGCCGTTGTTATGGTAGAGAATGTTCGTTCCGGCTGGCAGGCCGGTGGGGCCGCACATCACCGACAGGCCTTTCCACTGGCAATAGCCAGCCTGCCCCGGCAGCGGCACCTTCTGAAGATCCAGGTCGATGTAGTTGCATACGAACAGATCGAGAAAGCCGTCGCGGTCGTAATCAAGCCAGGTACAGCCGGCCCCCCAACGGACACGGTCATCCCACACCCCTGCCTTTTTCGTCACGTCCGTAAAAGTGCCGTCGCCGTTGTTGTGCCACAACACATTGTGACCCCAATAGCAGCAGAACAGATCGTCCCATCCGTCATTGTCATAGTCACCCACGCAAACGCCGGTTCCCCATCCGGTGCGACCCAGGCCGGCTTTTTCCGTCACATCCGTAAATGTGCCGTCGCGATTGTTTTTGAAGAGATGCTGCGTGGGCGTCTTGCCATCGGGGTAGGGTTCTTCGCCCGGCAGGCGGTCACCGTTGGTGAGATAGATGTCCAGCCATCCATCCTGATCGTAGTCGAAGAAGGCCAGTCCGCTGCCCTTGGTTTCAATGATGTACTTCTTGTGTTTGACGCCTCCCCACACGTTGGACACATGGAGGCCCGCCGGCTTCGCCACATCCACAAAGGTGACCGGGGATGGGGCCCCGGGATGAGGCGTTGTGGCCGCCTGAAGCAGCGTGCCCCCTGTCCATCGCCATAGGGGCGTCGTGAGGGCTTCCAGTATTCCGGAACCCAGGAGGACTCCGGACGAACCCAGCCATTGGCGGCGCGAGAAGTTCATTTTATCGAGTATCTCCGTTCTGGCTTTGGGGCCCGGCAATTATACCCCTTGAAACCATCCACAAGTCAGCTTCCCAAACGACCCAGCAATTCGTGGATGGGCAGATGGTCCAAAACTTCCTCCAAAACGATTAGGGCTGGGGAGGCGGATTAACGCTCACCGGATGCACCCGTCGGGCCGCCTCTTGTTTTGCCAGAGCCTCGCTGAGGGCCCCCTTAATTACTGAATTACCCGGTTGCAGGTCGAGCGCCGCCTCGTATTCAGTAATCGCCTCCTCCAGGCTTCCGGCTAATTCCAGCGCTCGGGCGAGATCGAGGTGTACCTTGGGATTGATCGGTTGCCCCTTCAGCGCCTGGCGGAATTCCGCAACCGCCGCATGGAATTCCCCTTTGGTGGCCAAAACCAGGCCGAGATTGTAATGGGCGATGGCATAATCCGGTTCCAGCACAAGCGCCTTGCGCAGGTTGGCCTCTGCACCATCGAGGTCTCGCTTCTGCAATTGCTCAACGGCGCTGTTGCTCAGGTGCCGAGCTTCCACCGCATCTCCCGCGCGCTGCCGGAGATCCTGTGCCTGTTTGAACTCCAGGTTGGCCGCCGCCACCTCCCCCTTGAGCGACAGCGCGCGTCCCAGACTGTAATGAGCCCGCTCGGAATCGGCCTTAAGTTCGACAGCCTTCCGCAGCTCCTGGATTGCCGCGTCCAGTTTCCTCTGATCAATCAACACGAGGCCAAGCTCAAAATGCGCTTCCGCATAATTCGGCTGAAGCTTGATGGCCGCCGCAAATGCCTGGCTCGCATCCTCTGACCTTCCCGCCCGTTTCAATATGACACCAAGGTGGTAGTAGGCCTCCGGATAGTCCGGTTTAAGTCGGAGAGCAATTCGAATCTCCTCCAGCGCCTGCTCCGTGTTCCCCAACACGGCCAGGGTCACACCCAACCCCTCATGGGCGGCGGGAAAGTTGGGGCGGGATTTCAGCGCCTCCTGGAATTCTCTCTGCGCGGCGGCCAGGTCGGTCTTCTCCGCCCAGTTCCCCAGCAACAGCCCAAGCTGATAGTGCGCGTCCACGTAGTCCGGTTTTGCCTCCAGCGCGCTCAATAGCTCGGTGCGGGCGCCCTCAAAGTTGCCGGCCCGGATGAGAATCAGGGCCAGGTTGTAATGAGCGGCGGGCCTCTGCGGCTCCAGTTGCAACGCCCTATGCAGCTCGGTAACCGCGCCCACCTGGTCGCCATTCTCTTCCAGGGCAACCCCCAAATCCACGTGAGCCTCGGCGGAGTGGGGATTGAGCTTCAAGGCGGCCCGGAAATCCCGGGCCGCCCCCGCGGGGTCCTTATCGTCCAACCGCGATTTCCCCTGGCGGAGATAGCTTTGCGCCTGGTCCATTTCGGGAGTTTGGGCAGAAACTGCCGGACAGGTCGAGGAGCCCCCGCCCTCAACGAGCATCCACGCCACCAGTCCCGTCGCCAGGAGGCAAAGCACTTTCATGTCCCCTTCCCTGTTTCGCTCGAAATACCTGGAGAATCAAGACCAGAGCAGGCCACGACGCACCAGAGTTAGCTCACTGCATCCGGTCGGCAATCTGGGGATCGATGGCTTTGGCTTGGGCCAGAGCCTGGGCCGCCGCGGCACTCTCTCCTTTCTGGGCGAGTAAGCGGCTGAGCATGAAGTAGGCCTCCGCATAGCGGGGATTCAGCCGGATCGCTTTTTGAAACTGCGTGATGCCATCCTCCGTGCGCCCCTCATCCATGAACACGTGGCCAAGCCCGTAGCAAGCCTGCCAGTCACTCGGATTCAGACGGAGGGCGGCCCTGTACTCCTCCTCGGATTCCGGTAAGTTTCCATTCAGGTAAAGCGCCAGCGCCAGGTTGCGGTGCATCTCCTCAACATTCGGCCGCAGTTTGAGGGCGGCCTGGAAGTAGCCAACGGCGGTGGCGGCGTCCCCCTGCTCGCTGTAACGAATGCCTTCGCTGGTATATACCTGGACAAGCCTTTCCTCGTCGCGGTCGGTGCGCAGGGCTTGAAACTTCTGCATGGCGGCCTCAGCCTCCCGGGGCCTGCCGAGCTGCCGAAGAACCTGGGCCAGGTTGAGAAGAGATGCTTCGTCTTTTCGGTCAAGTTTGATGGCGCTCCGAAATTCCGTTTCGGCCCGGTGGGGATCACCTTGCTGGCGATAGATCAGGGCAAGCTCGTAGTGGGCCTGCGAAAGTTCAGAATCCTGCTGGATAGCTTTCTCCAACTCGGTGATCGCCCGCGGGAAGTCGCCGCGGACGCGAAAGTACAGGCCATATACATAATGCAGCACCGGCTGGTTGGGATCCAATCGCCGCGCCATCTGCAAGGCCGTCATCGCGTCGGCAAAACTTCGGTCCTCCACAAGCATGTGCGCCAGGTGGACGTAGGCCGCCGCGAAGTCGGGTTTTAGCTGCGCCGCTTTTCGAAACTCCGTCAAAGCACTTTCACGCTGGCCAAGGCGGTCGTTGACCAACCCCAAGCCATAGTGGGCGAGTGCATTGTGGGGATCCATTTCCAATATGTTGTCAAATTCCGAGATGGCATCCTCATAGTGTTCAACTTCCATCAGCGTGTACCCTAATTCATACCGGGCCTCAAGGTTGCGCGGCGCAAGTGAAATTGCCGAGTGAAGTTCGGAGACCGCGCCCCAAGGGTCTTTCTCCTGCCGCAAGGCCAGGGCGAGCTGAAGATGATATTGCCCATCCTGCGGGCGCAGGGAAACAGCCTTGCGAAGATCTCTCATCCCCGCAGTGTTGTTGCCCATGCGCAATTCCAGCAGACCCAAGCCGTAAACGGCCTCAGGGGAATCGGGGTTCAACTGCAGGGCTCGCTTGAACTCCAGCTCAGCCGGCGGGAACTTCTTCTGAAGGATGAGAGTCTGGGCAAGAAGGTTATGGGTCTTCCAGTTGTCTGGCTGGATTGATACGGCGGTTTCCAGTTCCCGTGTGGCTTCAACCAGGTTACCGCTCTCGCGCCAAGCGTATCCCAGCCCGGCGTGCGCCTCGGCGGAATGCGGGCTGAGTTGGATGGCAGACTGAAACGCCTTAATGGCTCCGGGAATGTTCCCCTGCTTCAGGAGAAGAATGCCCTGATCCTCGTACCCGGCCGCCCCGCCTGGTTTGCCCGCTGTCCCCCCCTGCGACGCCAAGGCCCCCATGGAGACGCAGAGAACCAGGCACCACCCAACAAGTCCATTCATAAAGGAGTGCATTCCTCATCCGGCATAAGCCTGCCTCGCCCTCAGATTCGCATGTGCGCCCCCATCGCGCAACCGAAAATGAAGGCGCTCCAGGCACGGTCCGCCTCCCTGGTTGGGTGGTTCAACCAGCGGCGGGAATGTCTACGGGGCCTTCCTGTTTACCGGAACCTTTGGGCCAGCCTTGCGCGCGCAGACGGCGTCCGATCTCTTGAAGCGTTTTCACATCATCCGGATAAACCGAACCATCAGGCAGGGGGCCGACGCCCAGGAGGTAGTTCATGTCGTTGGCGCGGACAAACCCCATCCGTTTCCAAGCCCAGTCCGCATCGCGATGCGCTTCGCCCCGGATGTAACTCCAACTCTTATTCAGCGCCTCGCAGAGCTCCACCGGCTTGCTTTCTTGTCCGGGCTTGATGTGCACCAACTGGAATGCTTCCGGGGCCTTGAAGTCTTCCGTCCCGGTGAGCCCAAATTTGTACGACACCAGGGCATGCGGCTGGAGGACGTGAATCCGGTCGTAGAGTTTCTGGGCGTGGAAGATGCCGGGGTCTTTGGCGCTCACGGGGACGCCGACGCCATCCAGCCAGATGCCGGCAATGGGGCCGTAGTTGGTCAAGAGTTCGGCAACCTGGTCGCTGGCATAATCCAGATACTTGTTGAGGTCATAGTCCTTTCCATACGCATACCTGGGCTCAGGAGTTGGATAGGGAATTTCCGCCAGCGGGATATTGAAGTCCTTGTGCCGGGGACCGTCGGGATGATGCCAGTCAAATCCATGTTCGTAAAAAGCGAAGAAGCCAAGGCCGCGTTGATTGCACGCCTTCACCATTTCACCCACCAAATCGCGACGCGCGGCCGATTGCACGCTGTTGAAGTCCGTCAACTTCGTGTCCCAGAGGCAGAACCCCTCACAGTGTTTGGTGACGAAGGTGATGTATTTCATCCCGGCCGCCACGGCGAGGTCAGCGATGAAGTTGGCGTCGAACTTCTCCGCGGTAAACTGACGCATCTTCTTTTCGTATTCCCCGACGGGGATTTTGAACTGCCATTGCTCGAAGCAGTGACGCCCGTCCAGCGAGGCGAGATAGTAACAGGGCATCATGCCGAACCGCGCATCCCGGAACCAATGCAGCGACGCTTGGCGCGGGTCTTGCCGGTACAACTCGGCATATCGGGTGAGGTGCGCCGGTATGGGCGAGGGCGATTCCGGCTCGCCTCCCAACGCGGGGATGGAGTGCCCGATGGCCAAAGCGCCGCCGGCCCAAGCCAGCTTCCGGCAAAATTGGCGGCGAGATAGCCCGCCAGGTTTTTGTGTGAGGATCGTGTGAGTGCTCATGATGGAAGTTCTTTCCAAGGGAATCGGGGCGGAAAATATAGCCGGATCACCCTCCAAGGCATGGCGAAGTTGTGGGTTCGATTGCCGGCTTGGCAGCCGAGCACCTTTGGGTTCAATCGACGTCGAGTAATCCCCTCAGAAAAGCCATTTTCCGGCGAACTGAATGTTGCGCCCTGAGGTGGCGGAACTAAGGGTTCCGAAGGAGCCGGAAGTGACATTGGTTGTCCCCATCGTGAACACGGGGTGATTGAACAAGTTGAAGGACTCAACGCGGAATTGTATCTTACCCAGGCGCTCGGAAATGGGGAAATCGCGAAAGATGGAGAAGTTCCAGGTCTGGGCATCCTCCTGGCGAAATGCGTTGCGAGCGAGATCTCCAAAGCGGCATGCCGAGGCAGCCACGACCTGGCAGTTTGGCCCTTCCTGGAAAGCGCTGGGATTCAGCCAATTCAGTGTCGTTAGATTACGGCCGGCATAGGGATTGCCAATAATGTCGGGCATCTCAAAATTAGTATTGCCCGTATTGGCTGTGTCAACGCCGCCCTCAGTTAGGGATACCGGAGCACCGCTGTAGAAGGTGGTGATTCCGTTGGCCTGCCAGTTGCCTGCCAAAGCGCTTACGACCCCTCCACGATTGGCATAGCTCTTCCCTTTGCCCAAGGGCAGCGCCCAAGTGTAGGAAAGGACAAGCATTTGCGGGACGTCAAAGTCCGAAACACCTTGCTGGTCCCTTAAAACGTAAGGGTCTTCGACCTTGCAACCTTCGTTGTATCCTGAACAACCCTGATCCATCGACTTCGACCACGTATAGGCGATCATATAACTCAAGCCATGGCTCAGGCGTTGCTCAGCCTTAAATTGGAGGCCGTTGTACCAGCTATCTCCGATGTTCCGCCCTACGGTAAGCGTCCCGCTGGTATTGGGGTAATCCGGCTCGCGCGGAGCTATGGCCCCCGCGCCCGGAGCATAAGCGGTGTTATAGATCCCGCTGATGTAGGTGCGGTGTCCCCTCGACCCAACGTATCCCAAGGTGAGTGTGAGCGTAGGTGTTACCTGCCTCTGGACGTCCAGGTTGAACTCTTCGTCGAACATGTTCTTGTTCGTCGTGTTGGCAGCCTGCTGGACAGGAATTGGAAAGGGCGTGGCGGCAGCCGTGGCAACACGCGGAACAGGCTGTTGCGCGGTCACCGTGAATGCCGTGCTGTTTAGCGTCGGGTTCGTGTAGAGTCCATAAGGCCAGGCTCCACGAGTTGCCTGCCCCGAATTACCCTGAACTACCCAGGCAAAATCATCGTAATAAGCGCCGGCGCCGGCGCGGACCACCGTGCGGTCATTGATGCGGTAGGCCAATCCCAGGCGCGGCCCAAAGTTGTCATATATGGAGTTCGCCAATGCCCCATTGTGGCCGAACATGCGCACTCCGGCGGGAAGCGAACTTCCCGGGAGGCAGGGTTCTACACCACTATCCGATGCGCAAGCAGGGGGAGGTGTATTTCCGGCGAGTATAAATGTCTCCGTCGCGATGTCAAACCCGGAAGCGAGATCGTTCACATGTTGAGGCGGCTGACTGTAATCCCAGCGCAACCCGTAGTTGAAAGTTAGATTATGGGTGACCCGCCAGCTATCCTGCGCATAAAAGCCCATGATGTCGGTCTTGGTCTCGGCCGCATCATAGAGATAATACACAAGCGCGCTGCTGGGGTCGCCGAGTTCCAGGGAGGCCAGACCGTTTCCAGTCGATCCGGTATTCGCCGGATCCCCGGTTTGAAGCGTGCTGAATGCCACGCTGGGGCACGTGCCAATGTTGAATACGTGCATGTGGAAAAATTGCGCCCCCGCTTTGATCGTGTGGTGCCCGCTGATTTTGCTAAGGTCGCCCGCAAATTGGACAATGCGCTCCGGGTGCTTGAGGCCGGCGTTGCCTCCGGTACCCACGTATCCCGTGGGTGAAACGATCGGATACTCGGGCACGTTCGGGCCTGCCCCGAGAATGAACGAGCAGGTGGCGCAATCCATACCCGTGGTGTGGAAGAGGGTGGCAAAGTCAGCAGGCTGCAAATTACCATTATGGATGTAAACGTTCTCGAGACCGGTCCGCAAGTCAAGCACGGTGCTGGAACCAAAATTGTGCACCCAGTGCAGGCCAACGTTATAGATATTGCGGATGATCACCGTGGGTGTATTCGGATCCGTCGCGGGGGTGAGGCTTTCGGCGTCCTGGTAAGTGTACCTTCCGTAGAGCAAGTCGCTCGACCCGAAACTGTGATCGACCCTGGCAATTGCCTCATTGAAGTTATTGGTGCCAGCCTGCGAATTCGAGTAGTTATTGCTCAAGGGGTTGCTGGCGGTCTGCAAAGGCATGTTGGGAGCGGGAACCCATTCTTTCCAATTAATCATGGGGTTGAAGCTGCCGGAGGGTAGGTTTGCAGGGACGATGATGTTTCCCACGAACGGGTCGCGCACGCCCGCCGTTTTTACTGCCGTAAGGCCGGTTAGGGTATCTACCTGACCGGCGGTCGCCTGGCGCCAAGTGTATGGATTGAAGATTTCGTTCTTGTAGACGGTACGACCAAGAGCATCGGTGCCCGACGCGGCTAACAGGTCGCCGCTGAAATCTCCGTTCCACTCGGCGGCGGTGGGAACCCGGCCGAGACTCGTTGCGGCGCCCACATAGCGGTAACCTTCATAGCCGCCATAAAACCATGTGTTGTGCTTCAGCTTCCCTATGGATACCGGCCCCCCAATCGTGACGCCAAACTGGTTTTGGTTGAAGTTGGGGAGTTTGGATTTATCGGGATCGAAGAAGCTGCGAGCGTAGACTGCTTTATTGCGATTGAATTCGTAGGCGGACCCGTGGAAGGCGTTCGTTCCCGCTTTGGTTACGATGTTCTCCTGTCCGCCGAGCGAGCCGCCCGCTTCCGCGCGGTCGTTGTGCGCCTCGACGTCAAACTCCTGCACCGCATCCAGAATGGGCGAAATCGCAAACCCGCTAAAGAACGGGTCACTGTCGATGACCCCATCCAGCATAAACATGGAGCTGCGAGACCAGGTCCCACTCACCGCCGGGACGATCTCACCAGGAGTTGTATTCTGGTCCTGGTGAATGTCAATCGGGCTGGCCCCGGGAGCCAACAAGATCAGCTGCCCAAGGTTGCGGCCGTTAAGAGGAAGGTCGACCATTTCCTTTTGGTCGACGATGGTACCCAAGGATGCAGTTCCGGTCTGCAATACAGGAGGCGCCCCCGTCACCTGCACTTCCTGGCTCACCGCGCCGACTTTGAGGACGAGGTCCTGTGTGGAAGATTGGTTGATATTCAGCGTGATCTTGGGAACAACGGTGGTGGCAAATCCCTTGGTGGAGGCGCTCATGGTGTAGTCGCCGGGGAGCAGATTAAGGATGACGTAGCGTCCAGCTTGATCGGTGGTGGCCTTGAATTCCAATGAAGTTCCCAAATTCCTGGCGACAACTGCAACCCCGGGAACCACCGCACCGCTCGCATCGGTAACCGACCCACTCAATGTAGCGGTTGTGACCACCTGGGCGGAAGCTGGCGTAGGCCCCACTATCATCGAGGCAAGCGCACATGCAAATAAGACAGCAATTATGATGACAAACCTATGCTCGCGACTCTTCATGTACTAAGCCTCCTGAGAGTGCCTTGCCCGACCGGCAGCTTGGTGAAGTTTGCCTGTCGCACAGATACCCAGTTCCCCTTACTTGGACCGAACTGTTCACGCTGCCTGAATATGTTGGCACTTCTGGTCCTCGGGATGGATGGGCCCAGGCATGCCAAGCCCGAAACCGCAAATCGCGCCCATCGCGTCGCGGGTATACCACCCGGTATATCCCCTGTCAACATAAAAATTTGATTTGTAGATTGAATTTTTTGCTGTAATACATTGTCCATTTTAGTTAAATAATGCCTTTATGTTATAAAAAGCATTGCCCTGCAGCAAGTAAGTATCGCCACATGCTCCCGTAGAGCTTCGGCTCACCAAAGAACACGTGCCACAGGCCGATGCGCTAATTTGAGTGAAGATTATTGCCGAGAATTAGAACGTTTCGTTCATGCAAAGTGGTAAATCTGGTAGACGGGTTCCATCGCAGGCTTGACGTGCCCCAAGCGACATGTTACTCCTTGTGGGCTTTGGCAGTTGGCACGCTCAAGCGAGAAGGCGAGGTACGAACTCATGCTGCACGATCCCAGTCATCACCCAACTCTACCCGTGGCGGAAGAAGTCAAACTCACGGCAAAAGACAAGGACATTCTGCGCCGCCTGGCCGGAGAATTGGCGGAGATCGCTGCGCTGCCGGTTCATCGGGAGAAGGCACGACTCTGGCAGAAGCTGAACGACCGCGAGTCCGAGCGCCCCATGGTGTGGATCAACGAAATCTGCTGGCATGAGATGGACGTGGACGGCGAGTTAACGCTTCAGACCGAGCACACCTGGGCGCAGGAGCAGGAACGCGAATTGCGGCGTACCCTCTACCAGTGGCGGCACCTGCCGGGCGACATGATCGTCAGCGACTTCCTCACCTGCCCGCTGGCGATTCACTCCTCCGACTTCGGAATCATCGAGGATGTCGATATCGCCACCACGGATCCCGCCGCCGAAATTGTGTCGCGCCATTTCCATATTCAGATCCGCGATTTCCCCGACCTCGAAAAAATCAAGATGCCGGTGGTCACCCACAACGAACTGGCGACGGAGCTTTACTACCAGGCCATGTGCGAGGTCTATTGCGACATCATGCCGGTGAAGAAAATGGGCCAGACACACATCTGGTTTACCCCGTGGGATTACCTCATCCGCTGGTGGGGCGTGCAGGAAGCCATGCTCGACCTGGTGGAACGGCCTGACCTAGTGCATGCCGCGGTGGAGCGCATGGTGGATGCATGGATGACCGAACTCGATCAATTCGTGGAAATGAATCTGCTGGCGCTGGACTGCAATAACACCCGGATCGGATCGGGCGGCTACGGTTACACCAAGTCCCTGCCGGGACCGGCCTTCAACCCGAGCCACGTGAAACCCCATAATATGTGGGGTTGCTCGAACGCGCAGATATTTTCCGATGTCTCGCCCGAAATGCAGTGGGAGTTCGCCATCAAACACGATCTGCGCTGGCTGGAGCGTTGGGGAATGGTTTACTACGGCTGCTGCGAGCCGCTGGATCGTAAAATCGAAGTGCTGCGCCGGATTCCGAATCTGCGCAAGATTTCAGCGAGTTACTGGAACAACACCGAGCGACTGGTGGAGAAGGTGGGGGGCGATCTTATCCTCAGCCACAAACCGACTCCGGCGATCTTCGCGCGCGATCACTGGGACCCGGACGGAGCGCGGGAAGAACTTCGCACCTTCCTCACCAAGACGGGCGGCCGCTGCCACGTGGAGTTGATCATGAAAGACATCTCCACGGTGCGCTATGGGCCGAAAAAGTTATGGGAGTGGGCGAAGATCGCGAGCGAAGTGGCGGAAGAGTTCGCGCGTTAAATGGGCTCAATCTCATGGCACATCAAAAAAGCCGGCAAAATGGATCGAGTGTTAGAGGGGTAGCGCGCCAGCCAGGGGAGGCGCTTAAAAAATGACGAGATCACGCCGGGAATTTCTAAGCCAAATGACCGCTTTCGGATCTTTGTCTGCTATCGGCAAACCGGGGGAGGCCGCGAATCCCGCCAATGGATTCACTGGGGAGGCCGAAGATCGCCGACCTGATTCGCCCGGGCCCGTGGTGGGCCTTATGGTTTACGGCTACCGCCAACTGGGGATTGTGGATCAGATGTCCGCGATGCGGGATCGCGGTTTTCTGGGAGTGGGATTCCATACGGAACCGAATCTGGCTCCGCTGCGCGCCTTCGACCCCTTTACCGCTCCCATCGAGGAAGTGAAGCGGCTGCGCGGCGTGCTTTCGGGGTTTCGAAAAGTGGAAGTCCACGGACCTTATTCTGACTGGGACATTTCGCTCGTCAGCCCCAATCCCGCCATCCGACGGACTTCCCTGGAAGATCTCGAGCGGCACATCGATTTCGCCGCTAACATCGGCGCTTCGGTATTCACCGCGCACCCAGGAGAAACTTCCGCGCCCCTTTCTCTCGGCGAACATCTGAAGCTGCTCGAGGATTCCATGCAGCAACTTGCTCAGATTGCCCAAGGGAGAAGGCTCCTGATATGCATCGAGACGTCAGATATTCTGGTGAACACATCAAACGTTCATGTTTTTGACTCTGTGAAATCTGACTTTCTCGGAATGACCATGGATACGGGCCACATTTCGTTTCATCTGCCGGGGGCCGCGCCCGGCCTCGCTCCCTATGGATCAATCGAAGGGTTTATCGCCGCCCAAGGCGACAAGATCCGGCATGTACACGTGAACGATTACAACGCCCAGCGGGACCATATCGGCATTGGCCAGGGGCAGCTTCCGCTCCGGCAACTGCTGGCGGCATTGCACCGCGGGAACTATCGCGGTTTTCTTGACATGGAGGTTAACCCCACGGTGGCGCCCGTAGAAGAAATGCCTGCGGAACGGGATTTGATTCAGAAAATAATCGATGAGACCTGGATCAAAGGCGCATAGCTCTGGCGATGCGCATGGGCAAATTTAGTGAATCGTGCCGGCAAGGAGGAATTGCCACACCAGCACGGCAAGTGGTACATTCTCAAGAACGCGCCTGTAGCTCAGTTGGATAGAGCGGCAGACTTCGAATCTGTAGGTCGGGTGTTCGAGCCACCCCAGGCGCGCCAGCCACAACTTCCGGCAGTCCCACTATAAATAATGAAGACACACCAGCGGGCGACCCGGTCAATTCCCCGCGGATCAAAATGTTATGGTTTGAAATGATAAGGAGAAACCCCCGCTCTGCGCTCCTACGCGAGATACACGCCCACTCCCGTACGATTATACGCTCCCCGGCGCTTTCGGGCCGGAAGGCAGGGTCGGCGTCCTCGGCGTTTTCGCCGACACTTACCCCTCAGCCCTCCCGGTGAAAGCTGGGAAGGTTAACCGCGATCGGCGGGCACAGAAAAGCTTGGGGGCTCTCAGTGCTTGGCGAGCTTGTCTGCCATCGACAGCAACAGCCTGCGGTTCGTGCTCGACATGGTCTCAAAAGACTTGATCAGCCTCTTGACCGGCTTGCCCAGATTCACC
>Ga0326727_10004347_pt1 | contig 42777 bp, 30 predicted proteins | sample MB2enrmetagenome_FD_207643 | JGI IMG/M metagenome (GOLD analysis project Ga0326727, IMG submission 207643) | Lab enriched peat soil microbial communities from McLean, Ithaca, NY, United States - MB29MY | ecosystem: Environmental > Terrestrial > Soil > Wetlands > Peat | place: USA: New York...
CGGCGAAGGCGCTGCCCAAGAACCACGCGATCCAGATGCTGTATGCGGCGGCGCTGGCCGACATGGGGCAGGTGGACCAGGCGCTTGCGCTGGCCAAGGCGCAGTTGACCGGGACGCCGGCGGACCTGGATGTGCGGGAGCGGTTTGCCGAGATTTACATTCGGCTGAAGCGCTTCTCGGAGGCCAGCGAACAAATCGACAAGGCCGAGGCGCTGGCCAGCAAGCCGATGGAGAAGTTCTATGTGCTGTTTCTGCGCGGCGAGTTTTACGACCGGCAGAAGATGTACGACCAGGCCGAGGCGCAGTTCCGCAAGGCGCTGACGATCGACCCGCATAATGCCGGAGTGTTGAACTACCTGGGCTACATGCTGGCGGACCAGGGCGAGAAGCTGCCCGAGGCGCTGAAGCTGATCCGCGAGGCGGTCGATTTGGAGCCGCAGAACGGCGCGTATCTGGACTCGCTGGGCTGGGTCTACTTCAAAACCGGGCAGTATACCGAGGCGGAAGAGAACCTGCGCAAGGCCAATGCGCGCATGGACACCGACCCTACCGTGCATGACCATCTGGGCGAGGTATACGAGAAGACCGGCAACCTGAAGATGGCGGTGCTGCAGTGGGAGCGTTCGATGACGGAGTACGCGCACTCGCTGCCAGCGGATGCAGACCCGGAGGATGTGCAGAAGGTGCAGCACAAGCTGGAGAATGCGCGGGTGAAGCTGGCGAAGCTGAACCCGGCGACGGACAAGGCGGCGAAGTAGGGGGAGCGACTGCCGGGAGTGGTTTCGGGGTGAATGGTACAGGCTCGGGTAGATTATTGTGTCGGGGTTTCAGCCCTCTGTTTATCTTCCCCCGCCCTAACCTAGGCCTTCGGCCTAGGCTGGTATGTGTCAGGCCTTCGGCCCTAATGCGCCCTTGCGCAGGTAGAATTATCTGTGACTTTAAATGTAGAGAGAGAGTCCGATCTGCGCCTCTGCGCGGTCTCGAGAGATGCGGACGACCCGCTGACGGAGCGGGTTTTTCCCGCGCCCGAACGGCCATCGCGGAGCGCGTTTCAGCGGGACCGCGAACGCATTGTGCTGGCGCGCGCTTTCCGCCGGCTGGCGGGCAAGACGCAGGTGTTCACCAGCCGGGCTTCGGACCACTTCCGCAGCCGGCTGACCCACACCATTGAAGTGATGCAGATCGCGCGCAGCGTGGCCGAGGCGCTGGGACTGAACCAGGACCTGGCCGAGACGCTGGCGCTGGTGCATGACATCGGCCACCCACCGTTCGGCCACGCCGGCGAGCGGGCGTTGGACGAATGCCTGAAGCGGCACGGGCTGCGCTTCGACCACAACCTTCATGCGCTGCGCATCGTTGAACATTTCGAGCAACGCTACGCTGCGCATCGCGGTTTGAACCTGACGCTGGGAGTGCGTGAGGGGATCATCAAGCACTCGCGCGACTACAGCGCCGACCAGCACCCGGACCTCTCCAGCTATCTCCTGGGACGGCGGCCTCCGCTGGAGGCGCAGATCATCGACCTGGCAGATGAGATTGCGTATCTGACCGCCGACCTGGACGATGGGGTGGAGTCGGGACTGCTGGAGATCGGCCACATTCGCGACAACGTGGACATTCTGGCGCGATGCTATGAGCAGGTGGAAGGGCAGCACGCCGGGGTGGAAGCCAAGTTTCTGTTCAATGAAGCGCTGCAACTGATGCAGAACATTCTGACCGACGACCTGGTGGCGACCACGCTGGAGAACACGCGGGCGCTGGGCGCGGCTTCGTTGGAGCAGGTGAGGGACCACCCGTCGCGGCTGGCCACATTTTCGCCGCTGGCCGAATCGCAACGTTTGCAGGAGAAACGCTACCTCTACGACACGTTGTACACCTGCGAGGAGCTATCGCTGGAGCACGACAAGGCCGAGGAGGTGGTGACGGCGCTGTTCGACTACTGGATTGCCGAGCCGCGGGAGCTGCCGCCGGGCCACTTCGAGGAGATCGAAAGCGAGGGGCTGGCGCGGGTGGTGGCCGACTACATTGCGGGGATGACGGACAGCTTCATTCTGCTGCAATATGCGCAAGTGAAGCGGACGGTGCGGCGCTGACGGCGGGGACAACGCATCACAGAGCAGGAAGAGAACGTAGAGAGACGCAAGACGGCGGAACGAAGCGGCGGGATCATTTTCTCGCGGCGAGAACGAGTTCGCGTTCGGGAGGGGGAGCGAAGGGGAGAGTCTCTTCCAGCTTTCCGGAGGTGAGGAAGCCGGCCGCGGCATCCGGCTTGACCGGCCGGGAGAAGAGGTAGCCCTGGATGATGTCGCAGCTATTTTTCTTGAGTGAGGACAACTGCTCGGCTGTCTCGACGCCTTCGGCCACCACGGTGTAGCCGAGCGAGTGGGCCATGGAGAGGACGGCCTCGACGATGGGGCGTGTGCCCTCGGGCTCGGTCAGGTTCTCGATGAAGGAGCGGTCGATCTTCAAGAGGTCGATGGGCAGGCGATGCAGATAGCTGAGCGACGAGTAGCCGGTGCCGAAGTCGTCGATCGCAATGCGGACGCCCAGTTGTTTGAGGCGGTTCATCTGGCGGGTGGATTCCGAGGTGTCGTGCATGACGATGCTCTCGGTCAGCTCCAGCACCAGCATGGAAGGGGTCTGCCCGGTCTCCACCAGGATACGGGCGACGCTGTCGGCGAAGTCCTCGCGATCGAACTCGATGGCTGAGATATTGACGGCGATGGGGACCATGGTGTGGTTGGCCTCGCGCCACAGGCCGCTTTGCCGGCAAACCTCGCGCAGGACCCATTCTCCGATGGGCACGATCAGGCCAGTCTCCTCGGCGATGGGGATGAAGTGCGCGGGAGGGATGTTCCCGAGGCGCGGGGAGTTGAAGCGGAGCAAGGCTTCGAAGCCGACCAGGGTGCCGTCGGGGAGGCATTGCGGCTGGTAGGCGATGGAGAAGCCGTCGTTCTCAAGGGCGTGGCCGAGCTCCGCCTCGAGCTCGCGCCGCTCCGCCGGTTCGCGATCCATGTCCGGGGAGAAGGAGAGAACGCCGCAGCCGCCGAATTTGGCGGCATACATGGCGCGGTCGGCGTGCTGGGCGAGACTGTCGACGCTGTTGCCGTCGTCAGGGTACATGGAGATGCCGATGCTGGCGCTGATCGAAATCTCCAGGTCATCGATCAGCAAGGGCCCGGCGACGACATCGAGCAGATCGATGGCGGTGCGCTCCGCGGTATGACGGTCTTTGATCTCCTCGAGGATGACCATGAACTCGTCACCGCCCATTCTGGCCAGGGTATCGCTGGCGCGCAGCCTGCCGGCCAGCCGCCTGGCAGTCTGTTGCAGTACCGCATCTCCGATAGGGTGGCCGTAGAGATCGTTCACCTGCTTGAATTTGTTGAGGTCGATCCACAGGACGGCGGCCTTGTGGCCGGCACGGGCGGCCCGTTTGGTGGCGTTGGAGAGGCGGTCCTCGCCCAGACGGCGGTTGGGCAGGCCGGTGAGGCTGTCGTGGTAGGCGTGCTCAATCAGCTGCGATTGCAGGCGGCGGCGCTCCAGCACGAGCGCGGCCATCTGGCAGGCCATCTCCATGACTTCGATGTCGGCGGGGGAGGGTTCCTGCTTGAGCAGGGTATAGACGGTGAGGGTCCCCAATGGGGTTGAGCCGGGGGCGAGGAAGGGCGCGGACCAGACCGACTGCAGGGAGTTGGCGCGCAGCAGCTCCGGCCAGGGCTTATGCTGCTCGCTGAGGTCGCCAACCAGCCACAGGCGCCCGGCTGCGAGCGCGGCGCTCTCGGGAGCGTCGGTAAAGTCGATGGAGATGGAGCGCAGATGGTGGGCCAGCTTGTTCTTGATGCCGGAGCTGGCCATGAGCTTCAGCCAGCCGCCGTCCACCACGTGGATGGCACAGAGCCAGGTGGAGCGAAACTCGGCGACGGTATCGACCAGCGCCTTGAGCATGTTCAAGCTGGGTTCGTTGCGCGCCAGCATTTCAAGGACCCGGTTGCGGCCTCGGTTCAGGCGCTCGGTCCGTTGCCGGACGCGCGACTCTGCCTCCAAAGCCTGGGTGCGCTCCGATACGCGCTCCTCCAGGGCCTGGCGCTCCGCAGCCAGCTCTGCCTCGACCCCATAGCGGGCCAGTTCCTCCTTGCGAATCTTACGGTGAAGCTGGATCCCATAGATGAGGGTGAGGACGATCAGCAGCAGCGCGCCGCCCGCCAGTACGACCTCCCAGAAGCGGGCTTGCCCGGACTCGTTGAGACGATCCAGGTCGGCCTGGTCCAACTGGTCCACGCCACTGCGCAGGGTGGTCAGGGCGAGTTGCAGATGAGCGGCGGGGGTGGAGAGCGATTCCTGGCTGCGCTCGTTGCCGGGTTTGGCCTTTAGTGCGCGGAGCAGTTCGCCAGTTGCCTGGCGGACGTCTTTGGTTTCGGCGGGGAGTTCCGGCGCCAGGTCCGCCAGGACGCGCCCGGGGTCCGATGCCGAATCCAGGCTGCCCAGGAAGGTTGTAAGCTGCTGCTGCTCATCCGCGGTCGCATAGTGGCCTGCCTGGAAGAGCGGACTTACCTGATCGGCGATCCGATCGATGTCGTTGAGGCCGCGATCCAGGATTGCGTGTCTTTCCAGGACGGCGTGATGCGTGCTTTGCATGTGGAACGATATGGTGAGCCCGGCGATGGCAACGGCCAATTGAATTGCGAGGACGCAGAGGAAGTCAACGCTTGGGCTGCGAAAGAGCGGCTCATATCGTCCTGAGCTCGATTGTGTGGACAAGGCGGTGGCCCCCAAGTGCTTATTGTCTGCGTGTATATCGGCAAGGTTTGGCGAATATAAAGGCAGAACCGAGGATTTAGGAACAAATTCACACTAGAAGCGAGCCTGGGTCGCGTTTCTGACACCTTTGGGGGATGAAAGACGGCAACCCGTTTGAAAACGCACGACCTCAGCTCCGTTTGCGGCATCCAAACCGGAGGAAGCAAGGAGCAAAACCGATGAACGACAGGTTTGTACGCATGACGGCGAAGATGGCGCTGCTGGCGGCGTTGCCGGCGGCAGCTTCGGCGCAGGCAACCCAGCAGGCAGGAACCCTCAGCATCGCCGGCCAGCCCGAGCAGGCGACGGTGGTCCGGATCAATGGCAAGGCGTACGTGGATATCGAGTCGCTGGCCCGCATTACCCACGGGTCGATCAAGTTTCAGGGCAACCAGACGATCCTGACGCTGCCGGGTTCGGGGACGTCAACGGAGACAGCGCCGGCGGCTAATGCGCCCACAGTCCGGCCGCATCTTTCGGAGAACTATCTTGCGGCGCAGGTGCAGGCTACCTCGGCGATCCGGGAATGGCGGGCAGCACTGGTCCATGCGGTGGAGAACAACGCTCCGGTGACGGCGGATTGGACGGGGAAGCTGCGGCGGGTGGCGGAGAGCCAGGTGCAACTGGCGGTAGCGGCGGCGACTACAGACCAGGACCAGCACGCGGTCAACCTGCTGCGCAATGAGTTCGACAACCTGGAGCAGTTGAACGACCAGTTTGTGTCGATGCATAACACGGCGAGCAATATTTCGCCGGACGCTTTTAAGGACAACGCGCTGGATGCGAAGATTGTGGGCTGCGAACACGCGCTGATGTCGATGTCCGGGTCAAAGCAGTTTCAGGACGATCCGGCGTGCCACTGAACAGAATATGGCGTCCCCAACAGGGTTCGAACCTGTGTTGCCGCCGGGAACAGGCGGAGTCCTGGGCCACTAGACGATAGGGACAGGTCTAATGGTACCGGGCTGCTGGCTGGTCGGCAATTTTCGCTCGAATTGGGTGGTGTTCAGCTTGGACGGACCGGGCCTCAGGGGCTAAAGCCCGACGAAGAAGGAGCGGCTTACGGCACGGCTGAAGCCATGCCCTTAACGAGTCAAGCTGGCCCCCGAATCGAAGCTAGCCGCGCATCGATCGCTCGCGCCCTGGATTGGCGGAGCGCGGGTTATTCGTAGCGAAGGGCCTCGATGGGGTCGAGGTTGGCGGCTCGGATGGCGGGGACCATGCCGCTGACCAGGCCGGTGACGGCGAGCACGAGGGTGGCGACCAGGACCGAGAGCGGCGAGATGAGCAGGCGGATGTCGGCCGCTTCAGCGTGCTGGGCGAGAGCGCTGTAGAAGGTGATGCGTCCGACCATGGCGGAGATGAGGTAGGCCAGCGCGATGCCGGCCGCGCCGCCGACGCCGGTGATGGCCATGGCCTCGGCGAGGAACTGGAGCAGGATGTGCCTGCGCCGCGCGCCGAGGGCTTTTTCGACGCCGATCTCGCGGGTGCGCTGCTGCACGGCGACCAGCATAATGTTCATCAGGCCGATGCCGGCGATGCCTAGGGTGAGTGCGCCGACGAAGGCGAGCAGCACGTTCAGGGCCAGGCTGAGGACCTTGAACTGATGCAGCTCGGTCATGAGGTTGGCGACGTAGACGGCGTTGTGGTCCGCCGGCACAAAGTGGTGGGCGGAGGCGAGGGTCTCGCGCAGGGCTTTCTCGGCGAGTTCGTTATCGCCGGTGTAGTTGAACCAGATGCCGTCGAGATATTCGGTGTCCTTGATGTCGCCCATGGTATTGAAGGGGATGTAGATCTGGCGGTTGATGTCGTCCTCGCTCTCCTGCATTTTGGGGACGAGCACGCCGACGATGGTGAAGGTCTCTCCGTTGAGGCGGATATTTTCGCCCAGCGCCCAGCCGCCGGAGAAGAGCCTGGTCTTGGCCTCGGAGCCGATGACGCAGACGTGGGCGCGCTGGTCGTCTTCGCCGCCGTTGAAGAAGCGCCCCTGATCGATGTCGAGCTTGAGGATGTCCTGATAGGCGGGACGGACTCCGTTGACGGTCCAGGTGAAGGTGTGCAGGTCGTCCTGCACGGGGACGTCTTTATTGACGACTGGGGAGATGTGGACGAGTCCGGGGACGCCGGCCGCTACGCGGTCCACGTCGTCCAGGGTGAAGCGGACACGGACGCCGGCCTTGTCGCCTCCTGCCTGCTGGCTGGTGCGACCGGGAAAGGCGCCGATGATGGTGGTGCCCCACTCCGCGAAGATGGCCTCGAAGGCGCGGCCGAAGCCTGCGCCGTAGGCCAGCAGCAGCACCACCGTGGCCACGCCCCAGGCCATGCCAACCATGGTGATGGCGGTGCGGCGGCGGTTGAAGAGCATCGCCTCCCAGGCCTGGCCGAGAATGTCCTTGAACATAAGCAACTCCGAGAAGCAGCTATTAGCTATTAGCCGTTAGCTTCTAGCTTCTAGCGAAGAGCGAAGAGCAAAGAAACCAAGAACCAAGAACCAAGAACCGAGAGCAAAGAACCAAGAACCAAGAACCGAGAACCAAGGATTTCGAGCTTATAGCTAACAGCCAGTTTTTACTCTCGCCTAAGCGCTTCGATGGGGTCCAGTTGCGCGGCTTTGCTGGCTGGATAGAGTCCGGCAGCGATTCCGCAGAGGGTGAGCGATCCCAGCGCCAGCGCTGCCGACCAGGGTACCAATTGCGGCGGGTCGAAGCCTGGCATCTTGTCGGTGAGGAACTGTTGCAGCACCCACATGAAGCCCGCGGAGATGGCGATGCCGATGAGGCCGCTGATGCCGGTGAGCAGCAGGCCCTCCCAGAAGAATTGGGCGACGATGCTGCGTTTGGTTGCGCCGATGGCTTTGAGCACGCCGATCTCGCGAGTGCGTTCAGTGACGGAGACCAGCATGATGTTGATAATGCCGACGGCGCCAAGGCCGAGGGTGACGATGCCCACGCCGCCGAGGAAGATATCCATGGCTTTGAAGATGGCGCCGAGTTTTCTTTCCTCCTCGATGGTATCGAACTGCTCGAAGGCGTCGGTGAGCGAGGGGTCGAAGCCGTGGCGCTGGGCGATGACGCGGTCGACAGCGGCGGTGGCGGCCACCGACTCGCCGCGGAGGGTGGGTTGGAACTGGATGGAGGTGAGCGCATCGCGGGGGATGTTGTCGCCCTTGAGGGCGAAGAACTCCAGCATGGTGGTGACGGGGACGTAGAGCCGCTGGTCGGCGCCGTCATAGCTGCCACGGCTGATCTTGCCCACCTGGCCTACGATGGTGAACGCGATTCCGTTGATGGTGACGGTCTCGCCCAGTAGAGGGCGGCCCTGAAACAGCACTGTGGCGGTCTTGGAACCGAGCACCGCGACCCGCCGCCGCTCGGCCAGGTCGGCGGCGTCGAGGAAACGGCCCTGGACCATGGGCAGGAGCTTTACGGTCTGGTAGTTGGGTTCGATGCCGATGACGCTGCTGGAGGTGTTGTTCCACTGACTGACCTGGTAGAGGTCGGAGCGGGCGAGTTCGACGGTGACGGCGCGCAGTTGAGGCAGGGGGCGCAGTGCGTCCTCGTCGCTGAGGGTGAGTTCGTAGGGACGCATACCGGTGTGCTGGTTGGGTACGGCGGGGATTGTGCCGTTGAACATCATGATGATGTCGGTGCCGAGGGTGGACAACTGGCGGTGCTGACCGGTGCGGAAGCCTTCGCCCAGGCCGACGAGGACGAGCAGCGAGCCGACTCCCCAGGCGATGCCGAACATGGTGAGGAAGCTGCGCAGCTTGTTGGCCGCGATGGCGCGGAAGACCTGGCCGAGGATGTCCGAGAAGGACTGCATAAGGGTTGGACGGTTTGAAGCGCGTTCAGATGAATGATACGTGGCCAGAAGATGGTCTGTTCCGGGGCGGCTGGAACCGATGGCCGGCGAGTTGCGTAGAAACCAACAGTGTGACGGCGAGTCCAACATTCGGGCGGCGGGAGTTGGTATACCTAAAGCATTGAGATATGTGCGTCTGAGACAGCTCTGGCTTTCTTCGCGGGCTTTCATCGCGCACTGGGGGTTCAAGTGGCTGCATCGCGAAAGCGCAAGAAGTTCTGGATCTGGCTGAGCATTATCGTCGTGGTTCTACTGGTGGCGGGTGGGGTGGCGCTGGCGCATCTGGTGAAGGGCGGGTCGATCGATGCCAACCGGTTGGCCAAGGTGACGCGCGGGGATGTGGCGCGGTCGGTGGTGGCCACGGGCAAGATCCAGCCGATTACCAAGGTTGAGGTGAAGAGCAAGGCCTCGGGCATTGTGGAGAAGCTGTATGTGGACATCAACAACCGGGTGACCAAGGGCCAGCAACTGGCGCAGCTTGACCAGCAGGAGATTGTGGCCCAGGTGGAGGCGCAGAAGGCGCAACTTGCGTCGGCCGAAGCGAACGTTGCGGCCTTTGAGGCGAATATCGAACAGGACAAGGTGAATGCGGCCGCGCCCGACCTGCCCATGTACAAGGCGACGCTGGACCGCAACCAGGAGATGCGGAAAGAAGGGCTGGTGAGCCAGCAGGCGTTCGACGATACGAATAAGGACTACCTGGCGGCGCTGACGCGAAGGGATTCGGCGAAGGCGCAGGTTGGCGTGGATACGGCCAAGCTGAAGCAGGCGCGCGCGCAGGTGTTGCAGAGCCAGGCCAGCCTGCAGCAGTTGGAGGAGCAACTGAGCTACACCACGATCGTGGCGCCAATGGATGGGGTGATCCTGTCGCGAGATGTGGAGATTGGCGATGCGGTGAGCTCGATCCTGGTGCTGGGTTCGACGGCAACGCTGGTGATGACCGAGGGCGACATCAACCAAGTGTATGTGGATGGCAAGGTGGACGAGGCCGATATTGCGCACGTGTACATGGGGCAGCCGGCGCGCATCAAGGTGGAGAGCTTTCGCGACCGCACGTTCGATGGCAAGGTGACGAAGATCGCTCCGCTGGGGGTGGAGAAGGACAACGTGACGACGTTCGAGGTGCGGGTGTCGATCGACAACCCCGGCGGCGAGTTGAAGGCCAATATGACCGCCAACGCGGAGATCCTGCTGGACGAGCACAAGGGCGTGTTGACGGTCCCGGAAAACGCGGTGAGCTACGATAACCAGAAGAATGCGTCGGTGCAGGTGCCGGACGACAAGGAGAAGGATGGGTTCCGCAAGGTGGAGGTGAAGGTGGGGCTGTCGAACGGTTCGGTGACGGAGATTGTGAGTGGGCTGAAGGAAGGCGACCAGGTGATCCTGCAGCAGTAGCTACTCGGCGAGAAGGATGCGGAGGTCGCGCAGGTTTTGGCCGGTGGGGCCGGTGACGATGGTTGCGCCCAGAGTGCCGAGGAAGGATGAGGAGTCGAAGGCCTGGAGGGCGCGATTGGCGGCTGCGAGCTGGGGTGCGTTATTGATGGTGTGCTGATCGACGATTGCGCCTGCGGCGGTGCTATTGCCGTCGATGCCGTCGGAGCCGGCGGAGAGCACGGCGATGGGGGCGTCGCCGGTATCGGGCCGGAGCAGGGTGGCGAGATAGAGCGCAAAGTGCTGATTGCGGCCGCCGATGTGTAGGGCCGGCTCATTTGTAACTGACTCAGGAGCAGGTGTTGGCGTCAGGAACGTTGGCACGCGCACGGTGACCTCGCCGGTGGAGATGAGGCAGGCGCGGGGATGGTTGCGGCGAAGCAGGCGCAGGCGGTCAAAGAGATAGTCGGCTGCGGCATTGTAGGGCCAGTCATCGCAGGTGTTGTCGATGACGGCATGGAAGCCGAGGTTGGCTGCGTGGTTGCGGGCGGCTTCGGCGAGGTCGTCGGAGTCGAGCAGCTTGAAGCTGGGCGAGATGAGTTCGCCCGGCTTGGGGGTCTCGGGCAGCTGGGGCGATTCGAAGAACCGGCGGACGGACGCCGGGAATTGACCGAGGAGCGAATAACGGGCGATGATCTCGCGGCATTGGGCGACGGTGCTGGGGTCGGCGAGGGTGGGGCCGGAGGCGAGGGCGTCAAGATGGGCGGGGGGGACGTCGGAGACGAGCAAGGAGATCTTCGGGGCGGGTCCGGCGGCGAGGGCGAGGCGTCCGCCTTTGACCGCGGAGAAGTGCTTGCGGAGGCAGTTGATTTCGACGATGGAAGCGCCGCTGTGGACGAGCGCGCGGTGGAAGGCGACGGTGTCGTCGAGCGAGATGGAGGGGTCGAGGGGAAGCTCCATCATGGCGGAGGCGCCGCCGCTGATGAGGAAGATGCAGAGAGTGTCTTGTGGTGATGAGTCGGCGACATCGCGCAGCATGGAGAGCGCCGCGGACGCGCCTGCAAAGGAGGCTGCATTGGGCACGGGATGGCCGCCGGGAAAGAATTGGATTGTCGCGGGCAGGTTCGTTGGGCGCTCGGGCGCGATGAGGATACCTTGCAGATCGCAGGAGGGCGGCAGCGGGAGGCGCGCGAGCAGGGCTTGCAGCATAGGCGCGGCGGCCTTGCCTGCGGCGACAATGCGGACGCGGCGGAGGTCGTTGAGGGAGATGTCGTGGCCGTCTGGATCACGGCCACTCAGGATGAGGTGGGTGCCGTGGGCGTCAGCGGCGATGCGCAGCTTACGGTCGAAGGCGCGGTCGATGCTGCACGACTGAAGAGCCTGATCGAAGATGGTGCGAGCGATTGCCTTAAGGTCTGACATCGGTGGCCTGGGACCTTGGGCTGAAACACAACTGGGCTTGCGCAGCATCGAATGCGTGCTCCCACTTCGCGATGACGATGGTGGCGACGCTGCTGCCGATGACGTTGACGACCGCTCTGGCGATGTTGATGAGGCGCTCGACGCCGAGCAGAAGCACCAAACCAGCGACCGGGATGCGATGCATCGATGCAAGTGTAGCGGCGAGAGTTACAAATCCGGCGCCCGCGACGCCGGCCGATCCCTTGGAGGTGATCATGAGTACGACCATCAGCGTGATCTGTTCGCGTAGGCTGAGTTGGGTGTTGGTGGCCTGCGCGATGAAGAGCGCGCCCATGCTGAGGTAGATGGCGGTGCCGTCGGCGTTGAAGGTGTAGCCGGCGGGCATCACCATGCCGACGATTGGTTCGGCGCAGCCAAGCTGCTGGAGTTTGAGCATGACCGGCGCCAGCACGGCTTCGGAGGAGGAGGTGCCTGCGGTGATGAGCAGCTCGTCGCGAAGATAGGCGAGCAGGCGGATGAGGCTGAAGCCCGCGAGCCGAGCAATGGCGCCGAGCACGATCGCGACGAAGAGCGCCGAGACGATCCAAACCTCCGCGGTGAAGCGCGCCAGCGGGAGCAGGCTGACCACGCCATACTGGCCGACGGTGTAGGCCATTGCGCCAAGCGCGGCCAGCGGCGCAAGCACCATGATGAGCTTGACGATGCCGAACATCCCCTGGAGCAGAAGGTCGAGCATGTCGACCAGCGGCTTGGCGGTGGAGCGGATGGGGGTGAGCGCAAGACCAAGCAGGACGCCGAGCAGGATGATCTGCAGGATGTTGCCGGTGACGAAGGGCTCGCCGACGCTGGACGGGATGATGGCGAGCAGAAACGCGACCAGGCCGGTCTGGGGCGGGTTCGCGGTGTAGGCGGCGATGGAGGAGGGATCGAGGGTTGCGGCATTGATGTTCATGCCGATGCCCGGGTGCAGGAGGTTGACCGCGATGAGGCCGAAGAGCAGAGCCAGGGTCGAAACGACTTCGAAGTAAATGAGCGCCTTGATGCCGACGCGGCCCACTTCGCGGATGTCGCCCATGCGCGCGATGCCGACCACGATGGTGGCAAAGACGATCGGCGCAAGGGTCATGCGGATGAGCTTGACGAAGGCGTCGCCGAGCGGCTTGAGGGTGACCGCGGCGTGGGGAAAGAGCGCGCCGAGCAGGATGCCGAGGACGATGGCGACGGCGACCTGCAGCCACAGGGGGCCGAGCAGTTGGCGCGCGGTGCGGTCCGGTTTCGGTGCCATCCAATTGCCCTCAGGGGCTAAAGCCCCACCCTTTATTGCAGGCGTACGGCACGGCGAAAGCCATGCCCTTAACTGAACTTACGGTGCGGACGTGCAGCGAGCGGCAACCAACTGCGGCCTGCGCCGAGACCGGAGCTTGTTGCTCTCACTCAGTAGGCGATGAGCCTTACAGGGCTGATCAGGCCGGAGGTTGGAGGCACTGCAGGGCCTCCGCGGCCTCCGGCTCCGGCAGCGGGCGGCGCGGTTGGGGCGGCTGTTGCTGGAGTTGTTCCGGCAGCGGCACCAGTTTGCGGGCGGCGACGCGCGCCTGCGGCAGGTGTACCGCCTGCGGCGGAGGAAGCCAGAGGCGCGAGGCCGGGTGCGGTTGCGGACGCGGGTGCGGTTGCGGCGGGAGGTGGCGCGCCGGGGCCACGGCCTCCGCCGGATGTCCCGTAGACTTCGATCTTGAGGTCGTTGGAGCCGGGCTTGAGGGCGGCAGTGACGTCCCAGCGATAGGGCTGGAACGAGCGCGCGCCGACTTCTTTACCGTTGAGGGTGACGTGGGCGAAGTCGTGGACATCGCCGATCTCGAGATAGACATGCTTGCCGGCTGGCTTGGCGGGCGCGGTGAATTGCAGGCTGTAGGTGGCCGGCCCGGCAAAGCCGGTCGTTCCCAGCTCCTCCCAGGACTTGAGGGGCGTGGTCAGTTGCTTGCCGTTGAGGTCCAGCTTCCAGTCGCCGTTGAAGTCGGCCAGTGTGGTTCCGGAGGCGAAGGCGGGTTCGGCGGCGGCGATGTCCTTGGGCAGCGGGCCGACGACGACGACCTTGGACTCATAAGGGCCGAGAACGAGCGGAATCTGCACGGAGTCTCCGGTGGCTTTGGCTGCGGTCATGGGATGGATTTCGCCGGTGGCGAGGTCCCAATCCTGCGCCTGGCCGTGGCCCTGGAGGGTGGCCATGCGGGTCTCGGGCTGGGTGCTCTCGTTGAAGAAGAAGTAGAGGTCGCCGTCGGTGAATTTGCGGTGGGTGTAGGTGAGGCGGAGGAACTCGGAGTCGAGCTTGACGTCGGGCCTGGGCAGCGCGGCGATGACCGCGGGCGTGATGTCGCCGGAGGACTCGATGAGCGTGGCGAAGCTAAGGTCGGGCTTTTCCTCCCTGGCGTCGAGGTAGGTTTTGTCGAGGACGAGGGTTGGGGTTTTGCCGACGAAGATGACCTTGCCGCCGGCTTGGGCGAAGGCGCGCAGGCGGTCGAGGCCGGTGCGGGTGATGACGGTCATGGAGGGCAGCACGATGGCTTTGTAGGTTTGGCCGCTGAGGTTGGTGAAGCCGCCGTTGGAGATGGCAGCGACTGAGCTGAGGGATTGCTCGTCGAAGTAGTCCCAGTCGACTTGGTGCTCGAAGAGCTGCCAGCCGAGCTTGGTGGTGCTGCGGTCGGCCTGGGTGGCGGCGTCGCCGCCGAGCCAGATGGTGTTGCCGGGGTGGTACAGACCGACCTGGGCCGCGGGCCGGCCGATGGCGATGAGATAGCCGGCGCGGTTGGCGTACCAGAGGGTCTGCGGGGTATCCGGCGGGGGCGGCGCGGAGGATTGGGCAGGGCCGTTGGCGCGCAGCCCGTTGACCCGGACTTGCAGCGCATTGACGCCGCGCACCAGTTGGAAGTTCATCTGATATTTGCCGTCGACGCCGGAGCCGCCGCCTTCCTCGGCCCAGACCTTGGGCTTGCCGAAGAGATGCGCGTCGGACGAGGCGAGTTTGGGGAAGTTGTTGTTGGTGCCCCAGGTGGAGTCGAAGCGGTGGACGGCGCTGGGGATGAGCTGGCTGAGGTTGTCGATGCCGGGGACCTGCACGAAGCGCTCGTCGCGGAAGTAGTCGCCTTCGCTGGCCTCGAGCGAGAGCATGGCCTCTTCGTGATTGAGGTGGACGAGGTACTCGACGTTGTGGGCCTTGGCCCAGTTGGCCTGCTCTCCGAAGAAGGAGCTGCGGAAGATGCCGCTCCAGACGTCGTAGTAGTCGGCCCAGGCGCGCTTCGACTGCTCGGTCTGCTGACCGTCGAACCACGCGGGCAGGTAGGGCGTGAGGTCGTAACCCTTCTGCGCTTTGAACTGCTCGAGCAGCGTGGGCGTCCACGGAACGCCGGCGCTGCCGGGGACGATGGGGTTGCCGGTGGTGTTGTTTTCGCTGTAGTCGGGCTCATCACCGAAGAAGCCGAGTACGATTTTGCCGAACTGGTCGCCCACGGCGCCGCGGTAGGTCTCATGAACGATGGAGAGGAAGGCGTCGGTGGCCTTGGGATCGAGGTAGTCGATCAGCGAGTAGGTCGCGTTCTTGGCTCGGGTGCCGTCGGCGCGATTGAAGTTGCGGGTGGGCGAGCTGAGGTAGATGTGGCGGAGGAACTTGACCTGGCAGGAGACGGGCGCCTGGTACTTCAACTGGCCGTCTGCCGGAACCGGGATGGGAACCACCGTTCCATCGTTCTGGGCGGCCCAGATGGCGAGGGTATCCGGAGGGACGACCATCTGGAGGGTTTGGCCGGTTACCGCGCGGACGGAGATATCCGCGGCCATGACCTGCATGCCGAGCTGGGGATAGCGCTCGCTGATGTAGCCGCCGGCGAATCCGCTGGGATAGTCACTCTCGTCCTGGATCCAAAGGCGCATGTTGCGCTTGGCGGCCTCGGCGACGATGAACTTGACGAGGTCCATGTGGCCGGGCGAGAGATACGCGGGTTCGCCGGGAGAGCGGCGTCCGGGCGAGAGGTTGAAGATGAAGTTGCCGTTGGCGACCATGCGGTCAAGATCGGCGACGATGCGCTGCTTGACTTCGTTCTGGTCGGCCCCGTTCCAACTGGTGAATGCCTGGATGGCGCCGTACTCGTGCGGGGGCGCCTTGAAGTTAGCGGCGACCTGGCTGACGGTGGGGACAGTGACCTCCTGCCAGGGACGCTGCGCCAGCAACGCAGGGGCGAGGAATGGGAACAGAAGGACGGTGAGGGCAGCTTTCATCGCGCAACTCCGAGAGCCTGAATCCTGAGCATGATTCCGGTTCGGGGAAGAGTATACGTAGCCGCGTCCGTGACAAGCAACGCGGTTGACTGCGGGGATGGGCTGGCTTCGGCAATGCGGCAATTGAGCGCTGCAGGCGCGGGGGGTACAATTCATGCGACTCAGCGCTGAGTAAATGCAAGTGCTGGAATACCAGGAAACAGAACGGAGAATCGAGTATGTCACCCAAGTATCGGCTAGCATTTTTTGCGGTCCCGGCGCTGTGCGCCTTTTTCATGACGGTAAACCTGCATGCGGCAGCAGTTGAAAACAAGCCGCCGGCCATCGTCAACCTCAAGGACATACCCCACCTGGAGAAGCGCGATGGGATGACCAAGCTGATTGTGGATGGCCACCCCTTCATCTGCATTGCGGGCGAACTATCCAATACCGCCTCGTCCGACCGCGAAGCCACCCAGGCCACCATCGCGCGCCTGGCGCAGGCCAATTTCAACACCATTCTTACGGTCGTCTCCTGGGACCTGGTTGAACCCGAAGAAGGCAAGTTCGACTTCTCGATGATCGACTATCAGATTGAAGCCGCCCGCGCCAACAACGTGCGCCTGGTCTTGCTGTGGATGGCCAGCTGGAAGAACGGCTTGTCGCACTTTCCGCCGCTGTGGGTCAAGGCCAATCAGGACCGCTTCCCGCGCGTGGTCAACGGCCAGGGCAAGACGCTTGAGATCCTCTCCACGCTGAGCGAAAACACTCGTAATGCCGATGCCAAGGCCTTCGCCGCCGTCATGAGACACATCCGCGAGGTGGACAAGACCCACACCGTCATCGCCATCCAGGTCGAAAATGAAGTCGGCACCATGGGCACCACCCGGGACTTCGGCCCCGCCGCCAATGCCGCCTTTGCCGGCCCTGTCCCCACGGAGTTGACCGGCTATCTGCAGAAGAACAAGGACCACCTGCTGCCGGAACTGAAGACAATTTGGGACGCCGCGGGCGACCGCACCAGCGGTACCTGGGAGCAGGTCTTCGGCAAGAACGTTCAGCGTCCGGCGAATGATCCACCGGTGCCCAATAGCCCCAATCGCGCGAGGCGTCCTGCCGGCGCCGAGCTTTTCAACCACACCGATGAGATCTTCATGGCATGGAATTACTCCCACTACATCGGCTATGTGGCGGCGCAGGGCAAAAAGGAATATCCCCTCCCGATGTACGTCAACACCTGGCTGGTGCAGCCCAACGATATCGGCGCGGGCGACTACCCCAGCGGCGGGCCTGAGCCGCTGGTGCATGACATCTGGCGGGCCGGCGGACCGGCGATCGACATCCTGTCGCCGGACATCTACCTGCCGGATTACGAGGGAATCATCAAGACCTACTCGCGCAACGGCAACCCTGCCTGGAATCCCGAGACTGGCCTGAACGCCAACAACGCATGGCTGGGATTTTCGCAACTCAAACTCCTCTGCTTCTCCCCCTTCGGCGTCGACGGGAGCCGGAACGTGACCTCTGACGACACGTTTGTGAGGTCTTACGGCTTCCTCAACTCGATCTCGGGCGCGATTGCCGAGGCGCAAGGCAAGCCGGACGCAATCAAACTGATCGAGCTGGAACCGGGGCAGAATCCCGGGAAGGTTGCGATGGGCCGCTACATCTTTGACTTCACTCCCGTGACCGGAACTCGTGGCGGCGCAGCAGGCGAAGCTCCTCGGGTTATGTCTCCCGCGCAAGGAAGCGGCGGATCCGCTGGGGGTACCCAGCCTGCGCCTCAGGCAGGAGGGCGTGGCGGCAGTGTTGGCCTATCCTTCCTCGACAAGCCATTCGTGCTGATTGTCAACACCGCACCGAATGAGTATTACTTCGCCACCAACGCTTCCTTCCCGTTCGTTGCCATGCCCAATGACATCCCCAACGCCAGGGTCGCTGCGCCCGGCATCATGGAGCGCGGCGTCTTCAAGAACGGCGCCTGGGCGATGCAACGCCGCGTCAACGGCGACGATATCATGGGCCGCGGCTACGACGTCTCCGCCGAATCCAACCTCAACCTCCCCGGCTCGCAGATACCGCTGGGCGCCCGGGGCCGTGGCACCGGCGCGGGTACCACTACGCCCCAGCCGCCGTCCGCAATGCGGGTGGTGTTCTATCAATATCGCTAAGTCAAGTGGCGCAAGGAGTTTTTCTGCGTCTGGGCCCGGGTGAGTCAGTGGCCATGATGAACCCGGGGAATCAATAGCTTAAGTGGTGCCCGGAGGGGGACTTGAATTCCGCCAGCGCACTGATAATAAGCAACTTACGGATTTTTGTGCACGCCCAAAAACCGGAAAACGCCGGATACGCCGTAGTGAAGTACGCCACAGGTACACGCCTATTTATCCCAAATTTGCTCTGATTGCGGTTACATTTACGCCGAACACCGAAGCACATTTCCTTTTGCCGCGTCTGTTCTCGCAAATTGACGCAGCGCTTCGGGCGCTGGGTCCAGCAAAGAAGTGACCGAACGGCGCGTGTCGATTGCGACTCAACACACTACACTTGTGCGGTATGTCAGGTAAGCCCGAAGAAGCCGCAGGACTCAAGCGCCCGCAAGAGCTAATCCCGATCCTGGTCTGGGTGAGTGGAGCGTGGGCGCTACCGCTGGTTGGAATTGTGTGGTGGCTTCACCCTCGCTCCGCGATTGCCACGGTTTTGATGGTGCTGGTCGCCGTGACGCTTGCGCCCCTGCCTGCACTGCTCTATGCGCGCAGACAGCGAAGCCGGTTGATCGCCAGTGCCGCGGAGGCGCAGGAAGAGGCCGCGCAACTGAAGCTCCAATTGGAGACGGTGCGGTATCGCACGTCGCGGTTGCGAGAGGAGTTGCAGGCGGCAGACCGGCAGGCGCGGCTCTCCCACCAACTCACGTTACTAGGTCAGTTCACCGCCGGCTTTATGCATGAGTTCAATAACCCGCTGGCGATTGTGGCGGGCCGGCTCGAAGTCCTGCTCGATGAGCGCAAGCGGGACCCAGCGCTGTGCGCCGATCTCGAGGAGATGCTCAAAGAGGCCCGTTACATGAGGAAGATCGCAGGCACTTTGTTGCAGGCGCTGCGGCGGGAGCGCGGTGGAGAGATATTCGATGCCTCCGTGCCTCAGAAGGCCCTGCAGGATGCGCTCGGGGCTCTGCGCCATTCGGCTGAAGCGCAGGGAGTGAGCCTACTAGAAGAGATCGCGGAAGCGCCGCGCGTGGATGTGCCGGAACATGTGGTGGGCGAGGTTATGCGTGGCCTGTTGAGCAATGCAATCGAAGCGGTGAGGGGGCAAGCCGGGGCGGCGGTCTGGGTGCGTCTCGAGCCGTACCGTGCGGCGGGCGCCAAGGTCGTCATCCGCATCGAAGACAATGGACCGGGGGTGCCGGAGAGCATAAGGGGCCACCTCTTCGAGCCGTTCATCTCCCAGAGCAGCGGTCGCGAGCGACTGGGCCTGGGACTTTTCCTCGCCGCCAGCTTATTGGATATGTATGATGGCCGCATTCGTTATGAGCCACGGATAGGCGGCGGCGCTGGCTTCGTGATCGAGTTGCCACCGGCACGATTCACCCGCGGTCAGCCATACCACTGGTTCGCCGGAGGGACAACGGAGTGAGCCGGATTCTGGTGGTCGACGATGAGGCGGCGCTGGGCGAAAATATCCGGCGGATGCTGCGATTGCCTGGCACCGCGGTGGACATTTTCGTTAACCCTGCCAAAGCGCTGGCGGAGTGCCTCTCTAACCCGCCCGACCTGGTTTTGCTGGATGTGCGCATGCCCGGCATGTCGGGCGAAGAACTTTTTGCGCGGCTGCATGAAGCGCATCCCAAACTTCCGATAGTCTTCTTGACTGCCTTCGGGTCGGTGGAAGGCGCGGTGTTGGCCATGCGCAATGGCGCATTCGACTACCTGCAGAAACCCTTCGAGCGCGAAGAGTTGGTGCTGGTGGTGCAGAGGGCGCTTTCCCACACGAAACTGGAGAGGGAAGTCCTAAAACTGAAAGGCCGCCTAGCCGCTCTCGGCGAGCCGGAAGCCACTGAAAGTCGCAGCCCCGTCATGCTCGATCAGATGAATAAGTGCCGCCGTGCCGCTGCCACCGACGCGACCGTCATGATCCTGGGCGAGAGCGGCACGGGCAAGGAGGTCACTGCGCGTTTTATCCACGATCAGAGCCGCCGCAAGGATGGCCCGTTTGTGCCAGTCGAGTGCAGCGCCATGCCGGGTTCGCTGATTGAAAGTGAGCTGTTCGGTTATGAGCGCGGCGCCTTCACCGGGGCAGAGCGCACGAAGAAAGGATTGATCGAATCGGCCGACGGCGGCACGCTGTTTCTCGACGAGATCGGAGACCTCGGCGTGGAACTGCAAACTCGGCTGTTTCGTTTTGTAGAGGAGCGGGCGTTGCGGCGTCTGGGTGCGCTTTCCACGGTGAAGGTGGACTGCCGCATCGTATGCGCGACCAACCAGGACCTCGCAGCCAAGATCAAGGCAGGAAGCTTTCGCGAAGAGCTCTTCTACCGGTTGAGCGTTGTGACCGTGAAGCTGCCTACTTTGCGCGACCGTCCGGAAGACATCCCCCATCTGGCGAAGTTTTTCCTGGAACGCTTCTCGCGCCGCTACGGCAAGAGTTTGTCGGGGACGCCGAAATTTTACGAGGCATTGTTGAGGGAGCGTTGGCCAGGCAATGTGCGCCAACTCAAGAACGTAATGGAACGTCTGGCGGCGCTGCATCCGGGCGGGATGTTGGGACCGGAGGACATCTGGGATGAGGTCCCTGGTGACAAGACTTCAGGCAGTTTGTCTCAACTTCTCTGGAAAGATGCGCGGGAACAGTATCTGGCGAACTTTGAGCGTTCCTATGCGCAAGCCGTGCTGGCCCGCTGTGGTGGCAATGTCAGCGCGGCTGCCCGGGAAGCAGGGGTGGATCGCAAGACTTTCTATGCATTGCTCAAACGCGAGAGGGAGCTACAGGCTGGGGAGCCGATTCCTCAATCGACAAGTGGAAGTGGGGAATGATATCCCCAGAATGCGGTCGGCACAGAATGTATGTGACTGATATCACATGGCGAAGCGTTTGGTAGGGAGTCTGCTTATATCCGTGGCAGGAGTTCCCGCACATGAACGTCTGGACGTCAGTTCTGAAGGCAAGTCTTTTGGTGTCCTGCTTTGCGCTGGTGATGCCGGAGCAGGCGCGCGCAATTCCTGCATTCGCCCGTAAGTACGGAGTGAAGTGCTACACCTGTCACACCATTCCGCCCGCGCTGAACAAGAACGGGTATATGTTCAAGCGGCTGGGTTACCGGATGCCGCCGGACGAGATGGACGGCACCAAGCCCGCGCCCAAGATCACCGAGATCGATAAGGACATCAAGTTCAACCTTACGAATGCCCTCGCATTGGTCCTGCAGGGCAGCTTCACGGCCGATAAGACGGTCGCAGACAAGGGAAATACGACCTCGTCATCTCCCGCGTCCTCGTGCAATGGCGTTAGTCCTGTCGACGGCACAGGCCCAGGAACGCAGCAGAGTTCCTCCTGCACCAGCTTCAATCTGGATGAAGCGGCGTTGTTCGTCGCCGGAGCCATACCCGACACCGGATTCTCGTACTTCGGGCACTACGAACTCTACCAGGACGGCACCAACGATCTGGAGCAGGGATTCGGCGTCTATACCGGCGGCCGTGCCAACAGCAGCTACTTCATCAAAGCCGGCGAGATGCACATGCAGGAGGGCGAAGGGACGCGGGCAGCCATGTTCTACAACCTGTTCTCCGACCCTGCCTACACGCTGACTAACATCGATCCCATCAGCTTCACGCTGGACCAGCACCCGGTTGGCGTGGATGTCGGGTACACCTGGGCGTCGAACTACTTCAAGCGAGTTTTCGCGGTCTCCGCCAAGGTGACCAATGGGCTGAATGCGGACGGCAGCGAGATTCTTCAAGACTCTGCCAAGAACTCCAAGGATGTATGGGCTGATGCCGACTACTGGTTTGGGCCGGACGGCGGTGTCACCGTGATGATGTATCGAGGCACGAAAGACCAGATCCAGAACATCGGCGCCGTGAATCAGTTCACTTACAGGCCTACCTTTTGGCGCACCGGTGCATTCGGCAACTACTTGTTCTTCGACAAGCTCGATCTTCTTGGCGGCTACATCCGCAGTCAGGATGACTGGCAGTGGGTACAGAATGGCCCGCTGACCAACTACATCGCCAACACCTACCGCGGAGAGGCAGACTACTACGTCAAGACGGGCCTGGTAATCATGGCGAGGGTGGATCGCGGCACCCAGAGCATCGCACCACAGCCGCTGATGCACACGCGGGCGTGGAGCATTGGCGGAGAACATGCGCTGACAGAACTGGGCAATGTCGTTGCGCGGGCCGCCTATATGCAGGAGCACGACGGCGATCCGCTGGCGCTGACGGGAACCACCGACAAGCTGTTCCGATTCGACGTTCGAGTTATGTGGTAACAGGAGACTGACATGCACAAAGCACTTGCAATCGTGGCGTTCACAGGGATCACCCTCCCCTTGGTCATTCTGGCGCAGAGCGGCAACGTAACCCTTCCGCAGGACAAGGGGCCGGCCAAGATCGACGTTTCCGGCTACCCCGCGGCGCAGCAACAGGGATATAAGGTGTTCACCGACAAGTGCGCCAAGTGTCATACCGTCGCCCGCCCGATCAACACCACTATGACCAAAGATGAGTGGGAGCGCTATGTGAAGCGCATGATGCACAAGCCGAACTCGGGCATCAGCGACGCGCAAGGGAAGACGATCTTCGAGTTTCTCGCCTATGACCAGGAGACTCGCAAAGACAAGAACCCGTCAGCCTTCTTCAAATCTCTCAGCGACGACGAGATTGAGAAGCTTAAAGCTGCGCAGCACTAGAAAACTCTGGGTTTGGGGCTTGCCGTAATTAGGCAAGGGCGTTCGATGGCCACCCCGGCGAGTCAAGTCGGATCGCCGGGGGCCTTATTTCAATCATTGTGCGGCGTGCTGGTTTCGGAATAAGTTAACTGCACTCTAGCCTTACCGGGGTACGCATGCGCTACACAATCACAGTCCCGGACGAAGAATATTTCGATAAGAATATTCCGTGCCGCGCTGCCTGCCCTATCCACACCGAGTGCGGGCGATACGTGCAGGCCATCGGGATATCGAAGGATGAGGAGGCGTATCTGCTGGCACGCGCGCCCAATCCCTTCGCATACGTACTGGGTCGTATTTGCGCGCATCCCTGCGAGGACAATTGCCGGCGCGGCAAGATCGACGAGCCAATCGCCATCTGCGCGCTGAAGCGCTACGCTACCGATCGCCACAACCTGGGAACGGGTCACGACCCGGCCAGGAAGAAGCTCCCTCCCGCTGCCAAGCGCAATCGGCGCATCGCCATTGTGGGGGCGGGTGTATGCGGCCTGACCTGCGCGCATGATCTGGCGCTGCTGGGCTACACGGTCGAGGTCTTTGAGTCTGCTCCGGTGCCCGGCGGAATGCTCTATCTCGGCATTCCGCAGTTCCGCCTTCCGCGCGAGATCATCAAGATGGAGGTCGACAACATCCTCGCCATGGGGGTTACGCTGCACACGCGCGTAACCATCGGACGGGACATCTCCTTTGCCGATCTCAGGTCGAGGTTCGATGCCGTGCTGCTTGCAACTGGCCTGAACAAGGGCCGCGAGTTGAACATACCGGGCGCGCACCTTGCGGGTGTCTACAACGGCATCGACTTCCTCATCAACGTCAACCTCGGCTTCGAGATTGAACTGGGCAAGCGTGTCGTTGTAGTTGGTGGTGGCAACGTTGCCATCGATGTGGCGCGCGCGGCTGTTCGCCTGGTGCATGAAGGAGCGTTGGAAGCAACCGGGGAAAGCCTGCAACCCGCTCTTGACGCCGCCCGCATGGCCATGCGCGCCGGTGCGGAGGAGGTTGACATGGTAAGCCTCGAATCGCGCGCGCAGATGCCAGCGTGGAAGGGCGAGGTTGAAGAGGCCGAGCATGAAGGCATCCTGGTTGACAACGGCTGGGGTCCGAAGGAGATTGTGGGTGAGAACGGAGTGGTGACCGGCCTTAAGGTCCGCCGTTGCCTCACCGTCTTCGACGAGAACGGTCGCTTCAATCCCGCCTTCAGCGAGGAGGAAAAGATTATCCCCTGCGACAGTGTCATTCTAGCCATCGGCCAGCAGGCTGACCTGTCCTTCCTGGGCAGCGACGACGGTGTGCAGGCGACGCCGCGCGGAATCCTCAAGATTGACGCTGACCTCTCAACCACTCTACCGGGCGTCTTTGCTGGCGGCGACGTAGCGTTTGGCCCGCGCATTCTGGTAGAGGCGGTCGCCAACGGCCACCGGGCCGCACGCTCCATCCATATTTACCTCAGCGGTAAAACAAGAAAGACTGTGCGCAGCCGATTTCGCATCATGCCCAACTGGTCCATGCCACGAGGCTTCCTCACCACTTCGCGGCAGAAGATGCCCGTGCTCGCCGCCAACCGGCGGATCGGCATCGCCGAAGTTGAACTCGGCTTCGACGAAGAACAGGGCCGTAAGGAAGGCCTCCGCTGCCTGAACTGCCAAGTGAACACGATCTTCGACGGATCGAAGTGTATTCTCTGCGCCGGCTGCGTGGACGTGTGTCCGGAGAGTTGTCTGCGCCTGGTCGACCTCGCCCAGGTAAGCGGAGATGAGCGTTACGATGCTCTGATCCAGAGCCGCTATGGAGTGCCCGCGGCTGAACTTCAAGCTGGCCAGGCCGGCGCGATTATCAAGAACGAAGAGAAGTGCATCCGTTGCGGTCTCTGCGCCGACCGCTGTCCCACCGGCGCCATCACCATGGAGTCTCTGGAACAACAGGAGCGCGAAGTCTTTGAGTAGGAGAGCGAGAGCATGAATCGACGAACATTCTTTAGGTTCAGTTGGGGCACAGTAGGTTTCGGCGCCTTGATTTCAGCGGTAGGCGTCAGTCTTGGTGCCGTTGTCCGGTTCCTCGTGCCGAGTGTGTTCTATGAGCCGCCGCAGGCATTCAAGATTGGCGACCCTGCGGATTTTCCCTTCGGCCCTCCTACCTTTCTGGTGGACGAGAAGATCTACGTCTTTCGCGATCGCGACAAAGGCTTTGCCGTCGCCAGCGCGGTCTGCACCCACCTGGGCTGCACGGTAGCACATTTCCAGAGCGACAACCGCTTCCACTGCCCATGCCACGGCAGCGTCTTCGGCCCTGACGGCGCGGTGCAGCACGGCCCCGCTCCGAGACCCCTGCAATGGTTTGAAGTGACGCTGGCCCGCGACGGCAAACTGCGCGTCGACAAAGACAAAGTTGTGCCACCGAACTATCGGCTGATGGTGTAACGATGAATCTGATCCGCGACATCTGGCAATCAATCGTGCGGCGCGATCCGCTGTCCACCGACAAGGGAAAGTCCGAGCTGGTCTTCCTGAATGTGTGGCTGCATATTCATCCGGCCAAGGTGAAGAAAGAGAACATGAAGTTCAGGCATTCCTTCTACCTGGGCTTTATCACCTTCTTTCTGTTTCTGATTCTGCTCACCACCGGAATCGCGCTGATGTGCTACTACCGGCCGTATCCGCAACAGGCCTATCAGGACATGAAGGACCTTCAATTTGCCGTTTTCATGGGGCCATTTCTACGCAACATGCATCGCTGGGCCGCGCACGGCATGGTGGTATGCGTCTTCCTGCACATGTGCCGAGTGTTCTATACCGGCTCTTACAAGAAGCCGCGCCAGTTCAACTGGGTGGTTGGGGTGGTGCTGCTGTTGCTGACACTTGGGCTCTCCTTCACCGGTTATCTGCTGCCCTGGGACCAACTGGCCTTCTGGGCGATCACGGTGGGCAGCAACATCGGCAGCTATGCTCCCATCGTCGGTGGGCAGTTGCGCGAACTGCTGCTGGGCGGCCACAGCGTTGGCGAGGCGGCGTTGATCCGCTTCTACGTTCTCCACGTCGCCGTGTTGCCCGCCGCTTTGATTCTTCTCACGATTGTCCATTTCTGGCGTGTCCGCAAGGACGGCGGGCTGTCGCGGCCGGTGTGGAAGCTGAAGCCGAAGACTGAGCCGCTGGTTACGATAGGGGCGCCTCCGGCGGTCACACCCCTGCAAGCGGCTGCGGCGTCAAAGGACAAGACCTACGGCCTGATGGAGGTCGTCACCGGCAAGCCAATCTTCGAAACCATTACACCCGAGGAAGAAGAAGACACGGTCTTCTCCTATCCGTACGCTTTCGTGCGCGAGGCGGTGGTGTTGATGGCAACGGTCACCACCGTCATGGCGATGTCCCTATTCCTCAATGCACCTCTGGAGCAGCTAGCCAACCCGGCGAAGACACCCAACCCTGCCAAGGCCCCGTGGTACTTCCTCGGTTTGCAGGAGCTGGTAAGCCACTCCGCATTGCTCGGCGGCGTAGCCGCACCGGCCTTGATGGTACTCGCGCTGCTTTTGATCCCTTACCTTGATCGCAATCCCAGTCGACGCCCCGCCGACCGCAAGCTCATTCTTTGGCTCTTCGCAGTCTTCGTCGTCGCCAACCTGGCGCTGATCGTTATCGGCACATTCTTCCGCGGGCCAGGCTGGGCACTGGTTCCACCTTGGGTACACGTCGTCGGAGGGGCCGAGTGATGGAACGCAGACTCCAGCAGGCCTTCTTCGCCCTTAGCATCCTCGCCCTCGTTCTTATCCTTGCGGCCGAGTGGCAAGCCGATACACCGTCTTGGAAGAACTATCAGCGGAGCTTCCTGCAGCTGGAGGCCCAGGATGAACCGAACGCCGCTGCCAAAGCTGCCGTTCTCGCTACCCCGCTCGAGATCCACCAGGTAATGCTGACCGGACTGCAGCGGGTGGACCGCTGCACCACCTGCCATCTTGGCGTGGACGACCCTACCCTTAAGGACGCGCCGGAGCCCTACCGCTACCATGCCAACCTGGGGCCGCATATTCCGTCCAGATTTGGCTGCACCATCTGTCATGGGGGCCAGGGCCTCGCTACCGACAAGCAGAACGCTCACGGCAACGTACCGTTCTGGCCAAACCCGCTCTTATCGCCGGACTACATCCGCGCGTCCTGCGGCCGCTGTCACAAAGAGGGCGATGTGCCTGGGGTACCAGAACTGGCCGAAGGCCGTCACCTCTTCGAAACGCAGGGTTGCCGCGGCTGCCATAAGCTGAACGGCGTCGGCGGCAGCATTGGCCCCGACCTCTCCGAAGAGGGAGCAAGCACTCGCTCCCCGGAGTGGCTGGAGCAACACTTCCTCACTCCGAATGCGGTCTCTGCCGGCTCGGCGATGCCGAACTTCCATTTCACCAAAGACCAGGCGCGTGCGCTGACTTACTACATGCTCTCGCTCACGAACCAAGACATGGGCAGCTACTATGCCAGCGTTCGCCTGATACCCAGCGCTGAGTATGGCCGCGAGCTCTTCGTCGAGAAGAACTGCATCGCCTGCCACAACGTCGGCGGCGTGGGAGCGAAGACCGGCCCGGATCTGCTCGCTGTCACGAAGCGGCACTCGCTCGAATGGCTCGACGAGCAACTGGTGAATCCTCAGTTGGTGTATCCCGGCAGTTCCATGCCCGAATACGACCTCGAAACCAATGCCCGCAAGGCGCTGCTCGCCTTCATGATGGCGGCCACACCCGAAGACGCGCAGGCGATCGTTGCGGGCAGGAAGACCGCGCTCAAGCCCGAGGATGTCGCCATCGAGGCAGGTAAACAGGACTTCGCGCGTTTCGGTTGTGTCGGTTGCCACGGTACGGAACTGCAAGGCGGCGTGCCCAATCCTAACGCCCAGGGCGGCGAGGTCCCATCGTTGCTGCATGTCGCCGACGACTATACCAAGGACGAAGTGATTGCGATTATCCGCGACGGGAAGGCGCCACCGCTGGATAATCCGGCAGGGCCGACTCCGCCGCTTTATATGCCCTCATGGAAGCATGTGCTCAGCGATGAAGACATCAACCGAGTAGCCGACTACCTTTGGTCGAAGCAACAGAAGAAGGACAGTTGGTAGCGCCTGGTATGGGCCAAGAAAGCCTGAATTACCAATCGAGCGGGAGGCTGATTGCAACATTTCGAACCAGATTGGATGGAGAGTTAATTGTGGGCAAAGTTTCAACCGCATTTGTCGCCGATCGCGAATTGATCGAGGCGCTGCAACAACGATCGAGGCCAATCGACCTTGGCCCTAATCGCATTCTCTTCCGTCAGGGCGATGCTCCAATCGGCGTATTCATTTTGACCAAGGGAACAGCCAAGCTGACCCGACACTCGAAGGGCAAAGAGGTGCTGGCCGCACGCGTAGGGGCTGGCTCGCTGCTGGGTGTGCCGGCCGTGATCGGGGCGAAACCATACTCCCTGACAGCGGAAGCGATGAAGAGCGCGGAATTTTGCCTGCTCCCAGGCGAATATTTCATTCACCTAATGCACACGGAGCCGACATTGTCGTTCCGCCTTTTGCAGGTTCTCTCAGCAGAGGTCAGATTTGCGCGTGAGGTATCCCCGCACCGATGAGGGCGTCATCAGTTACGGTGAAAACGCCGAAAAGCGGCCTATAGTATTGATAATAAATGACTTAAATGGTACCCGGAGGGGGACTTGAATTCTCGCACCCCACTGAAAACAAATAAGTTATTGAAAACTAACCAAGCACCAAACGCCGAAAACTGCCGATACGCGGTTATTTGGTACGTATTAGGTACACGCCTTTTTGTTCTCCATATGCTCTAGTTACGGTTACATTTACACCGTATACCGAAGCACCTTTCCTTTTGCCGCGTGCATGAGAAACGGGAGGCTATTCCTCTACCTCAAGCTTCGCCAATTGGTTTGCTTAAGCATTGTTTGTTCTGACCAGTCTCTCCAATTGGAAACGCGCCTGCACTTCAAAGGGCTGGGTTGAGAAGCAGGCTGGCTATGACTCAGACCGGCAAAGGGGGATCGCCGCGAAGGCGATTTGGGCGGGTGATTATTGGGCCTTCAAATCGCTGCGCGGAAAGACCAGGCGGAAGGCGGAACCTACTTCCTGCCTGCTCTCGACAGACAGGTCGGCGTGATGCAGGTCGGCGATCCATTTTGCGATGGCCAGACCCAGACCGCTTCCTTCCACCTGGCTGCGCGATGGATCGGCGCGGTAGAACCGGTCGAAGATATGCGGCAGGTCGGATTGGGCGATGCCGATACCGCTATCGCGAACCGTGAGCGTTGCCCGGCCGGAGACGGCACTGATAGCCACGTCGATTCGACCCGGAGAGGGCGTGTATTTCAGGGCGTTGTCGAGCAGTATCCAAAGCAATCGGCGAAGACTCGAAAAGTCGCCCAAGACGCTAACCCGCGATGCCGAAGCCGTCGAAACGGAAAGTGTAAGGTTTCGCTCATCAGCCATCGTACGCGCCAGGCCGCAAGCCTCCTCGACTACCGCGGTTAGATCGACTGGCTCAAGCACGGCATCCGAGGAGTTTGAGTCGGCACGGGCCAGGGTCAGCATTCCTTCGAGCAGATCCGTGGCCTTAGCGGCTTCCTCGACGATGTCCTCGAAGGCCTTGCGGCTCTCGGGGTCTGCGTGTGGATTTCTTAGGGCGACCTCGGCCACGGTGCGAGTGAACGAAAGTGGCCCGCGCAGCTCGTGCGAGGCGTCAGCCGTAAATCGTTTGATCTGGTTAACCGCGGAATCCAAACGCTGCAGCATCGCGTTGCAGGTCTCTGCGAGTCTCTGCAACTCATCCCTGCTGTTCGAGACAGGCAACCGCTTGGACAGGTTGCCGATACTGATGGAACGTGCCGCGGCCGTGATCCGGTCCACCGGCTTCAGCGCACGGCGGCTCAACCAATAGCCTCCGGCAGAGGAGATCAGCAGCAGAATCGGCGTGGCGGCGAGTAAACCCTTCCAGAAGCTTTGAAGGATGATCAGGTTCGCCGCTTCCGGAGCAGCCGCCACCAGAACCAGGGCCTGTCCGTTGAGCGAGTAAGGGCGCTCGATGACCCAGTAAGGCTGCCCCGCAGAATCGACGTGTAGAAAAAGCTCAGCGTTGCCACTGCCGACAGCAGGCCAAGAGAACGCCTCAGCAGCCGAGGAGGGCGATGGATAAGCGCGGCGGCCATCGCTGGTGAATACCTCAGCGAGGCCATTGCCCGTTGCGTTGGAAAAATTCTTGAAGACCTTGTAGCGGTCCTCGTCGCTTTCGTCGCGCGACTTGTTCAGCAGGTCTTGCAGACGGTCGACTCTTCGCGCCAGCGTCTGGTAGCGCTCCGCCCTCAGCGTGCCCTTCAGGTTGATCCACATCACGGTCCCGAAGAGCACCCAGCCGGAGAAGAAGATGCCTCCAAACCAAATGGTCAGACGCAGAGAAATGGAGACGGGGCCTTTTAGCATGGGTCGCTCCGCAGCGAGTATCCGACCCCCCGAACCGTATGCAGCAACTCGTACTCGCCCGGATGTGTTATCTTCGCGCGCAGAGCGCGGATGAAGACGTAAAGGCTGTCGTAGCTCACGTCGGCTTCGGAACTCCAGCCCTCATCGATCAGCACTGCGTGGGGGACGACCGCGGGCGCGCGGCGCATCAGCAATTCCATGAGCGCGCACTCGGTGCGGGTCAGCGATGTGACGCGGTCACCGCGCTGCAACTCAAACAAATGCGGTCTGAGGGTTAGCTCGTCATACTGCAGCTCATTCGGAACAGGCTCGGGAGCACGGCGCGCTGCGGCCCGAACCTTGGCCAGCAGTACATCGAGCGCGAATGGTTTTGTCAGGTAGTCATCTGCGCCTGCGTCCAGACCATAGATGATGTCCTGCATTGAATCGCGGGCAGACACAATGATGGTCTGCGTGGTGAGCCGATCTTCGCGCAACTTGCGGATAACCGTGAAGCCATCCATGCGTGGAAGCATCACGTCCAGAATTATTAGATCGAAGTTATTTGTTTTGCCTAGTTTCAGCGCTTCGTCCCCGTCATAGGCGAGCGCAACTGAATGGCCTTCGTTCTCCAGCGCCCGCCCGATGTGGCCGGCTAGACTTTTTTTGTCCTCGACGATCAAGACCCGCATGTCGCGATGCTAGCCCTGCGACTGTGAATTTCCCGTGAATCCGCGTGCCGTGCTCTTCATTTCTCAGATTCAGCTTAGACTCCGCTGCCATACTCCACCGGTCGCACAAACATTGGTAGCGTGCATGACACCAGGTTTGAGAAAGAGGACCTATGTTTATCGCTGGGACAATTCGGAAGATGTACGGTGTTGCTCTGCTGCTTCTGCTGAACCTATTGCTGCTCTCGCCGCGAAGCTTTGCTCAACAAAGCAAAGGACTGATCACCGGCACGGTGATCGACACTTCCGGAGCAGCCGTTGCGGGGGCGCAACTGAAGTTGGCTCCGCTGGGGATTACCGTGGTCTCCGACGCACAAGGTACCTTCCGGCTGCCTGAGGTGCTGCCTGGCAGCTACACTCTAACCGACTCCTACGTCGGTTTTAGCTCGCAGACGACCGATGTTGTGGTGGCTGCAGGGCAGACGGTCAACCTAACCCTGACGCTGAAGACCGCGTCTGCGAGCGAGGAGGTTATCGTGACCGCGGAGCGCCCGCACGGCGAGGCGGAAGCGATCAACGAGACCCGCGTCGCCGACAATCTTCTGCAGGTGCTCCCTGCCGAGGTGATTCGTAGCCTTCCCAACGCGAACGTCGCCGACGCAATTGGCCGCTTTCCTTCGGTGACGCTGTATCGCATTGAGGGTGAAGGCGTTTATATTCAGGTGCGCGGCACCGAGCCACGCCTGACCAATGTCACTGTCGACGGCATAACCATCCCTGCGCCTGAGCCGTCAGTTCGCCAAGTGCGTCTCGACGTTATCCCTTCCGACATGGTCGATTCGATCGAGATGAACAAGACTCTCCAGGCAAATATGGACGGCGACGGCATCGGCGGCTCGGTGAATCTGCGTACCAAAGAGGCAGGGGAACGGCCCACTATTAACCTTTATGGCGACGGCGGCTACACCAACATCATGAATGGCCGAGCCAACTACGACTTCGGGGGCACCGTTGGCAAACGCTTTGGCCCGGGCAAGAGATTCGGTTTTCTGGGCAATGCGGTCTACGACTATAGTGGCCGCGGCATTGATAACATCCAACCCGCGCTCGATCCACTCTCCACATTTGCGATGCCTTTCTATGACAGCAACACCATCCGCGAGTACCGCTACTATCGCACTCGTTACGGGTTCGACGGCAGCGCGGACTACCGCTTCAATAACAATTCGTCAATTTACGCGCATGGATTCTATTCGGACCTGAAGGACTGGGGCGATAAGTGGTACTACTCGCCGGTTTCCACTGCGATCACGGGCACGGCAGCCAATCCCGTGCTCCCCAACCCCGCGACGAAGTCATCGAGCCCGAAGTTCTACACTTCGAGCAAGCGGCCGAATGCGTCGGTTGGTACGATGATCCTCGGCGGACGTACGGTCCATCAGGACTCCCTGTTCACCTATCAGATCTCGGCTTCGCGGTCGTACGAGGTCGATTCGGCAGGCAATCCCAAGGCGGACTTCTCATGGGTTGGCCCGACGATGTACTGCAATTATGTACCTTCGGCGCAGACCGATCTCTACCACCCGCACTTTGGCAGCTGCGATACGACCAACCAGTCGCCGCTGCTGAGTGCGGCCAACTGGCAGTTCAAGGACATCACGATCTCCAAGGGGCTCGATGCCGAACTGGACCTGGCAGCACAGGCTTCGTATGCGAAGAGTTACACAGCCAACGGCCACTTCGGCACCTTCGAGGGGGGCTTCAAGATCAGCAACGGCCACAAGAGTTCGGACTCGACGGAAAATGTCTACGACACCTTTGGAAGTTCCGCGCCCTTGATGACGCAGCTCCTCAGTAGCTTCAACAATACCGATTACTTCAACGGGACTTACTTCGGCGGACAGTATGGCCAGGTATCGGACTTCACTTCGGCGCTAAATTACACGAACGCAAACTATCAGGGAAATCTCGACCAATACAAGACGGCCGGCGATACCTATCCGAATCTCTTCCATTATGTGGAACGCGTCACGGCCGGCTACCTGATGAATACGATCGACCTCGGCAAGATGCACGTCCAGACCGGGCTGCGCATTGAAGGTACACAGATGATGACCTTCGGTTACAATCTGGCGTTCCTGGGCAAGTCCAGCACTACTATGCCGGTGTGCTCCAGCACGGTGACCACCAACTGCTACTCGTTTACGGGAGTCAACAACAATCCTTCGTATGTCAATCTGCTGCCCAGCGTCCAGGCGCGCTATTCGCTGACGCAGAACTCAGCGTTGCGGGCCGTCTATTCGCGCGGGGTTGCCCGGCCCGATCCCTACCAACTGATCCCCTATGTTACGGAGGACTCCACAGCCAGTCCTGTTTCAGTGCTGATCGGCAATCCCAGTCTGCGGCCGGAACACGCGAATAACTATGACCTGCTCTACGAGAACTACCTGCATCCGCTGGGCCTGATCCAAGCTGGATTCTTCTTCAAACAGCTGACCGCGCCGGAGGTCCAGGTCACTCTACCAGGCGGGCTGAGCTTGTCATCTTTTCCCGCGGGCTACTTCCCGGCATCGGTGCAGTCAGTGTTGCAGCAGTACCCAGGCGACGCGATTACCCAATTTACGAACGGGCAGAATGCTTACATCTACGGCTTGGAACTCAGCTACCAGCAGCATCTGAACTTCCTTCCGGGAGTTCTGCGCGGCCTGGGCGTCTCCGCCAACTACAGCTACACGGCGTCGCGCGAGAAGGGGCTCCCTCTGCGTTCCGATTCTCCGACGACAATCGACCAGGCACCTAATACCTGGAAGGTCAGCCCAACCTACGATACCAAGCGGTTCTCGGCAAGGGTGGGGTTGGCGTATGACCAGGCCAGCCTATTCCAGTACATGTACGTTTCGCCGGCGTACGTTACCGGTGCGGATGCGAGCGGTCTGGGACCGTCGGGACCCTCTGGAGACATCTTTACCCTGACCCACTTCCAGGTCGATGCGCAGGTCAGCTACCGCTTCTGGAATGGCCTGAGCGCGGTGGTTGACGGGCTGAACCTGAACAATGAGGTCTTTGGCTACTACCAGGGAAGCACCCAGTTTGTGAATCAGCGGGAGTACTACAAGCCCACCTACTCGGGTGGCGTTCGCTACAACTTCGGACGCGGCCGGTAGTCTCAGGCAGCTAGAATGGTCTCTCGATTCCGGGGTACAGGTTAGTTTGGCGACCTGTGCCCCACAAACCAAGCGTGATAGGCAATGCCGGGCCCAGGTTTCAATTCGGCAGGTTCGCGGAATTCCGAGGAACTTCATGAACAGGACTATTGTGCAATGGCTCCTATGCATTGCCTGCCTTCTAGTTCTCAATCCCGGTGTCGCTGCCGACGGAACCACTGCTTCTTCGCCGAACGGCGCAGCCAGTACACTGAAGTTCGTTGTCTACCTCAGCCGCCATGGGGTTCGCTCCCCCACCGGGACAGCCGCGCAATATGACGTTTATTCGATCGCCCCCTGGCCGAGTTGGAATGTACCCCCCGGCTACCTGACCGCACACGGCTATCATCTGATGGTGCTCTTCGGCGAGTATGACCGGAAGGAACTGGCGAGCCAGGGACTCCTCAGTGCAGATGGGTGCGGAGACGCAAATCGAGTCAGCTTCTACGCCGACTCCGACCAGCGCACACGGGAGACCGGAAAGGCGCTCGCAGAAGGGATCTTTCCGGGCTGCCATGCGGTGGTGCAAGCTCTGCCCGAAGGCTCGAACGATCCACTCTTTCACTTTCATCCAACCCAGACCGAATTGGGCGCCGTGACTCCGGCCCAGGCGGCAGCGGCGATTGCCGGGCGCCTCGGAGGCGATCCCGCCAACCTCACGGAAGCCTATCGCGCGCAACTCACTGCGTTGGACACGGTGCTGGCAACCTGTGGCCCCACATCGTCCCCTTTGCCCAAGCGAATCTCGCTCTTCGACATTCCCGCTACTCTGACGACGGGCAGCGATGGCCATCTTGCCCAATTGAGCAGTCCGGTGAACACCGCGTCCACGCTGGTCGAGAATCTGCTCCTGGAATATACGGAGGGCATGGACGCGTCGAAGGTCGGTTGGGGCTGTGTGGATGGTGCGAAGCTTCGCTCCCTGATGGAGTTGCACACGGCGGCAACCGACTTCACGGAACGCACCCCTGTGATGGCACGCGGAGGGGCGTCTAACCTGCTGGCTTATATCAGTGACGCACTCAAACAGGCGGTTACGCAGAAGGCGATATCCGGGGCCCGGAGTAAACCGTCCGACCGGGCGCTGTTCCTGATCGGACACGATACGAACCTCACGAACTTGGCCGGCCTCCTCGACCTAACCTGGATCGTCGATGGACGCCGCGACGACACCCCGCCAGGAGGAGCGCTGCTCTTTGAGCTTTGGCAGGATCGCAAGAGCGGCGAACTCTCCGTCCGGACCTACTTCACTGTGCAGACGCTGGAACAGATGCGGTCATCCACTCCACTGACGCTCGACAATCCTCCGGTGCGCGTCCCGGTCTTTATTCCCGGCTGCAGCAGAGAGGACTTCTCCTGCACTTGGGCCGCCTTTTCGCAGACCATCCGGCGGGCGATAGACGTCCGTTTTGTGAGTGGCAACCAATAGGTGCAAGCACCCATCAACCGATACTACGGCGAGCCTTCAGGATGAGAAGTCCGGATTCTGGAGCGGTCCTGTGTTCTCAAAACGGTCATTTTAGGCTCATTATGTTCGTCAATTGCTTGGAACACAAGAGCCAAGCCTGCTAGCTTATACTATTGATAATCAATGACTTAGGTGGTGCCCGGAGGGGGACTTGAACCCCCACGACCGGTTAGGGTCTGCGGATTTTAAGTTGATCGCGAACACCGTAAACCTATGAAAAATAAGGGAAATTGACCGTAATCTAGCGACTGGGCAACTACCTCCATAATAAGAACTTAACGAAATTGACCGTAATCAGGCAGAACTGACGAGTGTACCCCTGCTGTACCTCGCATAGTGAACTGCACATTGCAGTTGATCGTTCGAAATGAACCTCTTCGCCGCCATCAATTCACGTGTTCGAGGTTCAGTCGATGAATAAGAATCGAGTTCGATAACGAAGCGAAATGCCGCCATCCTTTTGTTATCGAAAAACTGACGAAAGGATTTTGAACCGAATTTACCGCAGCAGAGCTACGATTTGCCGCCACATTTCAAATCAGGGATACGCTTGGATCTCTTACGTTTTCAAATGGGTGGTTGGGTGATTTTACGGTTTTTGATTCTCATTTCTGTCCCTATTGAGAGAATAAGCTAACCGACACTCGGCACTATAAGCTAATACCGGTTCGGCAGCAAAAGCTAAATGGAGTTCGCTATGCCGACGCCTCCAGAAAAACTCGCTCACTCGCTGGAGGTGTTGGGCAATCTTCAGCAATCGGGAGGGGGGTCGCCTCGAATACACATCCCTACCATGTGTAGACTGGGAATTGGGTGCACGAACGGCTACGATCCTCCGTCGATTATGGCGCCTTCGGCGATACGGGCGCGACGTAAGTTAGATTAAGTTCCAGTGGTAACCACAACGGCTGTGCAGTGTCCCGGGCCACAACTGCGATAAGCATGCTTTTGAACGGAATCAAAATAGATGGCATCCCCCTTCGATAGCTGGTAGATCTCGGTTCCAATGGATATTTCAAGCTCCCCATTGATGACGTAGAGAAGCTCCACGCCCGCGTGATAGTGAGGAGCAATCTTCGCAGGCGGTAAATCGTGGAAATGCGCGAGGAATGCATTGAGCTTTCGCTCGGTCGCGCGGAAGTCGAGGCTCTCAAAGTCGTAAGCTGCATCCCGAGATTTCGCGTCCGCAGGGAACTTTATCCGTTCATCTTTTCGCGAGATTGCTACAACATGCCGCTTCCGCGGGTCTGTGAAGAAGTAATCCAGGCCAACATTGAACACGGTTGCAATGCGAACGAGGGTTGGGAGAGTCGGTACAAGCCGTGCGTTCTCCAGTTTTGAAAGCATGGCCGCCGACAGACCTGTGTGCTCAGCCAATTGAGCCAAACCCATGCTCTTGCGCAGTCGCAGGGATCGCAACTTCTCGGCAATCGCATAAGGGCGGATCGACTCCTTGCTTGGCTGTTAAGCGAATTGAATCCGTGATTCCCTATTAACAGATACTCAATTTATTTTAATTTACTGTCAAGTATGTGCAAGGCACAATCAGCCTCTTGTGGAGCAATAGACAAGATCAAGGCTGATTCAGCAAATCAAACCAAACGAGGTATGTCTCCTATGCGTCTCACATCGCGTCTATCCATTGCGGCTCCCATCGTGGCACTGGCCATGCTGGTTTCCGCCAACAATGCGTTTGCACAAAAAACCGAAACCATCGAAGGTGGTCGCACCACTGTTGCCCTCGCCAGCGGCTTTGTCTCCGCACTTGGAAGCCTCGACGTAACACCCGGTACCGTCGGCCCCACGCGGCTCTACAACGGCACCGTCAACTTCCCAGTAACCGGCGGCGCAATTGATCTAGACACGGCAGCCAGCCAGATACTGCACTCGGGTGGGCTTACCCTCACTGCCGGACAGACAACAGTCACGCTGCAAAGCTTCATCATCGACACCACCGGCACGCCTGTCATAACAGGACTGGTTTCCGTGGACGGAAAGCTTCTCGGGCGCTTGCCCCTTTTTGATCTTGCTCTTCCCAGCGGGATCACTCTTCCACTCAAGCCCCATGACGGCCAGATCATCCTCAAGGGTGTTGGCGTCACTCTGGACAGCACCGCCGCGGGCGCTCTCAACAGCGTCTTCCATGTCTCCGCATTTACGGGCGGATTCGGGATTGGCACTGCAAAGGTCTTCATCGATCTTCCCGGTTGCTACGACGAAGACAGAGGCTAACTTTCCTCGGGGGGCGTCGCCTGTGTCATCTGACGCCCCACCTCGTGGCACCCTTTGAAATCATGACAGCCCAATCGAGCTGGAAAAATGAAACTTTCAATTCAAGGAGAAATCTCGTGAAACGAATTTACGTAGTGATCTGTTTTGCCCTGCTGGTCACGTTGAGCTTCAGCAGCAGCACATTCGCAGATTCCAAGAAAGACATTGTGGACACCGCAGTCGCAGCAGGCGACTTCAAGACTCTGGCTGCAGCGCTGAAGGCAGCCGGCTTGGTGGACACGCTTAAGGGACCGGGTCCGTTCACCGTTTTCGCGCCAACAGATGAGGCCTTTGCCAAGCTGCCGGCTGGTACAGTGGAAAATCTGCTGAAGCCGGAAAACAAGCAGAAGCTGATCTCGATCCTCACGTATCACGTTGTCGCCGGCAAGGTCATGGCGAAGGATGTGGTCAAGCTGCATGAGGCCAAGACCTTGAATGGCCAAGACGTAAAGATCATGGTCGAGGGCGGCAACGTCATGGTGGACAACGCTAACGTCATCAAGACTGACATTCAGTGCACTAACGGCGTCATCCATGTGATTGACACCGTGCTTCTGCCCCAGTAAAGCTTGTCCAACCCTCAGCCCGCGGCTGGACGCTCATTAGGCAGCCGCGTTTTTTTAGATCTGCGCCGAATCAATTCTGAAGAGATATTGGCGGACCAAAGGTCCAAGGAACTTTCACAATGATGTTCCCTGCTATTTTTATCTCGCTGGCCAGGGCCAAGTCACAATGACAGGAGACAAATCAATCATGCGGGGAATAGGGATGATTGCCCTTTTAGCTGTGATGGTCGGATTGATGCCGGCGATTCTATCTGCAGCCTCGGCGCCCTCCGTAGGCAGCGTGGCCCTTGACTTCATACTCCCGTCGCAGGATGGAGCGCCTATCAGCTTGAACGGCTACCGCGGGAAGTGGGTGGTACTGTACTCTTACCCCAAGGACTTTACCAGCGGCTGCACGATCGAGGCGCATAACTTTCAGCGCGACCAGGCACAGTACCAGAAGAAAGGCGTGGTCGTGCTTGGCGTTAGCGTGCAAGGCGTGGATTCGCACAAGCAGTTCTGCACGAAGGAGGGGTTGAACTTCAAGCTGCTGGCCGACACCGATCACAAGGTGTCGAGTGCCTATGGCTCGTTGACCGACCTGGGGGTTGTGAAATTCGCCTCCCGCCATACCTTCATCATCAATCCAGAAGGCAAAGTGGCCAAGGTATTCACCGAGGTCAATCCCAACAAGCACAGTGAAGAAGTCTTGGCAGCACTTGCGGAGCTACAAAAGCAAAGCACGGCCTCACGATAGGATGGTTCAAGGAGTGTTGGAGACGGCATGAACTACGACGCCATTCTGGTAGCGTCCTTCGGCGGCCCGGAGTCGCCTGATGACGTTATGCCCTTCCTGGACAATGTCTTGCGAGGCAAGAACGTGCCGCGCGAGCGCATGCTCGAAGTGGCCGAGCACTATTACCACTTCGGCGGTAAGAGCCCGATCAACGATCAAAATCGGCAACTCATCACGGCCCTTGAAGCGGAACTGTCTCAGCACGGACCTCGTCTGCCCATCTATTGGGGAAACCGTAACTGGAATCCGTTGTTCGCCGATACAGTGCGCGAGATGAAAACGGATGGGGTGCGCCGCGCTCTGGTATTTGTGACCTCGGCGTACAGTTCGTACTCGGGCTGCAGGCAGTACCGGGAAGACATAGCACGTGCCCACGAGGCAGCCGGCGAGGATGCGCCGATTGTGGACAAGATTCGCGCGTTCCACAATCATCCAGGATTTGTGGAGACAGTTGCAGATCGCGTGAAGGAATCTCTGGAAAGTATTCCGCAGGGCAGGCGTGAAGCTGCGCATCTGATCTATACGGCACACAGCATTCCGATGTCGATGGCACGAGGGTGCGACTACGAAAAGCAACTCAGGGAAACAAGCAGACTGGTTGCAGAGGAACTGGGGAGGACAGAATGGAGGCTGGTGTATCAGAGTCGAAGCGGGCCAGCCTTCCAGCCCTGGCTGGGACCAGACATTCTTGAATGCCTTCGCGAAATCAAGGCACAGGGAGGCAGTTCGGATGTTGTGATCGTGCCGATTGGTTTCGTGTCAGATCACATGGAGATTCTTTTTGATTTGGACACAGAGGCACGGCAGTTGGGTGCTGAGTTGGGCTTACACATGGTGCGGTCCGCAACCGTGGGCACGCATCCCAGATTCATAAGAATGATCCGCGAACTGATTTGCGAGCGAATCGATGACAATTGCAAACGCCTTGCCCTGGGTGTGCTAGGACCGCGCCCGGACATTTGTCCCTCGGATTGTTGTCCAATGCCAAGGCGGCCGCAAGCTGGAGACGCTTAAGACTTCGCTTCCAATTGACCTAACGGGATCTGCTTCCCGTCCAACGCCGCCACTAGTACCGTGACTTCGTGGATTCGTAATCAAGGTCGGTACTTTTGCGGGAATCGGCCGAGCGGTATAGCGAGAGCATGGGATGGCACAACGGATTGCAGATTCAGCTTTCGCGGCAGGAACGGCGGCAGATCGATAAGTTGCTGAGCGGCGGAGTGCAGCCAGTGTGGGTGGTCATTGGGGCGCTGGTGCTGCGGCAGATGGACGATGGTCGGTCCACGGTGGAGGCCGGAGCCGGGGTGGGGGTTTCGGCGAAGGTGGCCTGGGAGATAGGCAAGCGTTATCGGGAAGGCGGGCTGGAACGGGCCATTTACGATGCGCCCCGTCCGGGCCAGAACCCCTTGCTGGAAGCCGAGCAGGGCCAGCGCATCATTGCCATGGTGTGCGGCCCGCCTCCTTCGGGACGGGCGCGCTGGACCGTGCGGTTGATTGCCGAAGAGGCGGTGAAGCGCAAGCTGGTCGGGCATGTGGCTCCGGAGACGGTGCGTATTCTGCTTCAGAGCCATGACCTGAAGCCGTGGCGGGAAAAAAATGTGGTGCGTGGCGAAGTTGGATGAGGAGTACGTCCGGCGCATGGAAGAGGTTCTGGCGTTCTATGAAAAGCCGCTCTCGGAAGAAGAACCGGTGGTCTGCATCGATGAAAAGCCGGTGGTGCTGCATCGGGACATTCGCGCTCCGTTGCCTGCCCGGCCGGGACATCTGGCGCGGCGCGATTATGAGTACAAGCGCTGCGGCACGGCCAACGTCTTTTGCGGGGTGGAACCAAAGGCAGGACGGCATTTTCCCAAACCCACACCCAACCGCTCCGCGGCGCAGTTCGCTGATTACCTGGTGGAAATCGTCGCCCGTTATCCCCAGGCCAGAACCATTCATCTGGTTCTGGACAACCTGAACACGCACCGACGCAAATCGCTCACCGAACGATTTGGCGAGAAGTTAGGCAACCTGCTGTGGGACCGTTTCACTGTCCATTACACGCCCACGCATGGCAGTTGGCTCAACCAGGCCGAGATCGAAGTCAGCCTGCTCAGCCGTCAATGCCTGGGAAAACGCAGAATTGACGATCGGGCTACTTTGCAGCACGAAGTCCAGGCTTGGAAACGTCGCCTCAACCACGACGGCACTACCATCGAATGGAACTTCACCCGCAAGCACGCTCGACGAAAACTTCATTACTCAATCACCCGGACGCGGTACTAGTGCTTTTGTTCGAAGCAATTGGATCAAGGTGCCTGGAGTGTGCAGAATCTCACTCAATCCGGGAAGCGAAATGCGAAGTCAAACGTCCAGCTACCTAGCGCAGCAGAGGAGATCGAGGAGACCGTCTCATGGATGAATAGCTAGATCAGTCGCTTAAGGCGCGAGGGGTGTTTGCGCTCTAAACTAGGGCCTGCTGCCTCTCGGCTTCGAGCGTGGGTCGCCACGGCTCCTGAAAGAGAGTCCGAGAATTGTAGTTCTTGGTCAGCAGCAACTGAAGATCGCTGATGTGGCGTTCGAGAAATGCGCCCTCGCAGAAGGCCAGATAGTAATCCCACATGCGAATGAAACGGTCTTCGAACCCCAGGGCTTTGACATCAGCTATGCGGTCAAGAAAGCGGTTGCGCCACGCAGCCAACGTCCGCGCGTAATGAGCCCCCATGTCCTCGGCGTGGAAGAGCGAGAGCCGGGTGGCGCGGGCTAGCGAATCGAGAACTCCTCGCACCGAAGCCAGTTGAGCGCCGGGAAAGATGTATTTCTGGATCCAGTCGCTTTGTTTCACGTATTGAGGAAACCTCTGTTCGTTCATCGTTATGGTCTGTAACAGCATGGAGCCGTCCGGCTTCAGCAGCCGGTCGCACGCGCTAAAGAACTCGTCATAGTGATCGAAACCTACGGCCTCGAACATCTCGATGCTTACGATCTTGTCGAAACTGCCGCTCAAGTCTCGGTAATCCCTGAGCATCAGCTCGATGCCCGAGCCGGTGTCCGCGGCGTCGAACAAATTGCGCGCATAGTCATACTGCTGTTGACTGATGGTTGTTGTTGTAACCTGGCAGCCACAGTTTTGAGCTGCATGCAGGGCAAAGGCCCCCCAACCCGTTCCGATCTCAAGGACACGATCGTGCGGCTGCAGTTCCAACTTGCGGCAGATGCGATCCAGCTTCTGGAACTGGGCTGTTTCGAGCGAGTCCGCGGGTGTTTCGTACCAGGCGCAGGAGTACACCATGCTTTGATCGAGAAAGAGCCGGAAAAAATCGTTGCTCAGATCATAGTGCGCATGAATATTGCGGCGGCTGCCTTCTACCGTGTTCGTTCTGAGGCGGTGGCGCAGCCGGTCAGCGAAGCGGCTGAGCGACGAGAAGAACGAGTTCGACTTCTCCAGTTGCGCCAGATTACGTACCGCCAAACGCATGAGCGATACGAGGTCGGGCGTGGACCAATCCCCATCCATGTACGCTTCGCCGATCGCTGTATCTCCGCCCATGAGAGCGCGCGCGAAGAACTGCTCCCGGTGGACAACAAGTTGTGCGCCAAGTTCTGACCGCGCATTTCCGAACGTGAGCGTACGGTCAGGCAAAATGAGTTCGAGCGAGCCGCCGTCCAAGTTTTCGAGCATGGACAGGAATAACTTCTTTGCTGTCGATCCGAGAATCTGTTTCATCGCCTCAAACCTCGTTTGCGTGCCGCGGATGCATGAACACC
>Ga0326727_10004348_pt1 | contig 42755 bp, 25 predicted proteins | sample MB2enrmetagenome_FD_207643 | JGI IMG/M metagenome (GOLD analysis project Ga0326727, IMG submission 207643) | Lab enriched peat soil microbial communities from McLean, Ithaca, NY, United States - MB29MY | ecosystem: Environmental > Terrestrial > Soil > Wetlands > Peat | place: USA: New York...
AAGGTTGGCGAACTGACACAGTTTCGCAAGGAGCGGTTGTCGGATGCCGCCGTGCTGTTCCGGAACGTCTCCTTTTCCGCCCTCAAACGGCACTTCTTGGAAAACCCGCGGGGCGCGGACGCGCAACGCCAGGTTCAGGCGTGGATCGACAAGTACCAGGCGAACCATCAATATGACCGGGTCTTTCTGCTGGATGCCCGGGGCGTAGTGCGAATGTCGGCGCCAACCGGGCCGGAACCGATCTCCGCCATCATTTCGCGGCGCGCGTCCGAAATCCTGCGGTCGGGTCTGGTAACGTTTCAGGATTTCTACCGGGACGAACACAACCAGCGCATCTACCTGGCGGTCCTGGTCCCCGTTTTCGACGAACCGGCCGACCGCCGGCTTCTGGGCGTCCTGGTCCTGCGCATTGACCCCACAGTCTACCTCTACCCCTTCATCAGCCGCTGGCCCATCCCCAGCCGGACGGCCGAAACCCTGCTGATTCGCCGGGATGGGAATGACGCGCTTTTCCTGAACGATGTCAGGTTCCAGACCGACAGCGCCCTCAACCTGCGGATCCCGCTGACCTTGGGCGACAACCCTGCCGCGCAGGCGGCGCTGGGGCGGGAAGGCCTCGTGGAAGGTCCGGACTACCGGAGCGTGCCGGTGATTGCCCATGTGCGCCGGGTTCCCGATTCGCCGTGGTTTCTGGTCGCCCGCATGGACACGTCTGAAGTGTACGCGCCGCTGCGGGGGCGGTTGTGGGAGATCGTTGGGCTCGCCGGCGTCCTGCTCCTGGGCGCGGCTGGGGCCACGGGTTTCCTCTGGCGCCAGCAGCGCATGCGCTTCTACCGGGAGCGGTATCAGGCGGCGGAGGCGCTGCGGGAGAGCGAGGAACGGCACCGGACCATCCTCCAGACGGCCATCGACGGCTTCTGGCTGGTGGACTCACTGGGGAGTCTGCTGGAAGTCAATGCAGCCTATTGCCGGATGAGCGGCTACAGCGCGGAAGAACTGCTGACCATGCGCATTCCAGACCTGCAGGCCGCCGAAACGGGCACTGACATCGCCGCTCACATTCAGAAGATCATGACGCAGGGCGAGGATCGTTTCGAGTCCCGGCACCGCCGCAAGGATGGAAGCGTGTTTGACGTCGAAGTCAATATCCTCTACCGACCCTTCGCTGGCGGGCAGTTTGTGGTTTTTCTGAAGGACATCACCAAGCGCAAGCGGGCCGAGGAGATCGCCAATCGTTACTTGATCGCTCTACAGAGGGAACACGCAGCTTCAGACTGTATGAATCGGGAACTGCAGGAGAAGGCGAAGTTGCTGGCCGACCAGAAGACGGAAGTGGAGGCGAAGAACGACCAGGTGGAACAGGCCCGGCAGGACCTCGAGGACAAGGCCGCGCAACTGACGCTCACCTCCAAGTACAAGTCGGAGTTCCTGGCCAATATGTCGCACGAGTTGCGGTCGCCTCTGAACAATCTACTGATCCTGGCCAAGCTGCTGGCCGATAACGCCGAAGGCAACCTGACGGAAAAACAGACCAAGTTCGCCCATACGATCCACTCCTCGGGCACCGACCTGTTGACGCTGATTAACGATATTCTGGATCTCGCACGGGTCGAGTCGGGGAAGATGAACATCGAGCCGGCGGCGGTCTACCTGGCAGACCTGCGCGAATTGGTCATCCAGGACTTCTCGCACGTCGCCCTGAGCAAGGGCACCGAGTTCAGAGTGCACGTCGACCCCGGTCTGCCCGACTCCATCCAGACCGATCCCACACGGTTGCACCAAGTCCTTAAAAACCTGATGTCGAATGCCCTCAAGTTCACGGAGCGCGGCTCGGTGCGGATGGAGATCAAGCCGGCCAAATCAGGTTGGAGACCCGGGGCCAGCGGCCTGGATCGCGCCGAACGGGTGGTGGCATTCTCCGTGGTGGACACCGGTATCGGCATTCCACCCGAGAAACACCGCACCGTTTTCGAGGCCTTCCAGCAGGCGGACGGCACCACCAGCCGGCGCTACGGCGGAACCGGATTGGGGTTGTCGATCAGCCGGGACATTGCGCAGTTACTGGGCGGTGACCTCACACTCCAGAGCCAGGTTGGCGTGGGAAGCACATTCACGCTCTTCCTGCCGGAGATCTGCGGTAAGGAGAGGCAGCCATTGCGGCCGGAGACGGGAGCCGAAGCGATTCCCGCGGCGCCGCCCTGCCCGCGCGCGCCGGGCCTGGCGAGCGCCTGCGACGCCGTGGCAATTCCCGCACTGGCCAGGTTGATGGCGGCGCAGGAACCGGTCGAAGACGACCACCTCACACTGCGGAAGACCGACCGCTTCGTGCTGATTGTGGAAAATGATGCGACCTTTGCCGGCGTGCTGCTGGAGAAGGTTCACGCCCGCGGCCTCAAGGGAGTGGTTGTCATGCGCGGCGGCCCGGTGGTGAGAATGGTTCGCGAGATGGCGCCGGTGGCCATTACGCTCGACATCCTGCTCCCCGACATGTCGGGATGGGTGGTGCTGGAGGCTCTGAAGCGCGATCCCGCGACGCGGCATGTTCCGGTTCACGTAGTGACCATCTGCGAAGAACGCCGCCGCGCGATGGCCATGGGGGCCGCCTCCTTCCTGCATAAGACGCTGACGCCTGGGACCCTCGACCAGGTGTTTGATCGAATCGTGGCCGCCATGAAGACTCCTGTGCGCAAGGTGCTGGTGGTGGATGGCGATCCCGCGCGCCGCCCAAGCCTCGCAGAACTGTTGGGCAACGGGGACATTCAAACGATTCCGGCGGCCAGCGAAGCCGAGGTGTCCACCGCGCTTCAGGAGCAGCGCATCGACGGCGCGGTGCTGGGATGGAATGTGCCCGGCCTGACGGGCCTCGATCTGCTCACCACCTTACGCGACGCCACCGGACGCGGCGAGCTCCGCGTACTGATTTACCCCGCGACTCCCCTCAGCCAGGCCGACAAGGATGGGATCGCCGCATGGGACGATGCCGCGGTGATCCAGATCGCGTCCTCTCCGGAAGACCTTCTGGACAAGAGTATGACCATGTTCCATCGCAAGGAGACGGAACTGCCGCGGGAGAAGCGCGATAAACTGGCCGCCGCCCGCGCGGTGGACCAGAGACTCTCGGGCCGGAAGATCCTCATAGTCGACGACGATCTGCGCAACATTTTCGCGCTCACCAGCGCCCTCGAAGTGCACGACATGAACCTGACGCTGGCGGAAAACGGCCAGAAGGGCATTGAGGCTCTCCATGCCAACCCGGACGTCGAGCTGGTGCTGATGGATATCATGCTGCCCGAAATGGACGGCTACCAGGCCATGCGGGCCATCCGCAAGATGCCGGAATACCGGGAATTGCCGGTCATCGCCCTGACGGCGCAAGCCATGAAGGGGGACCGCGAGCGATGTATCGAGGCGGGCGCCACCGACTACATCGCCAAGCCAGTGGAGATCGATCAATTGCTGGCCCTGATGCGTGTGTGGCTTCCGGAAGAGCGAAAGGGCTAACCGAGCCGCGACCGTTAGGGAGCGGAGGCGGCTTTTGAAGGTGGAAAGGAAGAGATTCGATGGGCACACCGGCTGTGCGATTAGATTCACTTACCGAGCACGGACCCGACCTGGAACGGGTGAGAGTTCTCATGGTCGATGACCGGCCCGACAACCTGTTCGCAACGCGGGCCGTGCTGGAAGACCTGGGTGAGGATCTGGTGTCCACCACCTCGGCGGTCGAAGCCGTGGACTGCCTGCTGCGCCAGGATTTCGGCCTGATCTTGCTGGACGTAATGATGCCGGGAATGGATGGCTTCGATCTGGCCCTCCAGATCCGCCGCTTGCGGCGCTCGCGCGATACTCCCATTATTTTCCTCACCGCCGCGGGCAGCGTGGAGAAGATGTCCAAAGGCTACCAGCTGGGAGCGGTGGACTACCTGCTGAAGCCGGTGGCGCCAGAGGTCCTCCGCGCCAAAGTGGCGGTGTTTATTCGGATGGCCCGGCAGGCCGGCAAGGTCAAATACTACACCGACATGCTCGAGGAGCGCAATGGAGATCTGCGCGAGGTGATGGCCGGACAGCGCCAGGCGGAGCAGGAGATCCTCCGCTTGAACCGGGCGCTGAAGACCCGCGTCGGAGCCCTGTCCGAGCTGAATGCCGAACTGGAGGCGTTCAGCTTCACGGTATCCCACGACCTCAACGGACCGCTGGCCAACATTACAAGTTTCAGCCGCGCGCTTAGGGACGAGTGCGGCCTTGTGTTGGGCGAGCGGGGATCGGCCTACCTGGACCGGATCGATTCCGCGTCCCAGCGCATGGGCCAACTGATCCGCGATTTGCTGGAGCTGGCTCGCAGCAGTCACTGCGATATCAAGCTCGAGACGGTGGACCTGAGTGGCATCGCGGGTGAGATCGCCGGCGGGCTTCGGGCCGCTGCGCCGGAGCGGGCGGTTCAATGGGAGATTGCGGGAGGGCTGGCGGCCCGCGGCGACCTCCGGTTGCTCACCGTGGCACTGCGGAACCTGCTGGAGAACGCCTTCAAGTTTACCCGGCGGGCTGAGGCGGCGCGAATTGAGTTTGGCGTCGAAACCTCCACCGGCGCACCGGTGTACTTCGTCCGTGACAACGGAATCGGTTTCAAAACGGGCGACCATGACAAGCTATTCCAGCCCTTTCAGCGGTTGTCCTCGGCCCACGAGTTCGAAGGGACCGGAGTCGGACTGGCCACCGTAGACCGGATTGTGAAGCGTCTCGGAGGCCGGATTTGGGCCGAAGGCGCGGAAGGTTCCGGGGCGGCTTTCTATTTTGAGTTGCCTGGTTTGAATGCAAGTTAGGTGAATGACAATGTCTCGAAGACGCGTTCTGATCGTAGATGACGACGCATCCTTCCTTGAGGTGCTTGAGCTTTGTTTTGCCAAAGCGAACTCCGATGTACTCCTGGCATCGAACGGGGCTGAAGCCCTCAAGATTCTGCTCGAGTCCGATCCTCCGGATCTGGTTCTGGCGGATTTCATGATGCCCGAGGTGAACGGCATCGAGCTGGTCCGCCAGCTCAAGGCAAATGCTAAACTGTTCGATACACCGGTCGTGCTGATGTCCAGTAACGTGGATACGGAGTTTCGGAAACGGGCCCTCGACCTGGGAGCGGCCGCTTATCTGCTAAAGACGGAGGGCGCCCACACCGTCGCTGAGAAGGCGATTCATATCATCGCCTGCCGGGACCCAGGGTTTTCCAACTGCCTGACGCGCTCCGCGCCGGCCGCCCAAGTCGATGCGATGCAACAAAGCCTCTTGGCGCTGATTCGTGTTACAACGCAAATGGATGGACTTCCGGCACAAGCCCGGAGCGCTCTGATCACGGCCGAGAAACTGGCGGAGAGCCTCTTCATCGCCGATCCGGAATCCGAAACATGAATGGCTCACCACGTCACCTTCTCACCCTCCGGACGATCCACACTCGTTCCCGACGGCGCCACCATCCTCCAGGCGGCTGAACTTGCCGCCGAGCCGATCGGCGCGGAGTGCGGCGGCCGCGGCGCTTGCGGCCGGTGCCTGGTGCGGATCCTGCGCGGCGAAGTGCCCGAATACCGCATTCTGCACCGGGAAGCCGGGTTCCCGCATGTGCTCGCGTGCCTCACGCCGGTTCACGGCCCGCTCACCGTTTTGCCGCTCGGCGAAGCGCAGCTTCCCAAACTCATCTCCAGGGATCGCAACACCGGGTTGGCGCCGCTCCAGGCCTGGGCGCCCTGGCCCCTGAAACTCGACCCCATCGTGGAATCCCATGGCGCGGAGGACCTGGGTGTCGTAGTGGATATCGGCACCACCACTTTGCGGCTCCTGCTGATCCGGCTTTCCGACGGTCTCATAACCGGTGAAGCCGGTGCTTACAATCCGCAGATCCCCAGAGGCGCGGACGTCATTTCCCGCATCGTCGCGGCCGAGAAAGGCTTTCTGGGAGAACTGGCCTCCTCCGTCCGCGGCGCAATCGCGTCGATGATCGCCGAAGCGGCCGGGCACGCCGGCCCCGGCCGAATCCGCGGATACGTGGTGGCGGGGAACGTGACCATGGTCCACCTTCTGCTGGCGGCCGACCCTTCGGGGATTCGCCGCGTCCCTTCCCAGCCGCGCGCGCTGGCTTTCCCGCCCATCGACGCTTCGGAGCTCGGATGGCCGGGCGGAGATGGCGCACCCGTGTACACTGTGCCCGCCGCGGGCGGCTGGGTGGGTGGCGACATCGTGGCGGGCGCGGTGCGCGCCGGCTTCTCGCGTTCGCAGGATGCGATGTCCCTGTATGTGGACTTGGGAACCAATGGCGAAATCGTCCTTGGCGGAGCCGGCTTTGCGCTGGCGTGCGCCTGTAGCGCCGGGCCTGCATTCGAAGGCGGCGGAATCCGCTGCGGCATGCGCGCGGACTGCGGCGCGGTGGACGGCGCAACCGTCAACGCCGAAACCGGCGCGGTTCAACTCTCCGTCATAGGCGGAGGCCGGGCCCGCGGAGTGTGCGGCTCCGGGCTGATCGCGCTGACGGACGCCTTGTTCCGCGCGGGTTGGATTGACCGCGGCGGCCAATTCACGGATCGCGTGCCCGCCGGCCAGCGCGTGAAAGGCAAATGGGGAACGGCACTCGCGCTCTCCGAAGACGGGAAGGTGGCGCTATGGGAGAGAGACCTGGCGAGCCTGATTCGGGCGAAAGCGGCGGTCTTCGCCGGCATACGCTCGCTGCTGGGCGCGCTGGGCCCTGGCCCGCACACCATCGACCGGGCCATTGTCTCCGGCAATTTCGGCCGCTTCCTCAATCTGCCGGCGGCGCTGGGAATCGGCCTGCTGCCCTCCCTGCCGCTGGGCCGTTATGGCTACGTGGACAACGGTTCCCTCGAAGGCGCCGCACTCGGCCTGCTCTCGCGCGAATTCTCCGCGGAGATCGCCGGCTACCTGAGCCGAGTCACCTACGTCGACCTGGCCGACGTGCCCGGCTACATGGATGAGTTCGTCGGCGCCAGCTTTCTTCCCCACACCAGCCCCGAGTTGCTGCGCGCAGATTCCTCTTGACACCCCGCTTATTACGTCATACGATACTACGTGAGATGTAATAATGTCTGACCCGACACTTCTTGTGCTTGCCAGTCTGGCCGATGGCGAAAAGCACGGCTACGCCATGATGGAGGATATCCAGCGCTTCGCCAACGTGCGGCTGGGGCCCGGCACGCTTTACGGCGCCATCACACGGTTGGAGCAGCGCGGCTGGATCCGGCCGGTGGACTCCTGCGACCGGCGGCGGCCCTATTGCATCACGGGCGCGGGCCGCGAATACCTCCAGACGCAACTGACCAGCCTCGACCACATGGTGAAGACCGCCATCCGAAGGCTGAAACACGCATGAGGCAACTGATTCACTGGACAGCCCGTCTCTATCCGGCGGTATGGCGCGACCGCTATGGCGAGGAGTTGGACGCGCTGATCGAGGACATTCAACCCCAATGGGAAGACCTGTTCAGTATATTGCTGGGAGCACTCCGAATGCAGATGACGACATGGAATTATGTGAAGATCGTGACTGCCGTGGCCCTGGCTGGCGCGCTGGTGGCGGGAGTGTTTGCCTTCCGGACCCCGGAGCGCTACGTTTCAACGGCTGTGGTGCGATTTACCCCGGGGGGCCACGCGGATAGCGATCGGCAAGGGGCGTTGGATCGCCTCGTCGAGTTGCAGCAGTGGGTCCTCAGCCGCAAGATCCTCGGGGAGATCATTACGCAACCCGCGCTCAATCTTTATCCGGAAGACCGCAAGAAGATGCCTTTGGAGGACGTCGTCGAGAACATGCGCAACAAAGCGCTCCGCTTCCAGTTGATGCAAACCCAAGGTGGGGGTGTCCCCGCCTTCATGATTTCCTGTGAGTATCCCGACAAGTATAAAGCCCAGGCGGTAGCTCGCGAACTGCTGAACAGGTTCTTAAAACAGAGCATCGCGATACACGGGAAGCAAGGGCCATCCGCCGTAGAGAACCTCGTAATTCTGGACCCGCCCAACCTGCCGCAACGGCCTCTCTTTCCCAATCGCCCGATGATCGTTGCGGTGGGCCTGCTCGGCGGCGCGCTGTTGGGATTGTTGGCAGTGCTGGTGCGGCGCAGTACGTTACACTCGCAGAAGACGTAATGAACCACACCGGCTCGCTCCGCTGGCGTATCGCGCTGCTGATCTCGGCCGCCATCGCCATCAGCTATTTCGACCGGCAGACCTTGCCGGTGGCCATCAAGTCGATTCAGCTTGAGATCCCCATTTCGAATACGCAATTCTCGCAGTTGCAGGCCGCGTTTCTGACGGCCTATGCGCTCATGTATGCCGGCGGCGGCAAGCTGGTGGACGTGCTCGGCACGCGCATGGGCTTCCTGCTGATCATGGCGTGGTGGTCGCTGGCCTGCGCCAGTCACGGCCTGGCTACTGGTTTCGGAATGCTCGTCCTGAGCCGCTTTCTGCTGGGCATGGGCGAAGGGGGCGGTTTCCCCGCCGCCACCAAGGCCGTGGCGGAATGGTTTCCGGTAGGCGAGCGCTCCACCGCCATGGGGATCATCAACGCGGGCACGTCGGCGGGGGCGGTGGTGGCGCCGCCGTTGATCGCCATCACGCTGGCCACCTTGAACTGGCGCTGGGTCTTCTTCCTCTCCGGCGCCGCGGGGCTGGCGTGGGCAGTTTGGTGGCTGTGGGACTACTTCCCGCCGGCCAGCCAGCCGCGGCCGCAAACCGGACCGGGCATAAGCTGGCTGGGCCTGTTCCGCTTCCCGCAGGTGTGGGGCTTGGTGTGCGCCAAGTTCCTGAGCGACGCGGCTTGGTATTTCTACCTGTTCTGGCTGCCCAAGTACCTCTACGACGTGCGCCACTTCGACACCAAACAGGTCGGCTATTTCGCCTGGATTCCGTACGCGGCGGCCGGCGTCGGCAGCCTGCTCGGCGGCTGGTTTTCGAGCCGCCTCATCCAGCGCGGCCGCTCCCTGGATTTCTCGCGAAAGCTCGCCCTGGGCGTCAGCGCGGCGGTGATGCCGCTGATCTTTTTCGTCACGCAATCGCCGGTCGAGATTGCCATCGTCCTGTTCAGCATCGCGTTTGCCGGGCAGCAATCCTGGTCCACCCTGGTCATGATTCTGCCGGCGGACATCTTCCCGCACCGCGCCGTGGGGTCGGTGGCCGGCCTGGTGGGCTTCGGCGGGGCCATGGGAGGCGTGGTGTTCGGCCTGGTGGTCGGTTACCTGCTCGACCACGGGTTCGGGTATGGCCTCGTTTTCGGCATTGTCAGCACACTGCACGTGATTGCATTTTGCGTCATCCTGCTGAGCGTTCGCGTGGTGCAGCCCATCGAAGCCGGCGCGTGCAAGGAAATCTGATAAGTGTTGAATAAGGACACCCTCATGAACGAACCAAAGACCCTCGGCATCATTCACGCCATCAACCTCACCATCCGCGCCATCGAGCCTTTCATCGAGCAGTACCTTCCGGAAGTCTCGGTGATGCATCTCTGCGACGACACCATTCAGCGCGACAACATCCGCGCGGGAGTCGGCGTGATTCCCAAGCGCAACTATTTCAAGTTCGCCCAGTACGCGCACAACCTCGAGGAAGCGGGGGCCGACCTGATCCTGCTGGCCTGCTCCACGTTCAACTACGCGGCCGAACTGGCGCGCCCGTTGATCGATATTCCCATCATGCAAATCGACCGGCCCATGATGGAACTGGCGGTCCGCCAGGGTACTCGAGTCGGTATGCTGGCGACGCTGGCCACCACGGTTCCCTCCTCCGAGCGCCTGCTGCGGATCGTGGCCGCAGAGCAAAAGAAACCAGTGGAAATCACCACCGTGCTGAGGGAAGAGGCATTCCGGGCAATTCAAAAAGGAGATGCCGCCACCCACAACGCCATGCTACTGGAAGAGATCGACAAGCTCTCCGGGAAGGTGGATGTCATCGTCATGGCGCAGTTATCCATGTCCGCGCTGGCGCCGCAGTTGAACGACACGCGGGTGCCGGTCTATAACAGCGGCGCCACCTGTTTTGCCCGGTTGCGGGAGCTTCTATAATGCGGCAAATCACGCTTCCCTATGGGCACGAATCCAGAACGATAGCGGTTCCCGAGGAGAACCTGGCGTGGGTTGAGGGGCCGAAGAACGCGCCGCCGGTCGCCGACTTGAGAGAGGCTGTCAGATCGGCCATACGGAATCCGATTGGCTCGCCCACGCTCGGTGAGTTGGTCCTCAAGCACGGGAAGCGGACTCTCATTTTGGTCGACGACAGCACCCGCAGCACGCCGCAAGCTTTGATCCTGCCCATCCTTCTGGACGAGCTCAATGCCGCCGGAGTGGCCGATGGCGACATTTCGATCGTGGTCGCGCTGGGCACGCACCGCCGCATGAATCGGGATGAACTGATGGCCCGCGTCGGGGAGGCGGTATTCAATCGCGTCACGGTCGGGAATCTCTCACAGAAGCCGGAAGATTTCGTCGACATGGGTGTCACCCCGCTCGGCATCCCCATCCACGTCAGCCGCCAGTATCTGGAGAGCCAGATCAGCATCGCGGTCGGCAACATCATCCCGCACATGTATGCCGGCTGGGCCGGCGGCGCGAAGATGGTGCAGCCGGGAGTCACCAGCGCCGTCACCACGGGCAGAACCCACCTCATCGCCGGCCCGCGCGTCTATGAGATTCTGGGCGAGGTGGACAACCCGGTCCGCCAGGAGATGGAAGAGATCGCCATTCGCTCCGGGCTCAAGTTCATCGTGAACGTGGTGCTGGGCGCATCCGGACAAGTGGCCGCCGTGGTGGCGGGCGACGTGGTCAAGGCCCATCGCGCGGGCATTGAGGTCGCGCGCCCGATCTACACCATGGAGCTGAAAGAGAGACCCGACATTGTGGTGGCCAGCTCGCATCCCGCCGACCGCGATCTGTGGCAAGGCTTCAAGCCCGTCAACAACTGCGGCATGGTGGTCAAGGACGGCGGCACGCTGATTCTTCTCATCCCCGCGCCGGAGGGCATCGCGCCGGATCACACTCAACTGGTGGATTTCGGCACCGCTAGCGCCGCCGAAGTCATGGCGCTGGTCGCAGAGGGAAAAGTGGCCGATGAGGTAGCGGCGGCCACCTACCTGGCGTTCGAACGCACGCGCCGGCGGGTGAACATCACGCTGGTATCGGATGGAGTCACTCATTCGGAAGCCGCCAAAATCGGGATCTCCGCCACCACCAGCTTTCCCGACGCCTTGGCCGCCGTTTTTGAGAGGCACGGCCGGTCGGCGCGCATTGGCGTGGTGACCCAGGGCGCCGACATCATGGCGAGGTTCGTGTCAAAACGGTAGACGCAGGCGTGCCGCAGAAATGAAATGCCCGGTCACCACGCCCTCAATTCGTGATAAGCGATTCAATTGGACCAAGTGAGCCCAGCAGCGACCGAAAGCACGTCAACTGAATCGGCGAGGCATGCACTCTACCTCGATGAGCGCAAACTTCTGATTGATGCCGCGAGAGAGAGCTCGCGCACTTTCGACAAGGCAGTTTTGGCCTTTGGCTCCGCCGCGTTTGGCGCATCTGTGGCGTTCCTCAAAGATGTTCCGAGCGGCGCCGCTCCGAGGTTGCCGATACCCTATGTTGCTCAGCGAGATTCGACGTAAGCCCGAAGAACCGCATTGATGCGCGTCTGGTAGCCTCGTCCTCGATCCCTGAACCACTTCACGATATCTTCGTCGAGCCGCATGGAGACCGGCGTTTTAGGCTGAGGCTCAAGCAGTTTCGCCCTCCGCAACCATTCGGACGACGCGACTGGGGCCGCATCCGGGTCGGCCTTCGCCGCTTTGCGGATCTCCGCGCCGCCCAAGCGTTCCAGCCGGTTCCAGTCAGTCTTCCCTTTGCGGGTCCTACGTGTCGCCATAGAAGCAGTATATACGATTGTATGGACAAGCGGGGAGGTTCGAAAACGCCTCAGTACACGGTTTCAGAGGTACGGCAACGTTAGTCTGGAACGCTCCCTGACGGTCGCGGCTCTGTTCGAGGCCGCATGCCGAGTCGCGAGGCGGCCGGCGGCGATTGCCAATCGCCGCCCAAGATGCCATCCTGCCCCACTGCTGGTGTATCATGGGAACCGAGTCAGCTCCGGGCTGAGTAGTCGAACCAATTCATACAGGAGAATCCAGTGTCAAGACCAGAAATATCGCGTCGCAGTCTGTTTGGCGCTTCCGCGCTCGGCGTCGCTTCCGCGGCGGCAGCAGCCCTAGCCGATCCCGGCCAGGCGGCAGCCCAGGCAGTCGGTGTCAAGAAGGCCGATTTGCCCGACCTCACCATCAAGGAGGTTAAGGTCTACGTCGCCAATCTCGGCAATGTCCGCCGCCTTAACAGCTCAGAGACCGGTGAGATTGTCTCCATCGTGACCAACAGCGGGATCGAAGGGAACATGACCATCGGCAATCGAGGAAACCCGCCGGGCTTCTTGGAATATGCCAAGGCCCGGGTGCTCGGCAAGAGCGCTCTGGACGTCACTACGATCACACCGGTTCCCAACACGAAGCGTTTCAGCGCCTATGGATCGCTCGATTCCGGCCGCGGCGGTTTTGCTGGACCTCCGGCCGGAGGCGGCGGCCGAGCTGGTGGTGGACGCGGCGCGGCGGGCGCGGCAGCCCCGCCTTCGGGTATTGCGACTCCGGCCGCTACCGCTCCCGTCGGCGGGCGCGCTGGCGGGGGCGGCGGGGGTGGCATGGGCCGCGGCCCAGCGGACGTTTACCAGCACGACGCCATCATCGACGTCTGTCTGTGGGACATCCTCGGCAAAACGGTCAACCGGCCCATCTATAAGCTCCTGGGCGGCACCAAGACCCGCGTGATGGCCTACGCCAGCTCCCAGCACCTGCCCTATGTCGAGGATTTCGCCCCCGACGTTCTCAAAGCCAAAGCGGCCGGCATCAGGGGCTACAAGATTCACCCCGGCGGAGGCCAGTCGGCCAACGCCCGGCCGCGCGCCAGCTACGTCGGCCACATAGAGGAGATCCGGCAGGTCCGCAAGGCCGTCGGCGACGATTACCCGCTCATGTTCGACCCGGTCCAAGGCTACAACGTCTACTCGGCGCTTAGGGTCGGACGGGTACTGGAGGACCAGGGCTATATTGCGTTCGAAGACCCCATCCCCACCACCGATATTGAAGGCCTCATCGTACTGGCCCGGGCGCTGGATGTTCCCCTCAACATCGGCGAGTTCATCATGGACATCAACGGTTTCGCCGACTACATCAAGCGGGACGCGCTCGATATCGTGCGATTTATTGCGGACAACATCGGCGGCATCACCGGCGGCATACGAGTGTGCCAACTGGCCGAGGCTTTCGGCATGGAATGCCAGCCGCACAACTGGGGCAACGTGATGGACCTGGCGGTGCACTTCCAGCTCGAACTGGCGGCCAAGAACAGCAACTGGTTCGAGATGCCCTGGCCGATGGAATACTCCGACCGCGCCTACCACAAGGACAAATTCCGGATCGACGAGAACGGCTACGTCAACGCGCCCACCGAGCCGGGATTGGGTTACCCGATCGACCACGACGCTCTCGACAAGATGATGATCCGCGTCGATAAGTAGCACTGTACAACCGCTCTCTGACGTTCGCGGCTCGGACAGGCTATCCGAGCCGCGAACGTCAGAGAGCGGTCTTCTACAACTGCATTTCCATAAACTTCAGGAACACGTCCCAATCGGACGGAATGGTCCCGTGTCCGCCCGCATGCATGTAGTACCCAATTGTGTGCAGAATCGCTTGTCCGGCCGCCGGCCACTGGTCCGTATCCAACCCCTGCTTGCCCAGCAGCCGGAATACCGGCCCGGCCGCCACCGCCGCCAGGAACTCGCCTTTCGGATCGGACCAATTGTCCTGATCGCCGGTCTGTAAGAGCACCGGGCGGGGCGCAATGAGAGCCACCAGCATGTGCGCGTCCACCGGAAGTTGATCGACATGCCTGGCGAATTTCGCGTAGTTGGCGCAGAACTGATAGGGGTATCGCGTCGGTTCAACCAGGTGCGCGATGGTTTCGCCGTAATCGCGCCGGCTCAACGCCGCACCCCCTTCACCCGAACAACTGGCGATCACCATGGCGAAGCGCGGATCGCGCGCGCCCGCCCACATCACCGTCTTTCCCAGCCGCGAGGCTCCCGTGACGGCCACGCGCCTGGCATCCACGCCCTGGTCGGTTTCCAGGTAATCCATGGCCCGGCTCAGGCCCCAAGCCCAGGCCGCGATGGCGCCCCACTCGTCCGGCGCGGGCTGGGGGTAGAGCCCCCGCACTCCCAACGGAACGCCGCCCAGAAAGTCGGGGTCGATGTCGCCGTAGTAAACCGTGGCAAAGCCGATGCCGCGTTCCAGCAGCCGCGCCACATTGATCCTTCCGAAAGTCATGCCCGTGGGCGCGGGCACCCTCTTGTTCTCGCGGCCCCAGACCTGGCCGGGCTTGACACCGGGGTCGCTCACTACAGCCGAGTTCGCCGAGAAACTGATATTCAGCAGCAGCGGCGAGGGCTTCTTGGCGTCGGCCGGCAGATAGATCAGCAGATCCATCTTGGGGCCGGCCTTGTCCGCCGAGAAGTACACCGTCACCTGCTGGCGGATGGCCTTCCCGTCCAACGCCGGCGTTCCTTTGTCGAACACGTCGAAGCTCATCCCGGGCGGGCGCCCGGGGGCGCGGCCATATTGGTTCTCTTCGAACAGGCGCAGGATCTCGGGGCGGCGTTTCTCGTTCCAGGTTGCGGCATCGCGCACCGGCTGGCCGTTGGCCAGCACCAATGGATCGGGAAGCGTGTAGGTCCCCACCAGCGCTTCGTCGTAATTGACCGGAATGCCGGCAATCATCGGGCGCGACTCCTGGGCGACCACGGTTACGGGGCCGATCAGCCCCGATTCGGCGGGAGTCTGAGGCCCGCCGCGGCCGCCGCCCATCATCATGAGACCAGCCACCGGGGGCAGCACCCTCTTCTCCGCGGGTCCCAGGCGATCGCCCATCTGGCGGTTCGACCACTGGTTGGTGACCTTGATCTCCAACTGGTTGGCTCCCGGCCTGAGCGCGCCGGTCGCATCCACCTGGTACGGCGGCTTCCACAGCGTCCCCAGCGCCTTGCCATTCACTGCGACCTCGGCGAGATCTTTCACCGTCCCCAGGTCGAGCAGCAGTTTCGCACCCGGACGGAACCAGTTTTGCGGCGCATCGAAAGCCTTGGTGTACGTGGCGGTCCCGGAGAAATACTTGATGCCGTCATCCGGGTTCGCGGTCCACGCTTCCAGCTTCGCCAGTTGGATCTTCGCCGGCGCCCCGAAGTTCGGCGGGAAACTCACGTCCCACGGCCCGCTCACGGTCGCCATGGCCGTGCTGGTCACGCGCGACAGGGTACGCGACGGCAACGACGCCGCGCGCCGGAAGACCACGAACACCGCCTCGCGCTCCGCCAGGTGGAGCGGCACGGTAGTGCGGCCGTCGGCGATGGCATACTCCGCCGGCTCTATCGCTCCGCTATCGGGGTGCCAAAGTTCCGCCTGCTTGCCGCTCACACGGAAGCGAGCCTCCACGTCCTGGGCGCTATCCGTCCGGTTGGCCACAAAGTAAATGTCGGTATCGCCAGCCCGGCGATGAATCCACGGCATGTCGGCGCCCAACGCCCGGCTGTAATCGAAATCCTTGGGAACCTGCATCGACGCCAGAACATCCGCCAGCGGCACTCCCCACATCACCCTGCCCTTCCCAAACCCGTGGCGGCTGACGCTGAGGCCGTCGATGTCGCCCCACAGGTCGGCGGCCAGCGCCTGCACTTCGGCATCGACGCTGGGATATCCGGCGAGGCTCGGCGATTTCACCGGCTTCGGCCCCACCACCGTCGCGCCGCCCGCCACCAGTTCGTGGATCTTGCGCAACACCCGCGGCGTCATGCAGTCGATCTCAGGCAGCACCAGCACCCGGTAGCTCATGCCGTCCGGCAATGCCAGCCGGCCGTCCTCACCCACCGATATCCGGTTGAGAAGCACGTCCGTATTGATGTAGTCGTAGTCGTAGCCATCGGGCGGCGCGGGCTGCAATCCAGCGCCCCAAATGGGCATGGTGGAGGGAGCGCCTTCGGGCAGCAGGTACGCCAGATCGGCCACGAAAAGCCCCTGCTGCAGCATGAACGAATTCCGCGCCAGGTAGGTCATGAACGGCTTGGCTTGTTCCGCCCACGTGATATTGCGGTTGATGTGCGTCCCCACCATGGTGTTGCCCGGCTTGGTGTCCAGCGGCTGGTGCGCCGAGGTGTGGAAGACGATGCGGTTGACGCCTTGCGCAAACCAGTAGTCGCCAATTTTCTTGAGCGTGTACGGCGCCTCATAACCGCCGCCGGTGAACGACTCGGTTGCCACTAGCTTCTTGCCGTACACGTGGGATGCCGAGGCCGCCCCGCGCACGTCCTGGTAGTACATGAGCTCCGGGTGCAGCGCGTGCACCCAGAACTCGCCCATGGGGATTTCGACTTTGCTCTTGTTGAGCAACGTGTCTTCGGGAATCTCGAGAGAAACGCCGGCGGCTTCCGCGTAGATTCCGATTCCCCGCTGGCGCGCCAGCTCCGCCATAATGCCATAAGTGTTGTCGGCGAACAGGTCGTCGAGCGTGCGGCGGAAGTCCCACAGAAACCGGTCGCTCACTTCGGCGCTCTCCACCACCCGCCCGGCCATGGCCGGAAGGTAGGGAGTCGGGTCATAGCCGCGACGCGCGCGGAACTCGTTGATCATCTCATCGGTCCAGTTCTGCGCGCCGGCTTCCCAGCTATCCATCATCAGATAGCGCAGGCTCTTCCCGAACAGCGGCCCCAACTCTTGGGCGATGGGGTCGGTATAGCCGTGGAAATAGGCTTCCATGTGCTTCCGGCTCAACTTATCGGCCTCGTACCCGAGACCCGTCGGCGGAGCGGGGCGGTTCTTCGACCCAGTGAGAGAGTAGCCCATGCGCAGGATGGTCCACTTGCCGGCGGGGACTTCCCAGTTGAGGGTGCCGTCCTTGGCCATCCTCGGAGTCAGGTCGATAATGTCGGAGCGCCGGATCGCCGCGGCTGAAGCCACCGCAGGCGTGGGCACGGTTTCATACTCGAACAGAAGGCTGAAGGCGGCCTTGTCTTCCCATCGGTGTACGCGCCCACCCGAGTGCAACACCGCCTCGGTGAGCGTGTATTCCTTGGCCGGCAGCACCGGGCCGCCGGCCATGGTGGCCGCCGGGGTCAACGGCGCCGCGCTCAACTCCACACGGTAGAACCGCGCCGTCACCTCGGGAAAAGCAAACGTCCGCACCGAACCCCCGCGGTACCCCTGCGGGCCGGGCATTGTCACCAGGGTGCGGAAGTTCGCGCCATCGTCACTGGCCAGCACACGGCCCACCGGAATGCCCCCGCGGCCGGCGAGTGAGATCGCCCGCGCCTGGAACGGCTGCGCGAATTCGTACTGCAACCACGCCGGACCGCCGCCCGCCGGAGCGGCGATAGTGACCGCGGTGTTCAAATCGTCATCCAGCAGCGCCGCAGCGTCGATGGGGCCGGCGTTGGTGGTGGCCTTCGGATGCAGGTCCGCCATGTTGACTTCGTCCGCCGGCGTGCGATAGGCCAATACCGCGCTGTCGCCGTAGTAAGTGGGGTCGGGCGGCGGCGCCCCGGGACCTCCGCGTCCGCCCCCGGTCCTCAAGTTGCGGATGGGGCCATTATTTGAGGGCGGCTGCGCCAGCTTCCCGGCGAAACTCCGCGGCCCTTCCACCACGGTTTCGCTCCACACGAATTTCTTCATGGCCTGCTCGGGCTTCACCCACGGCCCGCCGGTTTCGCTCCAGCCGGGGGAGCTGAAGATGGTCATTTCGAGCCCCAGCCGGTCGGCCTCCGACGCCGCGTGCTTCACCGCATCCAGCCACTCCGGAGTTCCGAACGCGAGCTTCTTGTCGACGGTCTGGCCGCTGCCGGAGGAAACGTCGGCCAGGTGCATCCCGCCAATGCCCACGCGTTTCATCCACTCCAGGTCTTTGGTTATTCCTTCCTTGGTGACGTTGCCGCCCGTCCAGTGCCACCAGGTCCGCGGCTTGGCCGAATCCGGCGGGTTTTGGAAACCTTGCTCCAGTGGATCGCCCGGCGTCTGCGCCCACACCAGGGCCAGCAGCCCGGATGCGAACGCCGCCAAGAGGATGGTGTTACCTGTGGTCTTCATAGAGATCCCTGCAACACCCACAAATCTACTCTCTTTCAAGACCGCGTGCAGCGAAGGCGTAGCGACGTGTGTCGCGACGTGTCGTAAGGATGGCGGTTGGGTATATACTGATCGCGACGCGGGAGTCCATTCATGAACATCACACGACGCAATTTTCTCCAGGCGGCCCTGGCCATGCCAATCGGCGCCTCTCTTGCCCACTTTGAGGCGTTGGCCGCCCCAGCCAGGGGCCAGATCAAGATTACGGCCATCAAGGTTCTGCAAACCGCCGACACGGGAACAATTGTGAGGATTGAGACCGACGCCGGCCTGGTCGGTTACGGACCCTGCCACGGGAGCGGCCCGTTCGCCAGAGAGGTCATCAAGGAAGTAGAGGGCGGTAGAGGCTCAAATACCGGACTGGGCCTTGTCGGCAAAGACCCGCTCGCGATCAAGGTGCACTTCCACAACCTCTTTTATGCATATGCGCAGCGCGACCGGCGCGTTCGAGTGTTGAGCGGGATCGACATCGCGCTATGGGATCTCGCGGGGAAGATATTAAACGTGCCCGTTTCCAAACTTCTGGGCGGGAATTTCCGTGAGGAGATCCCGCTCTATTCCCACTGTGGGCACACGGGAAACTTCTGGAGCAAAGAAGAATGGCGCGACCGGGCCAAGGAGCTGGTCGACTACCCCTCCGGCTTCAAAGCCTTCAAAGTCGATCTGAACGACGCGTTGGGCGTAACCGCCCGGCAGTTTGTTCCCAGCCTCGGACCGCTCGAAGTGCGCCAGGTGCAGTTGTGCTACGACCTGGCGCGCGAAAGCTTCGGCCCGGACATCGACATCATCGTGCACGGGCACAACGAACTGGACTTGCCCAGCGCGATCCAGGTGGCGGCGGCGGTTGAGCACATCAAGCCGCTTTACTTCGAAGACCCGCTAGCTCCGCTCTACTCCGATTCATGGCTGGCGTTGCGGCGCACTACGCGTATCCCTTTGCTCACGGGAGAGGACATAGAACTCCTCGAAGGCGCCCTTCCCTTCATCCAGAATCAGGCGGTGGATTGCCTCCAGCCCGACCTGATCGACTCGGGCGGCATCACGGCAGTCAAGATGATCGCCGACCTGGCAAGCGCTTACCGTATGCCCATCTCACTGCACAACGTCAGCGGCCTGTTATTGAATATGGCCTCCCAGCAGGTTGCGGCAGCCGTCCACAACTGTCCCAGGATGGAGTGCTCTCGCGGCTCCGACAAGCCAAAGGCGGCGGCCAGCAACGCTCCCGTGATCGCGAACGGCAAGATGAAGGTCTCCACCCTGCCCGGCCTTGGTCTGGACCTCGACCTCGATTACCTGAAGGCCAATTTGGCGCCAGGCGAGACGTGGTGGGGATAGATCATATGAGGAAGGCACCTATCGCACTGTGCTTTGCGGCCCTGTTGGCTTTGCCGCTCGCGGCCGCCATTCGAGAACCAATCAAGGTCGAGGGCGGGCTGGTGAGCGGCACGCCGGGGTGGGCTTGGGGAGTTCGGCAGTACCGTGGAATCCCGTTTGCCGCGCCTCCGGTGGGGAACCGGCGTTGGCGTCCGCCACAGCCTGTGATTCCCTGGCAGGGGGTGCGCGCGGCCGACCAGTTCTCCGCCGCCTGCATGCAGGGAGGGCCCGGCTGGACAGCCGAACAGATCTTCGACCCCGGCCTCAGGAACAGAAGTGAGGACTGCCTGTATCTGAACGTGTGGACACCGGCGGCCTCGGCCAGCGAGCGGTTGCCCGTGCTGGTGTGGATTCATGCCGGCGCCGGGATTATGGGATCGTCGGCGCGACCCTTGTACGACGGCGCCGCCTTGGCGAAGAAGGGTGTGGTGGTAGTGAGCGCCAACTACCGGCTGGGCGTCTTTGGCTGGTTTGCGCATCCGGAGCTGACCGCGGAATCCGAACATCGCTCCTCCGGCAACTATGGAGCGCTGGACCAGCTTGCGGCGCTACAGTGGGTGCGGAATAACATCGCCCAGTTCGGTGGCGATCCGAACCAGGTCACCATGTTCGGGCAGTCGGCGGGATGCGGCGCCGTCAACGCGCTGGCCGCCTCCCCACTGGTCAAGGGCTTGGTCAAGGGAGGGATCGCGGAGTCTTGCGCCGTCTTTTTGGCACGGATGATGACGCTCCCAGAGGCCGAAAACATGGGTGCGCAATTCGCCAAGGCAATCGGAAAGCCAACGCTAGCGGCATTGCGAGCCATGCCCGCCCAGGAACTGCTTGATGCTTCCATCGGGTCGTCGGCCGTCAACAACGATCTCACCGCTTCAGAGGCGCCCCTCACGCTCAGCGTGCCCATCAACAAGACTCCGGCGGCGCCCAGGAGCGCGATTGTCGATGGCTGGTTTCTGCCCCAGGACATCTACACGACCTATGCGCAAGGGAAGCAGAACGACATTTCCTTGCTCACTGGGAATACCAACGACGAGGGCCCCCAGGGCGAGGACATGGGTAGCGGCGGCGCAGCGCCACCGAACAGCGTCGCCGCCCACACGGCATGGGTCAAGCAGATCTTCGGCGCCAGGGCGAACGCTCTTCTCAGGCTCTACCCGGCGACGACCGGCGCGGAGGCCGCGAGAGCCTGGCACGACCTCCGCCGCGACATCGTTTTCGCTACGCATCGCGCCTGGGCCCAGGCCACGGCGGGGGCGGGAAAGTCGCCGGTCTACCTCTACCGATTCAGTCACGTCCCTCCGCACCCCGAGGGGAACGGCAACAATCCACCGGCCCCGGTGGGGGCGCTGCATTCCTCGGAGATCCTTTACGTCTTCAACAACCTGCGCGTGAAGGATTACCCGTGGACCGACATGGACCGGCAGATCGCGGACATGTTGTCGTCCTACTGGACGAACTTCGCCAAGACGTCCGATCCGAACGGCCGCGGGCTCACGTCCTGGCCCGTCTACAATCCGAAGGACGAATACTTGATGAACTTTGGGGACACCTTCACGCTGGAACGGTTCAATTCGGCTGGTGTGGACGTTATCGCTGCCGCGAAGGAAGAACTCCGGCGGGCGCGCTGAACCAACCAAACCGGCGCCGCAATACAATTAGGACGTATGCATCCTATCTTGAGAGCCAAGTGCGCCCTCATCCGCCTGCCATGGCTTTTGATCCCGTTGTTCGCCGGCGAAGCCTGCGCCCAGTGGAATCCGCTGAATCCGGTGACCGGCGTCCATCGGGAAGCCGATGGCGTCCGGTTCGACATGCGGGTGGGCTCGCTGCAAATCCAGGTTTGTTCCGATTCCATCGTCCGCGCACGGTATTCGCACACCTCAAACCTTCCCAGCCGCCCGGACTATGTGGTCACGAAGACCACGTGGCCAGCCGTCCAGTGGAAGATGGAGTCCACGGATGGTGAAGTCGCTTTGGTTACCTCGCGTCTGCGGGTGACGGTCAACCGCGCCGACGGCGCCATCGAGTACCGCGACGCCGCGGGCAAGCGCCTCTTGCAGGAAGGCACGCGGAACATGACTCCCGCCAGGGTCAACGGCGAAGACACCTGGCGCGCGGAGCTTTCCTTTTCCATTTACGCTTCCCAGGAGGCTTTCTACGGACTCGGACAGCAGCAGGCCGGCGTCTGGAACTATCGCGGCGAATCCGTGGACCTCTCGCAGGACAACACGGTCATCGCCGTTCCACTGCTGGTATCGACCAACGGCTATGGACTGTTTTGGAACAACACCTCCAGGAGCCGGTTCAATGGCCGCTTCGTGCAAGGCCTGTACCTGAGCTCGGAGGTGGCGGATGCCATCGACTACTACTTCCTCTACGGGCCGGAACTGGACAACATCATCGCTGGCTACCGGGACCTGACCGGCTCGGCCCCTATGTTCGGCAAGTGGGCCTACGGCTTCTGGCAGTGCAAGAACCGTTACCGCTCCCAGCAGGAGTTGTTGGACGTTGCACACCAGTACCGCCAGATGCACATCCCGGTCGACAATATCGTGCAGGATTGGTTCTGGTGGGACACCATGGGTTCGTTCCGGTTCAACAAGAACTACCCCGATGCGAAGGCCATGGTCGACGATCTTCATCGCAACAACTTCCACCTCATGATTTCCACCTGGCCCTTCTTCTATCCCGGCACGCCGGTCTATGACGATATGGATAAGCGCGGGTTCTTCCTCGACCGCTGGGCGGTCGACGGAGTGTTTCCGGCCGGCATGGCGGTCTACGATGCCATGAACCCGGAAGCCCGCGCCGCGTACTGGCGCCTGATGGACAACGCGCTTTTCAAAATCGGCGTGGATGCCTGGTGGCTCGATACCAACGAGCCTGAGACGGGGGGACGCGAAGAGAACATCATCACGCGCGACCGCACCGCCATCGGCAGCGGCGCACGCTACGCCAATATCTTCCCGCTCATGCATGACGAGGGCGTATACCAGGGGCAGCGCAACGAGACGGACCGGAAACGGGTCTTCATCCTTTCCCGCTCGGCCTTTGCCGGCATTCAGCGCGATGGCGTGGCCGCCTGGTCGGGCGACGTCAGGTCCACTTTCGATTCCTTCAAGCGCCAGATTCCGGCCGGGCTGAACTACTCCCTTTCCGGACTTCCTTACTGGACCACCGATATCGGCGGATTCTACCTCGGGAACCCGGATGATCCGGCCTACCGGGAGTTGTTCGTGCGCTGGTTTCAGTACGGAAGCTTCTGTCCCATTTTCCGGGTGCATGGAACGCGCTCCACGGATCCGGCGGAGCTCGCCGCCTGGGGCCCCGAAGCGGTGACCATCCTGGTGGACGCCACAGGAACGCGTGCTCCCAGCCACAACGAGCTATGGTCTTACGGCCCGGAGGCACAGAAAATCCTCACGAACTTCGATCGCCTGCGCTACCGGCTCATGCCGTATATTTACTCCATCGCCTGGAAGACCACCAGCGAAGGCTACACTCCCATGCGCGCCCTGGCCATGGATTTCCGCACGGACGCCAGGGTTCTGAGCATCGGGGACCAGTTTATGTTCGGACCGGCGATCCTGGTCAATCCGGTCACCGAGCAGGGCGCCACTACCCGGCATCTGTACCTGCCCGTCTCCGGGTGGTACGACTTCTGGACGGGAAGCTCCCTCACAGGCGGCAAGATGGTGGACGCCGCGGCTCCGCTCGATCGCATCCCGCTCTACGTCCGCGCCGGGTCCATCGTTCCCATGGGACCGGACGTGGAATACACCACGGAAAAGCCCGCCGACCCGATCGAGCTGCGCGTCTACGCCGGCGCCGACGGCGACTTCACGCTCTACGAAGACGAGAACGACAACTACAACTACGAGAAGGGCGCATACGCCACCATTCCCATCCACTGGAACAACGCCGGGAAGCAACTCACCATCGGGGAGCGCAAGGGCAGCTTCCCGGGGATGATGGAGTCCCGCACATTCCGCGTCACGTTTGTAGGGCCGGGCCACGGGACCGGTGTGGCGCCGGCCGCCCGGGCGGACAAGGTTGTGCCCTACTCCGGCAAAGCCGTTAGCGTCCAGCAATAGCGTTTTGAAAGGCGCGGGGCTACGATATCGATTGATGAGATCGATTCTTCTGCTGCTGCTCGCCGCTCCGGCGTTTGCCGCGGCGCCCACCACTGACATTAAGGTGGATCAGGTAGGCTATCCGACCAGCGCGTCCAAGGTGGCGTTGGTATCTTCCAAGACAGCGGCGGCCGGGTTCACGGTGCGCGCCGCGAAAAACGGCTCCGTAGCTTTTCGGGGAAAACTGGCGGCGGCGGTCAACGACCCGGACTCCGGGGACCGCGTGCAGGCGGCGGATTTCACCCGTTTGACGCGGAGCGGCCAGTATTACCTGGAAGTCCCGGGAATCGGCGTGAGTTGGCAGTTCTCCATCGGTCCGCAAGTCTATTCGCGGGCGTGGTATCTGGCCATGCGGTCGTACTACGGGCAGCGCTGCGGCATCGCGGTCGACCTGGGCCCGGAATTCCCGGGGTACAAACACGACGCCTGCCACCTGGAAGGGGCATACCACGCCTCGTCGGGCAAGACGGGGCCGCATTCGTCCAAGGGCGGTTGGCACGACGCGGGCGACTACGGGCGCTACGTGGTCAACTCCGGTATCACCACAGGAACGCTGCTCTGGACGTGGGAGATGTACGGCCCACGGCTCAAGAACGTCAAACTCAACCTGCCTGAATCCGGGAACGGCGCGCCGGATATCCTCAACGAGATCCGCTGGAACCTCGATTGGATGCTCGCCATGCAGGATGACGACGGCGGCGTCTGGCACAAGCAGACCAGCGAGCAGTTCTGCGGGTTCGTCATGCCGGAGAAGGATCAATTGGTCAGCTACGTGATCGGCACCGGGTCCGATCCGTTCAAGAGTTCCTGTGCCACGGGCGATTTCGCCGCAGTGATGGCGATCGCCGGGCGTGTCTACAAACCCTTCGCTGCGGAATTCGCCGCGAAGTGCCTGCGGGCGGCGGAAAAGGCGTGGGACTGGCTCGGCCAGCATCCCAACGTGACGTTCCGCAATCCGCCTGGAGTGGGCACCGGCGGATACGGAGACGGAAATTGTGGCGATGAGCGCTTATGGGCGGCGGCCGAGTTGGCTCGAACCACGCGTGGCGACGAATACCAACGGTACTTCCTGGAACACTATGCCGAGTACCGCAAATCGATCCGTCCCACCGATCCCCAATCGTGGGCGAACGTAGCCAACCTGGGGCTTTGGACGTACGCCTTAGGCACGGGTGGAGATGCCGCTGCGGTGGCCGCGATTCGAAAGGACTCCATCAACGCCGCGGACCAGATCGTGGAGCGCTCCAAGTCCAACGGCTATCGCATCAGCATGACCACGCAGGATTACATCTGGGGGTCGAACAGCGTCGTGGCCAATTATGGGATGCAACTTCTGGTGGCCAATGCCCTACAGAGCAACCCTCGTTACGTGGAAACGGCGCTGGAGAACCTGCACTACCTGCTCGGCAGGAATACCTTTTCCCTGTCTTTTGTCACGCAGGTTGGCGCCAACCCATTCCGCCACCCGCATCACCGCCCGAGCGGAGCGGACAACAATCCGGAGCCGTGGCCCGGTTTGCTCTCTGGAGGACCGAATCACGGCCGCCAGGATCCGGCCATGCAGAAACTCCCGGCGGATCTGCCTCCCGCGAAGATGTACATCGACGACCAGGCGGCCTACGCCGCCAACGAAGTGGCCATCAATTGGAATGCGCCGCTGGTTTTTCTGCTGGCGGGCGTGTTAAGCCAAAAGTAACTGAAAGTGGTAAGCCACTGGACAGCGGATCGCTACGGAAAGGCAAGCGGATGATAAGAATCTCCAAGTTTGTGGTTGTCGTGTTCGTCTTCACCGTTCTGACGGCGTTCGCGCAGGTGAAGGAGCGGCCGGTTCCCCGCCTCGTGAAGAAAGATGGGCGCTACGCTCTGTTGGTCGATGATGCCCCCTACCTCGTGTTGGGCGCGCAGGTGAATAACTCGAGCGGCTGGCCCGGCATGCTCCCCAAGGTGTGGCCGGCGATTGACTTCATGCACGCCAACACCGTCGAGATCCCGGTCTACTGGGAGCAGTTCGAGCCCAGGCAGGGGCAGTTCGACTACAGCGTTGTCGACACCCTGCTGACCCAGGCCCGCGCTCATCAGGTGCGCCTGGTTCTGCTTTGGTTTGCCACCTGGAAGAACGGCAGCCAGCACTATATGCCCGAGTGGATGAAGCTGGCGCCCGAACGCTACACGCATTTGACCGACAGGAACGGCCACCCGGTGGATTCGCCCTCGCCCTTCGCCGCCGCCTCGCTTGACGCCGACACCAAGGCCTTCGCCGCCTTGATGCGTCACCTCAAGACGGCGGACCCGCAGCGCACCGTGCTGATGGTGCAGGTGGAGAATGAACCCGGCACCTGGGGCACTCTCCGCGATTACTGCCCGGCCGCGCAGAAGCTCTTCGAAGGCCCGGTCCCGGCCGATGTCCTCAAGGCCATGAACGTCGAATCCAGCGCGTCTTCCCCGAACTGGCAGGAAGCCTTTGGGCCCGAAGCCGAGGTCTCGTTCCACGCCTGGTCCGTGGCGAAGTACGTGGGGCGGGTGGCCGCCGCCGGCAAGGCGGTCTACCCGCTCCCCCTCTATGCCAACGCCGCGTTGCGGGACCCCATCAAGCCGGGCGCGCCGGGCAGTTACGAGAGCGGCGGCCCTACCGACAACGTCATTCCGATCTGGAAAGCGGCTGCGCCCGCGCTCGACATGGTCTCACCCGATAACTACAGCACGGACGCCACGGCCTACCAGAAGGTGCTCGACCTCTATCGTCGCGAAGACAACCCGCTGTTCGTGCCCGAGACCGGCGGCAGTCCACGGCTTCTCTTTTTCGTCCTCGGCCATCAGGCCATCGGCTTTTCGCCCTTCGGCATCGACTTCACCAGAATCCGCACCATTCCGGATGCCGCCAGGCCGAAGGACGAACTTCTTACCCCCTGGGCGCTCACCGGCACCAAGGAGTTCGTTGCCCCCTTTGCGCCTACCTACCGCTTGCTCGGTCCCATGGCTTGCGAGGTCGCCCGCCTGAATTTCGAAGGCAAGCTCCAGGCCGTTGCCGAAGAACGGGGCAAGGTCGCGCAAACACTTCGGTTCGGGGCGTGGGACGCCACCGTGTCCTATGGAGTTTGGGCGCGGAACGGCCGTCCCGCGGGCAATCCCCAGCCCATGGGAGCGGCCCTGGTTGCCCAGCTCAAAGACAACCAGTTTCTGGTGGCTGGATTCTACTGCCGCGTCGATTTCAGGCCCACTACGCCGGATAAGCGCCGCCAGTTCGTGCGCGTCGAAGAGGGAACCTACGAGAACGGCGTCTTCAAGTTCCTTCGCGTGTTGAATGGCGACCAGACGGATGGAGGACTGGATTTCAGCTCCGAACCGCTGGTTCTCCGCGTCTCGGTCGCAACTTACTAAACATGGCGTCATTATTGTTTGCGCAACGACCGCTCGCTTGCGGACAGGGCTACGCCCGGGACAGACGCCCCCCCTGCCAGGTGGGGGTCGGGCATGCCCGACCCCTACGTTTGACACAACCGGGGCTGGCAGCGCCGCCCCGTGGAATTCGGAGACGATCATGAAACTTCGGATCTTGTTTTGCTGCACTCTCATCTGCTCTCTCGCCCTCGTTGCGAGTGGTTTTAGATCCGTCCCAACCACTTCTGGTTCGGACATCCCTTACTTGCGGAAGCAGGGGACGGCCACGCAACTGATTGTCGACGGCAAGCCGTTCCTGGCACTGGCGGGAGAATTGAACAACAACAGCGCAACCAGCGTCGAGCACATGAAGCCGGTCTGGTCCAAGCTCGTCGAGAGAAAGGTCAATACCGTTCTGGCGGGCGTTTCCTGGGCCCAGATGGAGCCGCAGGAAGGGAAGTTCGACTTCACCGTGCTGGACGGCATTATCAAGGACGCACGGAGCCATCACCTGCGTCTCGTGCCTTTGTGGTTTGCAAGCTGGAAGAACAGTCTCTCGAGCTACCCGCCCGACTGGGTCAAGAAAAACTTCGAGCGCTTCCCGCGCGCCCAGATTGTGGGTGGCACCTGGCCCGGCACCACCATATCGGAGGTGCCGCGCACCCCGGTGGTGGGGAGTATGAGCATTGAACTACTCAGCCCCCTCAGCGATGCGAACCGGGACGCCGATGCCCGCGCCTTTGCGGCCCTGATGCGGCACATCAAGGAAGTAGACGGCCGCGAGCACACGGTCATCATGATCCAGGTGGAGAACGAAGTGGGGATGGCTGGGGACTCGCGCGACCGCTCGCCCGCGGCCAATCAGGCTTTCGCGGCGCCGGTGCCGAAGGATCTGATGGACTACCTTCAGGCGCATAAGGACGCTCTGATTCCGGAGTTTCGCCAGGTGTGGGAGGCGGCTGGCTTCAAGACGTCCGGGACTTGGGAGGAGGTGTTCGGCCGGAGCAGGGTGACGGACGGAATCTTCATGGCCTGGTACTATGCGCGCTACATCGGCCGGGTGGTGGAGGCGGGCAAGGCCGAATACCCGCTGCCGATGTTCGTGAACGCGGCGCTTTACGGGATTGGGAGAGGACCCCAGCCCCCACCGAGCGGTGGCCGCCCTTGGGACCTCGTCATGGACGTCTGGAAAGCCGGGGGGCCGCAAATCGATATGCTCTCGCCCGACATTTACGGCGAGAGCGACTACCCGGGGTTTTGCGCAAAGTACAACCGGCCCGGGAACCCGCTGTTCATACCCGAGACAAGGAGTGGGCAGGGCGCCGCGGCCAGAGCCCTCTACGCCTTCGGACGCCACGACGCAATCGGTGTCTCGCCGATGGGCATCGACAGGTACCCGCAGCCCGACAACGATCTGACCGACACTTACGATCTGCTGACGCAACTGGCGCCCCTCATGGCGGAACACCAGGGCAAAGGAACCATGTCCGCCGTCCTGCTGAGGAGCCCGGACGACCCGCCCCAGAGGATCCAGTTGGGGAACTACACGCTGGAGGTCACGTTCCTAAACCCTCAAAAAACACTTGGCGAGCCACCACCGCCCGGGCCGGTGTCGGCACTTTTCGTTGCGGCGGGGCCAGACGAGTACTTCGCGGCGGGTAGCGGCGTAACCGTCAGCTTTTCTCCTGACACACCGGGGCCTCCGCACGTGGGACTGGCGACCGTGGAAGAAGGCACCTTCATAAATGGCCGCTGGGTCCCGGGCCGCGTGATGGCCGGCGACGACGACGATGAGGGGCAATATGTGCTCCTGAACAGGCCGTCGGGATGCTGTTCGCCCTCGACGAGTACGAAGATGATCCAGCACATCACGCTGTACCGCTACCAGTAAGACGCGCGGGGCGGGGTCCGCGCGATTGTTCGGATTCAGGGCGTTGTTCGTTCATACCGGTAGCTTGTTCCTTGGACAGTGAGCGAGCAGCTCTACGATTTGGGCGAGTCCCACGAAGTTGACGTGACGGGGACATACCAGGACTGAAACTCAAGGCGCTCAGCCGACCCTGTCGACGGGCAGGTCTTTGTACCTGGGAAACATCCCATAGAAGGGCGTTTGCTTGTCGCTGCCCCTTAGAACGGCAGGAATGGAATTTGGCGCGTTGCGGTAGAGTACGACCATGGTAGCCAAGTCGTTATAGCCGAGGCTTGTATTCGGCCGTATTTTCTTGCACATTTCAACTAGGTGGCAGCGATCGGCAGCATTCAGAATATGGGAGTTCGCGTGAAGAGGCCGCTCGGCCCGGGCATGGATGCGACCGGTATAGACCGCGATGCCTAGGTCTATCAGCCTTTGATACCCTTCTTCGCAGATGCTGGGCACTAACAGGAATTCGGAAAACGTACCCACCACGCTTTGCTGCACGGCGGCGCGGGCCTTGCAGAACTGGTCGCCGCTGCCCACGAAATCGTCGATATAGATTAGCGCGCCTTCCTCTAGCTTATTGGTTGTCTTGTTGATTCCCAGTGCGTCGCGCGAGTCGAGCAGCTTGCACCCGCGTTGTTGCAGGCCTGCCTCGTTGCGGATCATGCTCAGCATCACCGGACTGCTGCTCCCGGCCTCGTCGGTCTGCAGATAGATCAGCTTCTTGGCGGGTAGGCCGACCTTGGCGAGGTTCTCCATCAGCACCCTGTTCTGATGGAGCAGGATCGCCCTTGTATCTTTTTCAGAGAGATAGATGACTTTGTCGAGCAGACGGCCCTCGAGTCTGCGATCCTGTTGCTGGAACTGCCTCATCCATCTGATCGCACCAGAGAGGGTGACAGGTTGTGGGCCGTAGTCGTGAAACCGCAGTACAGCCTTGAGACCGTGGAAGAAAGGCCACATAGTCAGTCGCGTGAAACCTCGGCGTCATCGCTTCCTCGCAGGGCTTCTTCTAGACTCTCGCAGTACTTGCCCACCTTACGCAGAGCTTCGCGCAGGTGCTGGCGCTCATCGTCGTCGGCCGTGTAAGTGAGCCTGAGCTTGCTGAGCTGCTTGAGGAAATCCTCACACGCGTTAAGCGCCGTCTGCACGCGCTTCTTCTCGACGAGGAATTCATCGAAGGCATCGCGCGTCTCGAGCGCTGGTTTGAGGAAGAACTCTTCGACCCGGCGCAGGACCGACGCGCGAGCATTGGGATCCTCTTCGTTGAGTTCGTAGCTCTCCATGATCCGCCGGAAGTGGATCACGCTCTTGATCTTCCGCGCGCGGTACTTCTCGACGAGCTTGTCGGTCGCCCTGTCACGCCCGAGCTTCTGGATGGTCGGGACGTGCGTGGTCGCAAGATCGAGGACTGGGGATGCCTCTATCCAGAAATTCGACGGTATGCGCGTCGCCGGGTTCGGGTCGAGCGACATCTCCTGAAAGCGCTCCGCGAATGTCAGAAGCTTCTTGCAGCGCTCGATTTGGGGCTCACTCAGGCCGGTGAACCTGTTGAGGATTTTGTTGTCCTGCTCGCCCAGTTCCTCCATCACGATCTTGAGGCTCAGAGCCGTGGGCATGAGTTCCCATCCCTCGCGGTAATTGTGGATGGAGAACATGTAGAGCAGGCCGGCGATCTTGGTGGGCGGCTCTACAACATTGGCGGGCAACTTGAGGGGCTTACGGTCCTTGCCGAGGCGGCCTTCTTTGGTGAGATCGACGACGCAACGATACCGCCTTTCGCCGTCCAGAATTGAAAACTTCGCCTGCCCTTTGGGCTGATAAACAGTGATGGGCACCAGCACACCATGCTCGCCGATGTTCTTCTTCAGTTCGTCAAGCTGGTCCGGATCGAACAGCAGGCGCGGATTATTGCTACTGGGCTTAATCTCATCCGGGCTGAGGTGCCGCAGCGTGCCAGCAGGTATGATTTGTGGAATCTCGGGTTGGGTCGGTTTGAGGCCGCGCAGAATTGGCATGTTAGATGTTGGAAATTAGGAGTTCATTGTGTAGCTTCCGGTTCGCGGCGAAGCCGGCGATGTTCCGCCGCACTGAGACCGTCTGGTAGGCAAAACCCTTGCGGAGAACGTCCGCCTCTTCGGATTCAGCATAGCTGACGACAAAGGAAATGCGCGCGTCGGCCAACTTCTCCATCCACGACCGCAGCCTTGTGGTGTCTTCATGGGTGAATGTGCCCGGGTCATATTCCCGGAAAATTCTGCGTGCCCGCACGGCAAAGGGAGGGTCCATGTAGACGAAATCACCCTTCTCTGCGTGTTCCAGGACGCATTCGAAATCGGCGTTCATCAGGCGGGCGTTTCTGATTTTCCGAGAACACTCACGTAGACGTTCGGCCGGAGGCATCCCACCACAGCGCTCGCCACTGTAAGGAACGTTAAACTTGCCATCAAGGTTCGTGCGGTACAGGCCGTTGAAGCAGAAGCGATTAAGATAGATGAAGCGCGCCGCGCGTGCCGAAGCATCCATACGGTACGGGCTGAGGGAACGAAGTGCGAGGTATTGAGTCTTGCTCTGGTGCAGCCTGGAAAGCTCGCCAATGACGCTTTCGACGCGGTACTTCACCTCGAGATAGGTAGCGATCAGCTCGGGGTTAAGATCGCCGAGGATAGCCCTGGGAGGATGGATCGAAAAGAACAGGCAGGCCGATCCCGCAAACGGTTCTAGGTAGCGTTTGTGACTGTCGTTCCAATAAGATCGGAGGACCGGGAGGATTCGGCGTTTGCTACCAGCCCATCGCAGGAATGGCGCGCACGTGTGCTCGGGCGGCGCGTAATCATCCAGCATTGCAGTGAGTTTACCATACGCGCAAGCAATTGAAAAGCAATCATTTGTTTGAAACGGGGGACAAGAAGCGGATGGCGTTTTGCGGTAGTATCAGACGATCACTCCCGTGACACGCCGTTCACGTCGACAGGGGGGCGCGGTTGGCAGACCACAGAAGGCGATGGTCTGCCCCACTGACGCGCCGGTCACGGCAGTGGGCAAGCACGAATCCCAGCCTACTGGGTCAGCTCGAACGTTCCCTTTAGGCGGATGTCGCGCGAAGATGCGCCGATCCACACCTCGAACGCACCCGGCTCGGCGACCCACTCGTCTTTCGCCGCGCTATAGAATGACAGTGCGGACTTGTCCAGCGTGAACGACACGTCCCGCGCCTCACCCGGATTGAGCGTGACGCGCCGGAACCCCTTCAACTCCTTGACGGGGCGATCCACGCTCGATTTCACGTCGCGCACGTACAACTGCACCACCTCCACGCCCGCGCGCAATCCGCTGTTGCGCAACCGCGCCGTCACCTCAACCTGCTTGCCGGCCGCCGCCTTGGCCGGCGTGATTTTGAGCCCGCTGTAATCGAACTTCGTGTAGGAGAGCCCGTGCCCGAACGGGAACAGCGGCGCGACGTTCCGCTTGTCGAATCCCCGATAGCCGACATAGATGCCTTCTTCGTACGCGACGTGCAGATTGTCGCCGGGATAGTGCGCATACGCCGGCGAATCGGACCATTGGTTGGGGAACGTCACGGGCAGCTTGCCGGACGGGTTTTGCGCGCCGAAGAGGATATCTCCAATGGCGTGCCCCGCTTCCTGGCCGCCGTACCAGGCCTCGACAACGGCGGGAACGCGGCCGATCCACTTCGTCATGGTCACCGGGGCTCCCGCGACAATCACTACAATGGTGTTCCGGTTCACCGCGGCGACCGCCTCGATCAGCTCGTCCTGACCGGCAGGCAGATCCATCGATGCGCGGTCGAAACCCTCCGACTCGAGCTTGTTGGAGTAGCCAACCACGACGATGGCGGCGTCGGATTTCCGCGCGAGCTCGGCGGCCTGGTTGCGAAGCTCGGCGCGCGCTTGCGGCGTTTCCTCGCTTGCGTCCTCGCCTGCCATGGCGACCCCCAGCGCGTAACCGACCTGCACCTGTGCTCCCGCGGCCTCCTTGATGCCGTCGAGCGCCGTGATGGAGTACTTCGGCCGGACCAGTGAACTTCCACCGCCGCCCGTTCTCGCAATCGCGGCGCTCGGACCGGTCACCGCCACCGAGCGGATCTTCGGTGCGCCTAACGGAAGCACGCCGCCTGCGTTCTTCAACAGCACGATGCTCTCGGTGGCGGCCGTGCGCGCCACCGCCCTCTGCTCCGGAGTATCCACCTCACCGCCGCCAGTGTGGGCGTTGTCGAGCAGCCCCGCCGTAATCATCACGCGCAAGATGCGCCGCGCGGCGTCGTCCACCGCCTCCTGTTTCAATTGGCCGCCAGCGACCGCGGCGAGCACTTTGTCCGCTGTCAGCCAGCCCGCCCCGTTTCCGTCCTTTTGCGTTTCGGGCTTGGCGAACCAGGTTCGCATGGCCTCTCCTCCGGGCATCTCCAGATTCACGCCGGCCGCAACGGTTGCGGCCGTGCTGTAGGTACTGCCCCAGTCCGAAATCACAAAGCCTTTGAAGCCCCAGCGTTTCTGGAGCGTCTCCGATAGCAGGTAGGGGTTCTCGGAGCACCACAACCCGTTTACCTTGTTGTAGGCGTTCATCACGGCCCACACGCCCGCCTCCTGGACCGCTGCCTGGAACGCCGGGAGGTAGATCTCTTGCAGCGTGCGCGCGTCGACCTTTTCGTCGATGCGGTGGCGCTCAAACTCCTGGTTGTTGGCGGCGAAATGCTTCACCGACGGGATCACGTTCTCGGATTGCACGCCTTGGATGAACGCCACGCCCATGCGCGCGGTCAGGTAGGGGTCCTCGCCGTAACCCTCGAAGTTCCGGCCCCAGAGCGGCTGGCGATTGATGTTGACGGTGGGCGCGAGAATCATGTTCCGCCCGAAGGCCTTCACTTCCTGCCCGATTACCCGGCCCTCCCGCCGGACCAGTTCCACATCCCAACTCGCCGCCATGCCAATCCCCGCTGGGAATGCGGTGGAGAGAACCGGCGCCGTGGCGGCCGCGTTGGTGATCGCCGAGGAGCCGGCCCAGTTACGCACGCCCATCGGGCCATCGGCCATCTTGATGGCGGGAATGCCCAGCCGCGCGTTGGGCCGGCTCTCCATCCAACCGGCGCCGCTCAGCATCTCCGCTCTTTCCCGCGGGGTCATGCGGCCGAGAAGGTCCGCCACGCGTTCTTCGACGGGCAGTTTCGGGTTCTTGTAGGGCGCGTCCTTTGGGGGATGCTGCGTACATTGTGTTCCGATGGCGACTACCAGCAGGATTGACAAGAGGGGTAACAGAGCGCGTTTCACAGTCTCACCTCGCGGCCTCCCATCGATCGTAGCAGAGAGCGGTCCGGCGGTCCGGGGAGAGGGGCCCCGCCGCCGCCCTTCTACGATACTCCTTGGTTCCGAACTCTGGGAATTCTCCGGCGGGTGGCGCCCCTTGGGAACTCGCGCCCCTCCAACAATGGGATCGGTGCTGCATCGGCCCACAGTCCTCGCCAGGGCATACTGCCGATACGACCAGGCAAGCCCGGTTCTGACCATCTCCTCCTTCAGAGCGCAGCTATCCGGCAAGGTGATTTCAGCCACTGGCCTGGCGTAGCGGCCACAGTCCTTGACGTGCACGGTCACGAACTGGCGGAAGGCACGCTCGCCTGGCCGATTGGTCAGGCACGCTCGCTATTATTGGCTGTTGTTGGCCGGGAGCCATCTGACCAGGCGGCTCTTCGGGGCGATGGCAGGAAGGATCGCCGCCTCGCCGGCGCTGACGGAGTAGATGCCGGTGATGGGTGCAGCGAATCCACCCCCTGCGATTCCGGCTGGGCCGGCCGCCCGGCTACCATAGGAATATGGACCTCGCCAATAAGAAGATCGCGATTCTAGTGGACAACTTTTATCAGGAAATGGAACTCTGGTATCCGCTGTTCCGTTTCCAGGAGGCCGGGGCGGCGGTGATCACGGTCGGCGCAAAGGCTGGCGAGACGTACGCCAGCAAGTTGGGCTACCCGGTCAAATGCCAGCTTTCTTACGATGACCTCAAGACCGCCGATTTCGACGGCGTTGTGGTGCCCGGCGGCTACGCGCCAGATCACATACGGCGCCATCCCAAAGCCAATCGGTTCGTCGAGGACATGGATGCGGCTGGTAAACTGGTCGCCGCGATCTGCCACGGTCCGTGGGTGCTGTGCTCGGCGGGCAGCCTCTTGAAGGGGCGTCAGGCAACCAGTTTCTTCGCCATCAAGGACGATGTTGTCAACGCCGGCGCGCACTGGGTCGACGCCGAAGTTGTCGTGGACAAGAATCTCGTGACCAGCCGCAAGCCTGAAGATCTACCCGCGTTCTGCAGAGCCTGCATCGCTCAACTGGCCGGCGCTCATTAGCTCTGCCGCTGCATCCGAACCTTGGCGCACTTTGGGCATTTCCACTTTCGCTGCTTGTGGAAGATATGCCCCTTCAGCTCTTTCATCGGAAGCCGGCACTTACGACAGGTCACGCCCTCACCCGTTGCCCTTCAGGCTTGCGGCGCGTTCCTATCGCGCCGGTTCATGAGCTGATGCAAGGCGAAGGGTACTTCGTCGGGATGGCAAGCGCACCAGGCGATGATGCGCTCTAACTTGACGGCATCGTCGGCGATGGCGCTGATTTCCATTAGCTCGGTTTCGATGGTCTCCGGCTCTCGCATCAGAAACCAGCATGGCACATGCCGGCACGGTCCGGCGAACACCAGGCGCACAGCGGCGCCAAACAGGGGTAACGTACAATAGTCGCCATGCGCATTGCAGGCTTGCTATTGCTCAACGTGGCATTGTGGGGAGCGGCGTTGGATGACGCCACGCGCCAGTTGAGCCGCGACATTTTTCGGGAACTGATCGAAATCAATACTACCGATTCGGTGGGCAGCGTAACGCCGGCGGCGGAAGCCATGGCGAAGCGATTGAAGGACGCCGGATTTCCCGACGGGGATGTCCAGGTGCTGGGTCCGAACGATCGCAAAGGCAACATGGTGGCGCGCCTGCGTGGCACCGGCGCCAGGAGGCCTGTGCTGCTTATCGGTCACCTCGACGTAGTGGAGGCCCGGCGTGAAGATTGGACCACCAACCCATTCCAGTTCGTGGAGAAGGACGGCTATTTCTACGGGCGCGGGACGCAGGACATGAAGGCAAACGATGCCATTCTGGTGACCACCTTCATCCGCTTCCGTCGCGAGGGCTACCGTCCCGACCGGGACCTGATTCTGGCGCTGACAGCGGATGAGGAGGGCGGCAGATCGAACGGCGTCGATTGGTTGCTGAAGAATCATCGCGACTTGATCGACGCCGAGTTCGCATTGAACGCGGATTCGGGCGGCTTGACGACCATGAAAGGCAAGGCCGTGAACGTAGATGTGGAGGCCGCCGAAAAACAGTACGCCGATTTTGAATTGACGGTGCTCAACCCCGGCGGGCACAGTTCCCTGCCCACACCGGACAATGCGATCTATCACCTGGCCGACGCCCTTTCCCGCTTGGAGCGCACGCCCTTCCCGGTGGAGTTGAACGCCGTGACGCGAACCTATTTCGAACGGCGCGCGCCGCTCGAAAGCGCGCGGACCAGAGCGGACATGAACGCCATTCTGCACACACCCCCGGACGCGGAGGCGGTGGCGAGGCTGAGCGGAGACCCACGCTACAATTCCATGCTGCGCACCACCTGCGTCGCCACCAGGCTCAGTGCCGGCCACGCCAATAATGCCCTGCCGCAAACGGCTCAGGCGATAGTGAATTGCCGCATCCTGCCGGGCCACTCGCCCGCGGAGACGGAGCAGACACTGGTCCGCGTGTTTGCCGATCCGAAAGTGTCGGTGCGGTATGCCGGTGCCATTGGCGCCACCGACCGCGCGCCGGACTCGAAAGGTTTTCCCATCGTGACGCCGGCGCCGGAAGTGCTGCGGCCGCTAGAGCAGGTGGCGGCGGAAATGTGGCCGGGCGCACCTGTGATTCCCGATATGGAGACCGGCGCCTCCGACAGTAAATACACCACTGCGGCGGGAATCCCCAGCTACGGGATCAACGGCGTGGGAATCGACCAGGACGACATCCGCGCTCACGGCAAAGACGAGCGGGTGCGAACCGCCTCCTACTTCGAAGGCGTCGATTTCTATTACCGCTTCTTGAAGGCAATGACCGCGGGGAAATAGGCCGGGACCTAAGGGAGCGGTTCATTCCCATCCGAGTTTGCTGGTCCCCTGGTGATCGAACTCGACGGAAACGCTGCCATCCGCGGCTTTCACGGTATTCAGCTTCCGATCGTTGACGGATACCGAGGCGGGACCGTTGAAGCGCCAACGCACCGTGACGCGCGCCGCCGCGCCGGTGACCACCAGGCTGGCCGGCTGCGGCCCCGGCGCGACCGTGCGGCCCTCAAAATCGGTAATCGAGCGCAGTTGCGCGCCGGGGTAGATCTCGTACACGCGGCGATTGTCGAGCGATTTCACGGCCTGGTCCTGATACTCGGTTTGCGCCACCAGGGTCATCACGTCGTCGGGAATTTTCGGCAGGATGGCGCCTTCGCGCACGTACAGCGGAATGCGGTCGATGGGCGCGGCGGCGGCCAGGGTGCGGCGGCCGGTGAGGCGCGCGCCCGTCCAGTAGTCGATCCAATTGCCCTCCGGAAGATAGACGGCGCGCTCGGTAACGGGCGTCAGCACCGGCGCCACCAGCAGGTCCGGACCAAAGTAGTACTCGGTCTCCGCTTCGCGGGCATCGGCGTCGTCCTGGTCGATCAGCACCAGCGCCCGCATCATGGGCAGACCGTTACGCGCGCTTTCCTGCGCCGCCGCGTAGCGGTAGGGGAAGAGGCTCATGTGCAGCACGGAATACTGGCGGAAAATGCGCAGCGCCTCATCGCCGTAATCCCACGGCCCCAGGTTCATCTGGCTCATCACTTCCATACCGGGCGAGAGCGCCGAGTACTGCGTCCAGCGGTCGAACAGCACATTGTCGCCATCGTAGCGGTTCCTCTTGTTGTAACCGCCCAGGTCGCTCATCCACAGCGACATGCCGCTCATTCCGGCATTCAGGCCGGCCGTGACCACCGTAGGGAGGCCGTTCTGGGTGGAGAAGTTGGCGTCGTTATCGCCGCTCCAGAACAGCGGCAGTCCGTTCGATCCCGACGTGCCGCAGCGCTGGAACAGCACCCAGTCCTTGCCCTTGCGCTCGGTGAGCGCCTCGGCCACCGCGTGATTGTAGTCGACGGCGTAGCGATTGCGCACCAGGCGCTGGTCTTCGCCGCTCGCGAACTTCACGTCGACGATGAAGTTGCCTTCCGCGTCGTCGTCCTTGAAGCCGTCCGCTCCCATGGCGATGGCCTTCCCCACCTGACCCTGCCACCATTTTTTGGCCGCGGGATTGGTGAAGTCGATCAACGAGCCGGCACCCTTCCACCAGTCGTTGAGATACGTCGAGCCGTCCGGCCGGTGCAGGAAATAGCCATTTCGCTCGGCTTCCGCGTAGTTGGTGGCCGGAATGTCGGTAGGAATCTTGTCCGCGAAGCCCTGCTCGCCTGGACGCAGGGTCTTCTGGTTGATCCACGCCGTATGCCACAGAATCAGCTTGTAGCCCTCGTCGTGCAGATGGGCGATCATCTGCTTGGCGTCGTCGAACTGCTTCGGATTGAATTCGTAGGTGTTGTAGTTGGTCGCCCAGGGGCTGTCGATCAGGATGATGGATGCGGGCAGGCCAAGCTGGCGGTAGCGGTCGATGTCCTCGTTCACCTCCGCCTGATTGCGGTGGTAGTCGCGCGCCTTCCAGGGCGCGAACGCCCAGTATGGCGGAAGCTGCTGCCGCCCGGCGAGCGCGGTGAAACGGTCGAGGATCAGCGGGAATCGCGGCCCCTCAAACAGCACGAAGCGAAGCTTGTCGGCACAGACTTTGACGCGTATACGGTAACGTTCGGTGACATTGAGGTCGAATGAGGCTTCGCTGAAGGTATCCACCCAGAGACCATATCCGCGGAGGCTCATGAAGAACGGCACCGGCTGGTAGGTGTTAAGACCCTTGGCATCGGAGGCATCGCGCGAACCGTTCAGAACGATGCTATGCGCGTGGTTCAGGCGATCGTAGCGCTCGCCGAATCCGTAATAGCTGCTTTGGTCGGCAAGGTCGAATTCCCAATCGCCGGCGGCGGAGGATTGAGCCGTAATCTCGTTCACGCCGGCGGCAAGCTGCCGCACCTGGAGTTGGTTGGCGGCGGTGACGGGCTGGCCGTTCAGGAGGAAACGGTCGAGCGTGAGGCTATCCGCGCCGCGCATGCCAGGGAAGGTGAACCGCAGTTCCGCCGGCCCTGATTTCACGACCGTCACTTCGGCCAACGCGGCCGTCGGCGCCATGCCCGCGACTACGGCGAGCACACAGAGCAGGCGAGACTTTTTTCTCATTACTTTATTCTGTGCGTCCGGAGGTGGGATGACAAGGGGGTGGTAGCGCTGGCGGCGGAACGCCAGAATTAAAAGATGGGTCGCACGATGTTGCCACCGTGCGACCCTGGGGATGTTCGGAAGTTTAGAAGATCCGCTGGTGAACGCGGTCCACGGAGGCTGGTTCACCCGCTTTGTGGCAGGCGGCGCAGCTCTCGCCGAGGATGGTGGTGTTGGCTAGGGCGTGGGAAGCGGTCGCGATGTCGTCGTGGCAGCCCTGGCAGGCAGCGGAGATAGGAGGCGTAGTCTTGGTGAAGCCGCCCGGACTGGCTACCAACGCCTTGGCTCCGACGTTCTCCACAAGATACGTGCTGTCAAGATGGCAGGCGGCGCAATCCCGCAGGTCGCCTGGGAACAGCACCGACTGGTAATTGGTGGTCCCCAGCACGTACGGATTGACCAGATTCTCGCCGCGGTGGATGCTGTGGATTTGCCAGGCGAGGTTCACGCTGTCACCCGAGGTGCCATCCGTCAGGGCAGGATCGTGGCAGATGACGCACTCCTGGGTGGCGCCGCGAGTGCCGCCGTGGACGAAGCCCGCGCCCAGGTTGCTATGGCAGGCCGTGCACTTCGCAGTGGATACTACCTGGCGCCGCGCTACCATGGCGCTCTTGTCCACGGAGAAGTAGAACTCCACGGGCTGGGCGGCGTCGACAGCGCTAGTGGCGATCACGGTGCCCGGAAGCAGCGTAACCGTATTGCTGGCTTCGATGGAAACCGTATAAGAGCCTGCCGCAGCGGCCGGGATCTTGTTGGTCATGGTGTAGGCATACACACCGTTGGTCCCCTTTAACGTCGCGGGGGGGGTTTCGGAAACGCGGATTGCGCCCGGACCGGTGTTGTAGTCAATGTTGGGGCCGGCCAGAACCACCCGGATGGAGGTGACTTTGCTAATGTCGACAGGATTGTTGGATTTATCCATCAAACTGAACGTGACCGTGGGCGCGTTACCCGGCGTAGCTCCAGTGACCGTCAGCACTTTGGTGACCAGGCCGGGGAGCGCGGTGGAGTTTGCGGGGATGAGGTGCGCGCCGGGGATCGAGGCATCGAAATCCGAGACGGCGTTCGAGCTGTGGCAGTTCTTACACATGTTGTCGTCGGGCTGCGGCAGGTTGACGTGATTCGCACCGGTGGCGAAGTTCACATCATCGTGGCAGGAACCGCACGCCACGGCGCTGGGATTGGTTTTCCAGGCGTCGGCTTGGGTGGCGGCCGCCGCGTGACAGGTGGTGCAATTGCGGATGTCCTGCGGAAAGACGACGGCGGAGAAGTCGGACCACGCGCCGCGGTGCCAGATCCGGTAAGGCGTGCCGGCCTTGACGCTGGGCAGGCTCGATCCCATGTGGATTTTGTGGATCAAGACCTTCATATCCTGGGTGAGCTGGGTATCCGGGTTGATGGTTTGTGGCGTGTGGCACAGGATGCACAGTTCCACCTCCAGGCGGGATCCGCCGTGGCCGATCAGCGGGTCGTGGCACTGGTTGCAGGCGTTGGTGGTGACCACCGAGCGCGTCACCTTCACCGCCGATCCGTTGGGAACGAAAGTGAACACGTCGTTGGAGGTCTCGCTCCATTCATCGAAGGTGCCGAACTCGGCCAGGTTGCGTTGTGCGGAGACCCCGACGGAGTGCGTGACGGTGGGGTCGAAGGTGGCCGGCGCCTTGGTCTTGAAAGTATAGGTGTAGTCCCCGACGGCATTGGTGACGAAGGTGCCGCCGGAATCATTGGCTGCCTGGGTTTGCGAGGGGTTGTTGTTCAGCGTGGCGGCGGCCACGCTGGTGGTGTAGGACACGTACTGGGTCTGGCCAGCCGGGATGTAGGCGGCGATGAAACTCATCGAGACTGGACCATTGGTGGCTACGCCTAATCGGTCTAGCGGGAAGCCGTCGGTATCCACAATCGTGGCACGGGCGGTGATGGTGCCGTCTTTGGCAATGGCGGCGCTTTGGATTTTCACCACGACACCGGTCTTTCCGAGGGATGTCGTGGGTCCATTGAGCTGGGGTGTGGCTGTGAAGTCCACGTGTCGCTTGACCCCGTGCTCGATGGCGGATGCGATGTTGAATAAAACTACAGGTGATACGACAAGTAGGGCACTTACGAGGCGCTTTCTCATAGTTATCCTCTGGTTGTTAAAGATTACCATACCTCAAAATCTCGAATATTGCAATATTTTTCCACCGATTGTCGGTTTTTGCATGAACACATTACTGAACGTTGACAGCCACGACGGGACCTACGAAGGCGCGAGATGTCGTGGAATGTTGCAAAAGAACTTCTTTTGGTCGGGGAAGAGAACTGGATGCTATAATCCCCTCGCGACTAAACCATATTGAATATCCGGAGGATCGTCTATGCGCTGGCGCAAATTGTTCCGCTTCGCCATTCTTGCCGTCGCCCTGGCAGTGTGCACTTCGGCCGGCCCGCCGCCGGCGTCGCCTCTGCTCTCCGTCCTCGATCGATTCATCGCGCCCGGCGTCCCCGCCGCCGGGCCCGCCGAGGGCGCCCCCATCCCGCGCAACTGGCCGGAGCCGGCCAGCATCCCCGAGCGGCCTGGAAGCGGCCTCGCCCAGCACCCCATGCTCTACGCCGGCGAAGGGTATAACACCATCTTCCTGGTCAACCACGGCAAGGTCGTCTGGACCTGGTCCACCGGGCGCGGCGGCGAAATCGACGACGTCTGGATGCTCACCAACGGGCATATCCTGTTCGCCCGCCAATTCCATGTCGAAGAGGTGACGCCGCAGAAGCAGGTCGTCTGGCACTACGATCCGCCCACGGGCACCGAGGTTCACTCCTGCCAACCCATCGGCCTCGACAAGGTCCTCCTGGTCCAGAATGGCCTCCCGCCGAAACTGATGGTCATCAACAAGAAAACCGGCGTGGTTGAGATCGAGCACGCACTCCCCGCCCAAAGCCTCACCGATCCGAAAACCGTTCACCCCCAGTTCCGCCGCATCCGCATGACGGCCAAAGGCACCTACCTCGCGCCCTTCCTGATGATGAACAAAGTGGTGGAGTACGACAAAGACTTCAAGCCCATCTGGACCTGCGAAATCTCCTCGCCGTGGGCCGCCGTCCGCCTGCACAACGGCAACACGCTCATCGCCGACGAACACGAAGGCCTGGTCCGTGAAGTGAACCCCAAGTGCGAGAGCGTCTGGGAATTCAAACAGGCCGACCTGCCGCCCGGCATCGTTCTCCACAACATCCAAACCGCCGACCGCCTCGCCAACGGCGACACCGTCATCTTCAGTTCCACCGGCGGCACCAAGCTCGAAGACCGACCCAA
>Ga0326727_10004351_pt1 | contig 42751 bp, 40 predicted proteins | sample MB2enrmetagenome_FD_207643 | JGI IMG/M metagenome (GOLD analysis project Ga0326727, IMG submission 207643) | Lab enriched peat soil microbial communities from McLean, Ithaca, NY, United States - MB29MY | ecosystem: Environmental > Terrestrial > Soil > Wetlands > Peat | place: USA: New York...
CCGGCCGAAACAAGTCCACCTGCGCCTCGCCCACCCGCCCCTGCCGCTGCTCCGCAGATCTCCGTGGAACCAATCGCGTCCTTTCGCCTTCCCCTCTCCGCTCCCATCCGATGGGAGGGGAGAGGGCCAGGGTGAGGTGAGGGCTTCCCAACCAGACCAATCCGCAATCCGCAATCCGCAATCCGCAATTGATTCGCTTCTTTCACAACAACCTCAGTTCCTTTTCACCTGTGCCATGACCTCCGGCGGGATGCCGCCCGGCTTCTTCGTTCGGCCGCCTTTCGCCGGCCCTAATTGTCCCTTCTTTCCAGGTCGTCCGTCCCGGCCGCCGTGATCCGCCACAGCCGGTTCCCCGGCGAGTGCGACTTCGGCACCTCCGCCACGAACCCCTTGTCCATGAAATACTGCACGTCCGCCTCGATGATCTGCCCGTCGAACTTCTTGAAGCCGCACGCCCGCAGCGTCACCTCCAGCGTCGTCAGGCTCAACCCGCAGCCGGCCGCCGCCTGAAAGGCGCGCAGCATCGTCTCGCGGAATATTTCATGTTGTTGTGTGTTCATGGGATTCTCTTTGCTTTGTTTCGTTTAAGTTCAGTTGACAGGATGGAAATGTGCGGGACTCCAATGTCTGGGTTCTGTTAATCCTGTTCGTCGTCGCCATCCTGTCAAAATTTTCATGCTTTTCTCGTTTCCATCAGCCGGTCCAGCTTTGCTCCGAACAGCACCGTTTGCTGGTTGTTCAACTCCATCGCCGACTTCAGGCCCTCGATGCTCTCGGCCAGCGGGTTGATCCGGTTGTGCAGCTTCTCCGCCCGCAGTTCGCCCGCCCGCAGGATTTCCGATTTGTCCGCCTCCATTTTCGCCCGGATTTTCGCGCTCTCCTCCTCCAGCTTGCACACCCGCCGGTCCATCGCCGCCACGCTGAATTCAAGTTGCTCGTTGGGTGGATGCGGCGCCTTGCCCCGGATGCGGTCCACGAATTTCGCTCCTTCGTTGAAGAGCATCAGTCCGAAGGCCAGGCAGCCCAGCCAGGCCGCGATTTGCACCGGCGGATTGAAGGCCGACGCCCCGTCGGCCAGGAATGGTGAATTAGGAATGGTGAATAGTGAAATCATGCGTCAAGAATAGTTTTCATAATTCAACATTCTCCATTCAAAATTCTCAAGTAACTGCTCACATGGTGGTCGGCCAGCAGCGCCGCCAGGTCGAGCCTGTGCCGCCGCCAGAGTCCGAAAAGGTCGAACGGCAGCTTGCGCACCCACGAAGCATCCACCAGCGCCGCCCGGCTGCCCCCCGTAAAAAACACCTCATGCCCCGCGTGCCTGAAAACCCCCAGCATCCAGGGCACCCTCGGCACCACATCGTCGGCATGCACCACCCGGAACGTCCGTTCCCGCAGCACCCCGTCATACCAGCGCGCCCAAGCCCCGTTCCCCACCCTTGGCTGCCCAAACGTGTAAACCCACGCTTTGGGGAGCGCGACCGTCCCGGTCGCCGTGTCAGGCGTCCCGCCTGACACTCTTCGATCCTCCCATCTCCCCGCCGCCAGCATGGCCAGCGCTCCCCCCAACGAATGACCGCAAAAGAAAACCCGCTTCACCCCGCCGCTCCATCCCTCCATCGCTTCCTTCAGTTCCTCCTCCACCGAAGCCAGCGCGCACTCAAATCCATCATGCACTTTCCCCAATCCGCAATCCGCAATCCGCAATCTGCAATCCAAGTCACTCATCCAGTTGCGCAGATCGCGCGTCCCGCGGAACACCACGTAGCCGCACTCCCGCGAAGCGGCGGCCATGGCCAGCGTATCCGTTGCCTGGCCGCGCACCACCGCGCAACTTTCGCACTCCTGCTCCACCGCCCACGCCTCCATCTCCCGCTGCTCCCCATAAACCGCCGCCGCCGCGCGGACCAGCACCCCCGCCGTGGTGCCACTGAACCCGCCATCGCCCCAATCACCAGCGGTCCCTTCACGCCGTGCGCTGCCGATAATTCCCCCTCTCGTTGAAGGAGAGGGCCGGGGTGAGGATTCCACTGCTTTCATAATTCAAAATTCACAATTCAAAATTCACTTCACCGCCGCTTTGACGCTCGCCCCAATCACGTTGCCCATGGCCGTTCCGCCCGCGCCGATGATCGCCGCCGTATTCGTGTCCAGCACCAGGGTCATGCTCCCGATGGCGCAGCCGCTCCCGCCGCCCAGCGCCGCCTGGTTCGTGTGTGTCACATACATGGACTGCACATTCGGATCCGTGAACAGAAAAACCCCGCCCCCGCGCTCCGAATCCTCCCACGTCTCGCGCCAGACCAGCCCGTCGGCCCGCCCGGCGAAATGCTCCTGCACATGCGTCGCCAGCGCGCCGCGCCGCGGGCACGCGCAGGCGGAGAGGAATTGCGAAGTGAGAATGGTGAATAGTGAAAGTGGAAGCAGTTTGCTCATGTTCTTGGCCCTTTTTCTCAATTCAAAATTCAGAATTCAAAATTCACCATTCACTTCCCCGTGGGTATCGTCACCGTGGCGTTGATGTCGTTGGTGGATTTCTGGTAGCTGACGCCGACCGCCAGCGTGTTGGTCCCACCCGCCGCGGTCAGGCCGATGACCTGCCCGTTCTGCGCCACATTGGCCGCGACCGAAAGGCCGGCCAGATTCGCCCCGGTGCCGCACCCGGCCAGGGCTGCTGCCGTCACCGCCGCCGTCATCAAACTTAGATATAATTTAATCTTCATGCTTACTATTTAACCATACCTTTGTAGCCTGTCATTCCCACCGTGGGTACAAAACGCGCCCCCCAAAATGCTCCTTCGCGCCTCCAAAAAACCCTTGCCAATGGCGGCTCCGGCCGGCCTTTCCCCCAAAAACGCGGATTGCAAAAAACGAAAAAACTTCGTAAATAATCATAAATTAGCTGCAAAACACCCCCATTTTTGGGCCGTTTTTTCGCGCCCGCCTCCCCCGCCGCCGAAAAATCCGCCGCAACCGATTGATAATCAACGCGTTGGACATGGCTGCTGAAACTGCTTCCGGGGAGCGCGACCGTCCCCGGTCGCCCCTGCCGGCGTCCCGCCGGCGGAATCCCTCACGAAATTCACCCGTCGCCCCTTCGCGCCGCGCGCTGCCGGCAATTCCCCCTCCTTGAAGGAGAGGGCCGGGGTGAGGATTCCTCCATCTCAACAATTCAAAACTCACTTCACGGCGCGGCCATATCGGTCGCCCCCGCCGGCGCAACCCCTTTCCTGCCAAAACCACGCACTCGCCGGTCGAAATCAAAAGTGGCAATCCGCCTGGTCTGTCCCCGGGAATAGCCCGGCCATTTCTGGCTGGGCATCGTCCCAAAAGCAGAAGCAAGACCCGTCACATCCTGGACCCCGCGGGCGACTTGATTTAAACTGATTGTCCCATGAACAAACTCAACCTTTGCCTTGCTCTCGTTTTGAGCGGCGGCTTGTTGCCGGACTGCGCGCAGACGACCAATGCCCCGGCGCGTCCCAGCATCCGGGAAAATGTTCCGGCCAATCCAAACTTGCCGTCGCTTTTTCTGATTGGCGATTCCACCGTCAGAAACGGATCGGGCGATGGCGCGGGCGGACAGTGGGGCTGGGGCGACCAGCTTGCGCCGCTGTTCGACACCAACAAAATCAACGTCGTCAACCTCGCGCACGGCGGCGCGAGCACCCGCACCTATCATCGCGACCACTGGCCGCGCGTGCTGGCGATGCTCAAGCCCGGCGATTTTGTGCTGATGCAGTTTGGCCACAACGACGGCAGTCCAATCAACGAGGCCGTTTTGAGCCAGACCGCCCGCTCGCGCGGCACAATCAAAGGCACGGGCGACGAGACGCAGGAGATCACCAATATCATCACCAAAGAGTTTGAAGTGGTTCATTCCTTCGGCTGGTATGAAAGACAATTCATCATCGAAGCCCGCGGCAAAGGCGCGACGCCCATGGTTTGCTCCCTGATTCCGCGCAACAGTTGGCGCGAGGGCAAGGCCGCGCGCAACGCCGATGATTATGGCGGTTGGGCGGGACAGGTGGCCAAGGCGGAGAACGCGCCGTTCATTGACATCAACGAAATCATCGCGAGCCAATATGACAAGCTGGGCCGGGAAAAAGTGAACGCGCTGTTCATCGCCGGGGCCGGCCCGCACACCAGTCTGGCCGGGGCGCAGACAAACGCCGTTTGTGTTGTCGCCGGAATCAAGGGACTCAAAGACAATCCGCTCACGCTATTTCTGTCGGAAGCAGGCCAGGGCGTCGCGCCAGCCGGCTTGGCCCGGCCTGCCAAATGAGCAGACGTAAATGGGTCAGATCGCAAATGGAAATGAAATGGGGTCAAATGGGGTCAGTTCGTGATATTGTCATATTATGGAAGGAAACCGCTTTCCCCCGACGCTCAAGTCGCTGGCGGAAAGCTGTCGGAACCTCAGGCGGGATGGGATTCGAGCATCTCCGCGGAGGCGCTCCAACGGGCCAGCGTCTCGCGCAACTGGTCCAGCGTGACCGGCTTGCTCACCACTTCATCCACGTTGGCCGGAACCTCCCCCTCCGCCTGCATCTGCGCCCCCCAGCCCGTCAATAATATCACCGGCGTCCGCGGCGAAGCCTCCTTCACCGCCCGCGCCACCGCCCGCCCGTCCACCGACGGCATTCCCAAATCCGTGATCACCACGCCAAATGCGTTCCCTTGTTCGCTGGCGGCGCGAAAGGTGTCTATCCCCTTTTGTCCTCCGTCCGCTTGCGTCACCACATGCCCGTCGGCTTCCAGAACCGCGCGGAGCGCCTCCAGCACCAGCAGGTCGTCATCCACCAGAAGGATGCGCAGGCGCGGCGGCCTTTTCGCAGCGGGCTGGCGCTTCGGCGGCGCGGCCGTGGCGACGGCGACCGGAAAAGTCAATCGGACCGTCGTGCCCCGGCCCGGCTGGGTCTCAATGCCAATCGCCCCGGCGTGCCGCCGGACAATTCCATAAACCATGGCCAGCCCCAGGCCGGTGCCCTGGTTGCCTTTGGTCGTGTAAAATGGTTCCAAACAGCGGCTGCGCGTTTCCTCATCCATCCCGATGCCGGTGTCCTGGACTTCGACCAGGATGCACGTCAGCCCGGCTTCGTCCGGCTCCAGCCGCGTGCGCACGCTCAACTTGCCGCCGTCGGGCATGGCGTCCACGGCGTTGAAAATCAGATTGACCAGGGCTTCGCGAATCTCGCTCTCCACCCCCATTAACGAAGGCAGTCTTCCCCCAAGGTCGGTGGACACTTCGATCACCGTGCCGTGCTCGCGCGGAATGGTTCTCCATCTGGCCCGCGTGAGGTCCAGAACATCCTCCACCAGGGCGTTGATCGGCACCGGCAGCAAGATCAATTCCGGCTCGCGCAGCCGGTAAAACTCCCTCATGCGGGCCACCGTGTTGGCCACGTCCCGGATGGCGTTTTGGATGGTTTGCACCCCTTTGCGATTCTGCTCGCTCAGATTGGCCTCCGATTCCAACAGGGTGTCGGCGTAAATCGAAGCCGGGACCAGCGCGTTGTTGATGTCATGGGCGATTCCGCTCGCCATCTGGCCCAGCGCCCGCAGCCGCTCCTGTTGCATCAGCGTCTGCTGGGACTGCCGCAATTCGTCGTAGGCCTGCTTCAGGGCGCCGTGCAGCCGGGACTGATGAGAAGCCAGGGCAACGTGGGCGCTGACCTGCTGGATGAACCTGCGCTCCTGGCCGGTGAACGCGTCCGGTTCCTTCCGGGCCACCAAAAGAACGCCGAAGACCTGGCTTTCCACCTGCAATGGAGTGAACAAGATCGAGCGAAGTCCGCCCAGCGCCAACTGCTGCGCCATCGGATACTGCAACCGCGCCGTGTCCTGTTCATAGACCAGCCGGCCGGTCAGGCAATGAGCAAAGCCGTTTTCTTCGACCGGCAGGATGGAGTCCATCCCCAGCCCGGCCAGGGCGGACACATCTTGGTTGTGGCGCCCAATGCTGACGACTCTGAGCTGATCGGGGGCGTCATCGCGCAGGCAAACGCAGGCAAAATCCAGCGGCAATTGGTCTTCCAGCCGTTGGATGGCCACTTGAAAAATGCTGGACAAATCCTGCCGTTGGCCGATGGCCAGGGTCAGATCCTCCAGCAATTTGAGTCGCTCCAACTGCCTCTCCAGCCTCCGCTCCGACTCCTGGCGTTCCGTGATGTCCGATTTGACGGCCACGAAATTGACAATTTGGCCCGCCTTGTTTCGCACCGGCGCAATGGTCATTTCCTCGGGGTAGAGCGTCCCATCCTTCCGCAAGTTGTTGAGTTGGCCATGCCAGACACGGCCTTCCAGAACGGTCTGCCACAGTTCCTTGTAAAACTCCGGCGTCATTTTCCCCGACTTCAGTATCCGCGTGTTCTTCCCAATGACCTCGCTGACGCTGTAACCGGTCAAGCGATGGAAGGCCTCGTTGGCCCACTCAATGACCCCCTGGCTGTCGGTTATGACGATGGCGTCTGCGGCCGATTCCACGGCGGCGGTCACCAGACGCAGTTTTTGTTCGGTCTGCCGCTCAATTTCGTAAAGCCGGTTGAGGCGCCCCAGATCGTCGCTCAATTGCTGCGCTTGTTGCTCGCTCCGCAGGCGGTCCGCTCGAAATCCGCCGCAGATCACGCTCAACACAAGGTTGGTGACAAAGAAGATGACCAAGGCCGCCAAGTCCCCCGGTTTTTGCACGGCCAGCGAGCCGGTTGGTTGCAGAAAAAAATAGTCCACCGTCCCGGCGGCCAAAAGCGTCGCCACCACCCCGGCGCCTATCCCCCCCAGCAGCGAACTGGCGATAATGGCCGGATAAAAGATGATGAAATGCGGAATGTTCTCCCCGAACACCGCGCCCAGCCCGACCTGCAGCCAGGCCGCAATGGCCGTGCCGGCCCCCGCCATGGCGTATCCCAGCCACACCTTGTCGCGCGCTTGTGCCAGGAGACGGCTTGCCTTGACTATTATGGCCATTATCTTACGCATCCAGGATTCTTCTCGTCGCCTCCAATAACGCGGTCGCCAATCGAAGGTCGCTCAAGGTCGTCGCCAACAACTGCACTGGCGACCCTTTCCTCAGAGACTGTAACTCAAGTTACAACACCGGACGCGCAAGTCAAATGCCTCCCCGATCATGAGCAACCCTCTGGGAGCGCGACCGTCCCGGTCGCATCCGTCGGCGTCCCGCCGACGGAATCTTTCAACCAAAGCGGGTCTGTCTGCCGGGGAAATCCTCGAGCGCCATCGCCAATGGTCCAGGATGGCGCGACCGCTCAAATCCCCATGCTGGCCAGCATGGTGGCGATGCGATCCACCACTCCCACCAACTGCGGGTGGGACTCCTCCAATTCATGCACGGAGGATTGCAGTCCGAGAATGGAGAATTTGAGCGATTTGGCATTCTTCTCCTCCCGCGTGGCCTCGTGCGCGGAGATTCCGGCGAAACCCGCGATGCTTTGGGCCTGCTCCTGATGGGTGGAGGAAAGGGCGGCGACTTGGGATTTCAACTGCCCCAGCAAATCCAGCAATTCGGCCCGGCTCTCCGCTTTGAGGGCGCCGGCGTTGCGGATGCGCTCTTCAATTTCTGAAATCGTGTCTTTCATAATGACAGGCTTGCCTTTTCAGCAGCGTAACAGGAGCCTGCCGAAAGGAAAGTCTGGAATCCAGACTGGAATGCCGGAATGAGAGCCAATCATTGGCGGCTCTTCGGGGGGAGCGCGACCGTTCCCCGTCGCCTTCGTCGGCGTCTTGCCGACGGAATCTCGCACTCGAAACCGATCCGCCTGATGGGTGAGTGCGCCAGCGGATCGCTCTACACAGCGAAATAACTTTCCGCTCCTCCTTCCATAGCAGGGCGAGGCTCGCCTTGCCGTATTGAAATCGAGTCACGGCTCGACGGAGTCTCGCTCTACCGTGGAGAATTGCGTCTCGCCAATCTAAAGCTTGCCTCGAAGTGGGAAACCGTGTTTGCTCACCGGCATGGATTGCCGGGAAGCGTTCGTCGCTTTGAACTTGATTAAAGACCTCGGTCCGGTGCGCGTCCGGCAGTTGCTCGAACGCTTCGGCGATTCCACCGCCATTCTCCGCGCCGGCCGGGCGGAACTCCAGCAGGTCCACGGCATCGGACCGGAACTTTCCGAGAACATTGCCGGTTGGGAGAAAACAGTGGATTTGGGCGGCGAGATGAAACGCATCGACCAATCGGGCTGCCATATCGTCATCCAGTCCGATCCGAATTATCCGCCGCTGCTCAAGCAAATTTACGATCCGCCCATTCTCCTCTATGTCCGGGGCAGCCTGACGGAGAAGGACAAGAACGCGGTGGCCGTGGTCGGGTCGCGCATGACGACTTATTACGGCGTGGAAGTGGCGCGCAAGATCGGTTTTCAACTGGCCTACACCGGCGTGACGGTGGTGAGCGGCGGGGCGCGCGGCATTGACTCGGCGGCCCACCAGGGCGCGCTCAACGGCAAAGGCCGCACCATCGCGGTCCTCGGCACGGGGATCAACCTGGTTTTTCCGGCGGAAAACGCGGAGCTTTTCGACCGCATCGCCGCCAACGGCGCCTTGATCACGCAATTTCCCTTCAACCGCAAGGCGGACAAGATGAGTTTCCCCATCCGCAACCGCATCGTGGCCGGGATGACCTTCGGCACGGTGGTGGTGGAGGCGAACCTGACCAGCGGCGCCCTCATCACCGCGGGGATGGCGGTGGATTATGGCCGCCAGGTTTTCGCCGTGCCGGGCCGGGTGGATTCCCCGCGCAGCAAGGGCTGTCACGACCTGATCAAGAAAGGGGCCAAATTGTGCGAAGGGGCGGAAGACATCCTCAGCGAATTTGAATACATGTTCCCGGCCAGCAACCGGCCTTCCCAGTTGCACGAGGGCGCCGCCCCGCCCGCCATGACCCTGAGCGAAGCCGAACAAACGGTCTATGATCTGATTGACAACGAGGAGGTGGCCATTGACGACCTCATCCGCCACAGCGGGATGCCGTCGTCCTCCGTTTCCGTGGCCTTGCTGGGATTGGAAATGAAGCGCCTGATCCGCCAGCTTCCCGGCAAACTGTTTGTGAAGAACACTTGAGGCTCCTCTTCTTTTAACGTAGCCTAAAGCCGTATGAGCGCATTGGAAACCGCCGAGCGACTGCTTTCCCAACTGAGCCGGGCCGAGAAGGCGCAGGTGCTGCAATGGGCTGCCCGCGATTTGGGGGATGCCTTCCCCGGAATCGAAAGCCGCCCCGGCGTTTGCGGAGGGGAACCGTGCATCGTCCGCACGAGAATTCCCGTCTGGGTTTTGGAGCAGGCGCGGCGGCTGGGAGTTTCCGAGGCTGAACTGTTGCGGGACTATCCGACGCTGCGCGCGGAAGACCTTGCCAACGCCTGGGCTTACGTTCGTTCGCACCGGGATGAAGTATCCAGCCAAATTGAGGCGAACGAAGCGGACTGATGGCCAGGCTTTATTCAAAGCTGCGTGAATCGTGGGTGATTGGTGCGGTAATGTTGACAGGAACTCAATCTGGCAGATCGCGAGACTTTTCACAGACACGGCGCGACGGCGGACCAGATTTCGCCGGCGACAACTTCGACGGGCGCGGTGGCGTCCAGGCAGCGGATGCGGCCGGGATGGGCGGCGGCGATTTCTTGATAGCCCTTTTCCACGCGCTCGAAAAAGGCGCGGCCGGCCTCTTCCATGCGGTCGCGCTCCGCCGGGCGGGCGCGGCGGCGGGCCTCGCTGACGGCGACGGGCACCAGGAGCAGGAGGGTCAGGCGGGGGCGGGTGCGCCCGACGGCGAAGGAGATGACGCGCCGGACGTGGTTGAAATCCAGCCCGCGGCCGTAAGCTTGATAGGCGAGGGAGGAATCGTAAAAGCGGTCGCAGAGCACGATTTCGCCCGCGGCCAGGGCGGGGCGGATGACTTCGCGCACCAGTTGGGCGCGGCTGGCGTTGAGGAGGAGCAGCTCGGCTTCGGGGGTCATGGCGCGGTTGGCTTCGCTGGACTTGAGGGTGTGGCGGATTTCCTCGCCGATGGGCGTGCCGCCGGGTTCGCGCAGGACGCGGACGGTGCGGCCAAGGGAGCGCAGGCGTTCGGCCAGGGCGGCGATCTGAGTGGTCTTGCCGCTGCCCTCGGTGCCTTCAAAAGTGATTAAGAGACCTCGCATGGAAAGACGTTATTTTTGGCGGCAGGGCGCCTGTCCGCCGTAGGCCCGGCGAAGGCGGAAGACTCCGTCGAGCCGTAATTCGATTGCGGATTGCGGATTGCGGATTGCGGATTGCGGATTGCCCCAAACGGTAGGGCGCCTGTCCGCCGTAGGCCCGGCGAAGGCGGAAGACTCCGTCGAGCCGTAATTCGATTTCTTTCACTATTCAGCATTCTCAATTCACTATTCGCTTCAAGCGCGGGCCTTTGGGAGTGTCCTCGATGGCCCAGCCTTTGGCTTTGAGTTCGTCGCGGATGGCGTCGGAGCGTTTGAAGTCCTTTGCTTTTTTCGCGGCGGCGCGGGCTTCGGCCAGAGCAAGGATTTCAGCGGGAACTTCCGTTTCTGATTTGGCGCCGATGGCGAGAACGGTATCAATTTCTTCCCAAGCCGAGAGCAAACCCGCTGCATCTTCCGGTGAAATTTGATGCCCGCCAGATGTCAATACGCGATTGTTGTCACGTATCCAGTCAAAGATGCCGCCCCACGCCTTCGCCACATTTAAATCGTCATCCATTGCCTGCTTGAAGTCCTCCAGCAAATACCGGCCGTATGCTTGTGTATTCGGGCGGGCATTGCCGGCAATCTCACGCAATTTGCCCAGGCACTCGTCAATGCGCGCCAGGGCGGCGCGGGCGCCCTGCAAGCCTTCCAGGGTGAAATTGAAGGATTCGCGATAATGCGCGGTCAATAATAAATATCGCACTTCCCGCCCGGTGAAGCCTTTGGCCAGCAGGTCGCGCAGGGTGAAGTAGTTGCCGAGGGACTTGCTCATTTTTTTGCCCTCGACCAGAAGATGCGCGCCGTGCAGCCAATACTTGACAAATGGCTCGCCGGCCGGCTGCCCGCCCGCCCCTTCGCTCTGGGCGATTTCGTCCTCGTGATGGGGAAAGATGAGGTCCTCGCCGCCGAGGTGGAGATCGAAGCTGGGGCCGAGCAGTTTCATGCTCATGGCGCTGCATTCGATGTGCCAGCCGGGGCGGCCATCGCCCCAGGGGCTGGGCCAGAAGACCGCGCCGTCGTCGGGGACGCGCGCCTTCCAAAGGGCGAAATCGGACACGGCGTCCTTGGCGTATTCGTCGCTGCTGACGCGCTGGCCGGGGCGCATCTGGTCGAAATTCAAATTGAGGAGGCGGCCATAATGGCGGCCGGCGGACTGATATTTTTCGATGCTGAAATAGACCGAGCCGTCGGCGGAGCGGTAAGCCACCCCGCGGGCGACCAGTTTTTCGATGAGGGAAACAATCGCCGGGATGTTCTCCGTGGCGCGGGGAGTTTCGTGCGGACGAAGGCAGTTGAGCGCCTGGAAATCCTCGAAGAAGGCGGCCTCGTATTGGGCGGTGTAGTCGCGCAGGGAAGTGTTGGTTTCACGGACGCGCCGGATGATTTTGTCCTCCACGTCGGTGATGTTCATGACGTGGCGGACCTTGAGTCCCTTGAATTGCAGGCAGCGGCGCACCAGATCGGCGAAAACGAAGGTGCGGAAGTTGCCGACATGGGCGAAGTCATGCACGGTGGGGCCGCAGCAATAGAGGCCGGCGGATTGGCCGGACGGGTCGCGCGGGACGAATTCCTGGACCGAGCGGGACAGGGTGTTGAAGAATTTCAAAGCCATGCCGGGGCGGTTCCAGGGTTGCGGGCAGGGATGCCCCGGTTTTTCGACTTTAGGTTTCGTATCATTGTCGGGAAGTAATCAAGCTTCTGGCGAATTCGCCGGCCAAGAGTTAAAGGAAAAAGCGGCCTCTTGCAAAGCCTTTAAATGACGTCGCGGGCGCGCGGGGCGCATATCACGTTCGATAATTTTTTTTTATTTTTTCAACCTTGATTCACCTTCATCCACCTTCATTGACCTTCATTCACCTTCATTGGAACGGCTCCCGGAAGGGAGTTTGGCGGGGTTTTTGAGAGAAGGCGCCGGGTTGGCGGGGGGAGATTGACGGGACATAAAGGACGAACAGGACACAACGCGGCGAGCCGCAATCAAAAAGAGTTGAACCGTCCCGATTCCGAATCGGGAGATTTCACGGATAAAGCAAGGGTCATTTAACGCAAAGGCGCGAAGTTGCAGAGACGCCAAGAACAAGAAACTCCTTGCGCCTTCGCATCTTCGCGACTTTGCGTTAAGAATTCTACCGTCATCAATTGTGGAATCTTGGTGACAATGAGCGACTTTGACGGTGTGCCGGGCAAAGGACGGACCACACACGGCCCTGGGACTGTTCCCCATGCCGGCCATTCTGACGCCCGCGCCCGCTGGACCTTCGGGGCGGCCCTGATCTGAGTTTTGCTGGCTCACGTAGCTTATTAGACAATAGTTTCTAATTTCTGTCAACCGTCTTTTTGGAGATTCTTTTGAGGCCCTGCTTTGGCCGCGGGAAGGCCCAACGCGGCCAGCCGCAACATAGAGGAATTGAACCACGGATTTCCCAGCGCGGCCACCCGCAACCGAATTCGGAATTGCCCGCAGATGACGCAGAGGCACGCAGATGGGGAAAATGGAAGCTCAGAATTCACTATCTGCGTGAATCTGCGTCATCTGCGGGCAGAGGTCTTTTCTTATTCCCTCATGCTGCGCTTTTTTCTGCGGGAATAAATCTTCGCAGAAATGCGCGATTTTTTCTTATAGTGGTACGGATTGCACGGATAGGGAATTGATTTTGGGATCGAGGGTTGGCGAAGGCAGACCCGTCCGCCGTAGAACTCCTCGAAAGCGCGATTCGTGGGTGTCGCGCCGAAATGCCCATCTCAACACGGCCCAAAAGCTGGCGATTGCCCAAACGGACCCAACCCACCCTTGCGACAACGGCGCTCCGGGGATGCCTTTTACCTTGCACGGAACTTTCGAAATCGAAATCATCCCGGCAAATTGACCTCAAGAATCAATGGCCGACATCTTTTCAAAGCGCAAACGCTCGCAGGTCATGGCTGCCGTTCGGTCAAAAGGCAACAAAGCCACGGAACTCAAGCTGGCCTCAATCCTTCGCGCCCACGGAATCACCGGCTGGCGCAGGCACCGTCCAATGCCAGGGAAGCCCGATGCCGCTCCGACTGGATCAGGCGAACCGGGCTTATGACATTGTGGCAAAAAAGCTCCGCCGCAACCCGGCGGGCGAAATCAAAGACTGGGGATTGAAAGTGGTTCCCTGAAAATGCAAAGGGCCTCCGGGAAACCCAGAAGCCCAGCGCCGACCGGAGATTTCCAGTCCGACTTAAACGGAATATGCCCGGCATTAGCGGAAAAGTCAACTCCCCATAATAGCCGGCAAAACACAAGTCCACAGGTTCACCTGGCAACCGCATGGTTCGCAGTTCACGATTATCGAAGACGTCCCCGAAGATAAATGCGGGCACCCAAGCTGCGCCCCCTCGGAATCGGGCCAAGCCTGGGCTGAGAGATACAATCCCTTCGGGATTGCCGAAAGGTTCTTGCAACTTTCTGAAATCGCTGGGGCGCGCGGGCTTGCGGGGGGGCGTTGTAGATGGCAGTGTGGGGCGGACTGGGGCAACGGAAGTGACGCGTGAAATCTTTTTTGAAGGTCTTTTATTTGCTGCCGGTGGCTGTGGTGCTGGCGGTGGTCCTCTATTTGGAGTGGAACCATGCCAAGCCGCCGCCGGTCCGGGTCATGTCGGGCCGTCCGTTCCTCAGCACGCCGATTACGAATCTGACGGCCAATTTTTTCACGTCGGAAGGCCATCTGGGACCGGCCGCCAACGATGTGTTCATCGAGTTTCGCGACGCGGACGGGAAATTGGCGGATGTGGGGAATGTAAAGTTTGAACTGGTTCTGGCCGGGCCGGGGGCAATCTTGCACAGTGTTTTCAGGCCCCTGCGCACTTCCACGCCCGGCCAGTACCGGGTCAACGTGCAACCGCAGATCGTTGGGGATTGGCAGGGCAAGCTCTCCATTGGCGAGCGCACCAACCAGGTGGAAGCGGATTTTCCCGTGACGGTGAAATGAATGCAGAATGAAGAATGCAGAATGCAGAATGGCTAAAGGCTGAAGGCTCTTCTTGTATGCTTTAGGGACATAATGGCGCATTTTAACTTCGTTAGGCGCTGCATCAATGTGTCATAGTGGCGCTTATTGACGGTGTGCAACAATTTCAATAATAGTTGCAAGTTGCTTATGATAAGCATATTATGACTGCCATATCACAGCAGAACAATTGTGGCATGGTACTCGCTATGTTATCTGGCGACAGATTGCACAAACAAGTTTGAACTGAGAAAACAAGATAGAAAGAACAGTCTAATTATGAACGCAACTTTGAAAACTGATGTGGAACCGACGGCCCCCGCACAGACGGCGGCCGCTGAAACCGAAATGGAACGCGAGTTTATCCGCCCGGTGGTGAATATATGCGAGACGCCCGACGGCTACGTGCTGGAGGCCGAATTGCCCGGCGTGAGCAAGGAGGGCCTGAGCGTCAATGTGGAGGGCAACCTTCTGACCCTGGAAGGCCGGCGCGCGGCGCCCGTCCTGCCGGAGGATGGGTATTTTTACCGGGAATCCTGCGCGGGCGATTTCCGCCGCGAATTCCAACTGGATCCGGCGATTGACTCCGGGAAGATCACGGCTCGTTTGGAGCAAGGCGTCCTGACGTTGACGCTGCCCAAGGCGGAAGCAGCCAAGCCGCGAAATATCGCCGTGGCGTAAGTGCCCGGTCTGCGAGAATGGAAGCGGCCGGCGGGGGCGCCGGCCGCGACATGCCAGGCGGGTATGCTCGCCAGACGGGGGTGGAGCGTTCGGCGGGACGCCGAACGCGGCGACCGGGACAGTCGCGCTCCCCATGGATGAGGGGTCAAGTCTGTGCCATTTCCTGCCGTTAAGTAACCCATTGCATCTCATGGATCCAAGGGGATGCTTGTTTTTCTTGCGGAAACGGGGATATTAGCTATACAGGTAGGCATGAAAACCGGCTTGGCTCCATCTAGGAACCGTGGTGCGCCCGCCGCGTCCGCGGGAGGCGCATGGCTCAGGTTTTGGGGCGTGCGCGGCTCGATTCCCACGCCCGGCGCGGAGACGGCCGGCTATGGGGGCAACACGACCTGCGTGGAAGTGCGGGTCGGGAGCGAAATAATCATCCTGGACTCCGGGAGCGGCATCCGGCCGCTGGGGCGCGCGCTGGCGGAGGAATTCAAGGAGCAGCCCATGCGCGTGAGCGTGCTGATCACCCACACACATTGGGACCATATTCAGGGATTCCCTTTTTTCCTGCCGGCTTACGAGGCAAAGAACGAGGTGGCGCTCGTTGGATTCAAGGGGGCGCGACGAAGTTTGCAAGAGGCCTTTTCCAACCAGATGGGCAGCCCCTATTTTCCGATCAGCATGGAGCAAATGCGGTGCCGGTTGACCATCCGTGAAATCAACGGCCCCGGCTTCAAAATCGGCGCGGTGCCGGTGCGCGCGCAGTTTGTCAATCATCCCGGCAAGTGCGCGGGCTACCGGCTGTCCACACCCGGCGGAGACATTTCGTTTTTGCCGGACGCGGAGCTTCGCCGGCGTCCGGCCACGCCGGGGGAGGCCGCCGCCGCCCTGGACACCGAGCATCGCAAATTTGCCGGCGACCTCAAAGTGCTGGAGTTCATTCGCGATTCCGAAGTGCTGATACTGGATTCGCAGTACAACCCGGAGGAACACCGGACCCACCTGGGCTGGGGCCACAGTTGCGCCGACGACAGCGTGGTCTTTGCCATCAAGGCCAACGTCAAGCGCCTGTTCCTGTTTCATCATGATCCGGACCACGACGACGAGGAGATTTCGCGCATGTTGGCGCGGGCGCGGGAGCAGGCCGCCCGGCGCAATTCTCCGCTGGTGATCGAAGCCGCGCGCGAAGGGCTCAAGGTCGAACTGGCAAAGAAATAGGCGGCCGCGATGAAGACCGCCTTGCTCATAGATGAGGACCGGGTGGCCCGGGAATCGCTGGCCCACCGGCTGCGCCAGGCCGGGCTGGCGGTGATCCAGGCCGACGATGGCGAAAGGGGCCGCGAGCTGGCGCTGACCCACAAACCGGAACTGATCGTCTGCGATCAACTGGCTCCCCGCTGCAACGGCCTTCAGCTTTGCCGCTTTTTGCGCACCCAGCCGGGGCTGAATTCCCGCGCCGTGTTTGTTGTGGCCACCAGCGGCGGTTACGGGGTGGACCGCCAGGGGGCGATGGAAGCCGGGGCGGACGAGTATTTGGTCAAACCTATTTTGGAGGCGGACGTCGCCCGGCTATTGGAATTCTCCCACGACGGGGGCAACCCGTGGCCGGCCGTCCCGGCGCCGCCCGCCGGAAAGAAGGCCCCACCGCCCGCGCCCGCCGCCGCCGTCCTCCCGGCGGGGCCGCCGAGCGTGCGTTTCTGGGGAGTGCGCGGCTCGCTGCCGACGCCGGGGCCGTCCACAGTGCGATACGGGGGCAACACGGCCTGCGTGGAGGTGCGGGCGGACGGGCAACTGATTATACTTGACGCGGGAACGGGACTGCGCGGGCTGGGCCTGAGCCTGGCGGCGGAATTCAAGGGCGCGCCGCTGTCCATGACGCTGCTCATCAGCCACACGCATTGGGACCACATCCAGGGACTGCCCTTTTTTGACGCGGCCTACAATCCGGCCAACCACTTGCGCATCCTGGGCTACGAGGGAACGCAGGCCGGGCTGCGGGCGGCGCTGACCAGCCAGATGGAAAGCCCTTACTTCCCGGTCGGCTTCCAGCAATTGCCCGGGCACATCACCATCGAGGAGTTGAAGGATTCGTCGTTTTTCATCGGCCCGGTGGAAGTCAAGACGATGTTTTTGAACCATCCGGGTGTCTGCGTCGGCTATCGCCTGAACACCAGCGGCGGAGCCATTGCCTATCTGCCGGACAACGAGCCGTACCAGCGCTACAAGTTCCACACCGGACAGCCGGAGAGCGCGGCCTCGGCGGAGTTTCTGCGCTACGCGCGCCGCATGGACGCGCGGCTGGCGGAGTTCATCCACGGGGCGGACGTGCTGATTTCCGACTCGCAATACGATCTCAACGAATACCAGACGCGGGTGGGGTGGGGCCACGGCTGCGTGGACGACGTGGTGGCGCTGGCGGTGCAGGCGGAGGTCAAGCGGCTGTTTCTCTTCCATCATGATCCTTCGCACGACGACGACAAAATCACCCGCATGGCCGAATGGGGCCGCGCCTTTGTGGCGGCGCTGCACGAATCGTTGCAGGTGGAGGCGGCGCGCGAGGGTCTGCAAGTCGCGCTGGAAGCGGCGGCGAAGTAAGATCCGTTCCGCGCAACATTGAAGGCAATTGAGAATTGAAAATGACAAATTGAGAATTTGTCATTGGCCATTGGGGAATGGGTTTTCGATTGCCAATGACAAATTCTCAATGACCAATGCTCAATCTTCGGCAACGGCCTTGTGGGAAAGGTCACGGCAAAGCGGAAGCTGTTCTTGCATGGATGCTATCGGTCGCGGCGCAGGAGGTGCCCGGCCAGGGCCTCGAGGGCGCGCGCCCGGCCCTGGAAAATGCGCAGGGCGGCAAAGGCCCGGCCGGTCAGCCGGCCGGCCAATTTGCGGGATTCTTCCAGGCCGATGATCGCCGGATAAGTGGCTTTGTGCGCGCGGGTGTCCTTGCCCGCCGTCTTGCCCAGGTGTTCGCTGGTCTGGGTAACGTCAAGTATATCGTCAATGATCTGGAAGGCCAGTCCGACGTTGCGGCCGAAATCGCCCAGCGCCTGGAATTGCTCGCGGGGGCAATCGGCGCTCATGCCGCCCAGGCGAACCGAGCATACGAGCAGGGCGGCCGTTTTTCGCTCGTGGATATACTTCAACTGGGCGGCGGAAATTTTTTTCCCTTCGGCTTCGAGATCGGCGGCCTGCCCGGCGATGAGCTGGCGCGAGCCGGCGGCCTCCCACAGTTCCTGGAGCATTTCACGGAGCGAATAGCGCGGGGCGGCGGCGGCGCGGCCGGCCACGGCGAAAGCCTCTGTCAATAATGCGTCGCCGGCCAGGACGGCGATGCCTTCGCCAAAAACCTTGTGATTGGTCAGCTTGCCCCGGCGGTAATCATCGTTGTCCATCGCCGGCAAATCGTCGTGGATGAGGGAATAAGTGTGGATGCACTCGACGGCGCAGGCCAGGGGCATGGCCTGGGACCAGGAACCGCCGCAGGCCTCGGCCGCCGCCAGGCAGAGGGCCGGCCGCAGCCGTTTGCCGCCGGCGAAGAGGGAATAACGCATGGCGCGGTGGATGGTGGCGGGCTTGAAGTTGGCCGGGGGCAGAAAATCATCCAGGGCGCGGTTGACCGCCGCCGTGCATTTTTTGAGGTAACTTTCCAGGTCGAAGGCCGGGGTTGCAATCGGGTCGCTCATTGAACATTGAAATCACCAGGCGCCGTCCACCAACAAGGAAACGGCGTTGCGCGCCAGGTCGTCGGCCAGATTGGGGATGGCTTCCCGCTCGGTGCTGGCCAGGTCGTTGCCGGCGCGGACGAAGGTCCGGCCCTGCACGGCGCGGTTCAGGTTGGTTTTGCCGCTGATGGGGTCGCGCGCCACGATATTGGCGGTGAGGGTCAGCGTATATTCCTGGGGCGTCAGGACATCGTTGGTGGTGTAGGAAAGTTCCGTGCGCTCGAACCGGATGATCTCCCCGGTCACCTCAAGGTCCGGCGCGCCGCTGGTCTTGAGGCAAAACGTGCCGTCCTGCTGAAGCTGGCGCCGCATGGATTCGCCCAGGTATTCGGTGATGCGCGGCTCGCGCGTATGATTGACAAAAGGGAGGACCTGAATGGAGCGGCTGCCCGAAGCCAGGCCGTTGCTGGGGCCAAGATGATAACCGGCGCACCCCGCCACGACCGCGCCGAGAAGCAAGGGCAGCCAGAGGGGCAATTTGTTCCGGCTCGCGTTCATGGCCATCAACTTTTGGGCTGCCGCGCCATGATGGCCTCGATGCGCTGGCGGGCCTCCTTGGCCTGCTCGGCCTGGGGCGTGTCGGCGGCGTTGAGCACCAGTTCGTTGTAATAAATGAGCGCCCCGTCCCAATGCTTGCGCTTCTCGTAATACCGGGCGATGGAAAGATTGCCGCGCGCCTGTTCCAATTTCAGGGTCGTGATGATCTTGCGCGCCTCCGCGATACGCCCGTCATTGGGATAAAGCGCAATAAAATCGTTGAATGACGAGATGGCCTGGCCGGCGGCGCTCTGGTCGTAATCGGCTTTGCGCGCCTGCTTGCTCCAGGCCAGGGCGGCCTTGTAAAGAGCGGTCGCGGCCACCTCGGGCTGGGCGCTGTAACGGTCGGCCGCGGTTTCGTAGGCCTGCACCGCCAGTTGGTAATCCTTCTGCTTCTCGCGCGCGGCCCCGATGTTCATTTGCGCCGGCGGGCCATAAGGACCGTAGGGGCCGAACTTGACGATGTCCCCGAACATCTCCGCCGCCTTGTCCATGGAGGGGAAAAACGGGATGTAGCCGAAAAGTTTGATCCATTCGCCCGCGAGAAAGCGGTTGGCGATCTCGAATTGGCGGCCTTGGATTTCCTGCGCGATGTTCATCTTGGGGAACTTGCTCAACAACTGATCGTAGGTCTTGAAGGCCTTTTGATCCTGACGGCGCTGCTCAAAGCAACGGCCCACCAGATACTGGGCCTGCGGCGCGCAATCGGACAGCGGCCAGACCGTCACCACGCGCAAAGCCGCTTTCATGGCCAGCTTGAAATCCTTCTTGTCGAACGCCGCCTGCGCCACGTCCAATTGGTCCTTGGCCCGCAGCTTGCGCCACTCCGCCGCCTTGCCGGAGGGGCTTTCATAACTCCAGCCCTCACCCGGACGAAAGACCAGCGGGGCCGGCGACCTGAAGGGAAACAGCAAGACGGCCAGGCAGACCAGAACAGCGCGAATATACCAGCGATTCATGGCCGCGAAATTAGCGCAATCCGCCGCGCCAAGTCAAGCTTTGGGAAAAAGGGTGGCGGAGGCGGACAGGGCCAGTGACAAAGTGTGGCGCAGGCGTCCTCGCCTGCGGGTTTTGGCGGCGTCCCGCCGCCAGGGTTGGAGCATCATCGGGCGGGACGCCCGATAAACTCGCCGGCGTGGACGCCCGCGCTCCTTTGTCAACCGACGTGGGAGGCGGAGAGGGCGGCGCCCAGGGCGCCGGTGAATTGGGGATGGGGGGCGACGGCGATGGGACAGGAGAGGGCTTCTTCCAGAGCGCGGGCCATGCCGGAAAGGAGCGCCACGCCGCCTGTAAAATAGACGGGCGGGGCGATGAAACGGCCCGCCAGGGCGGCCACGCGGGCGGCGATGGCGTTTTGCACGCCGGCCACCACGTCGGGCAGGGGCCGGCCCTGGGCCAGCAGGCCGATGATTTCGGTTTCGGCAAAAACCACGCAGGTGCTGCTGACCAGGGAGGGGTTTTTGCTTTGGCGCGCCAATTCGGCCAGTTTTTCCCAATTCATGTCGAGCCGCTCGGCGACCATCTCCAGGAAGCGGCCGGTGCCGGCGGCGCAACGGTCGTTCATGGCGAAGTCGCGCACGCGCCCGCCGTCCTCCAGCACAATGACCTTGCTGTCCTGCCCGCCGATTTCGATGATGGTGCGGGCCTCCGGCTTGAGGCGATGGACGCCGCGGGCGTGGCAGGTGATTTCGGTGACGGTGGTGTCGGCGAAGCGGATGGCGCTGCGTCCGTAGCCGGTGGCGACGACGCCGGAGATCTGCCGCCGCGCCAGCCCCGCCTCGCGCAGCAGTTTTTCAAAAAGTCCGGCGGCCAGCCGTTCCTGTTCGACGCCCTGGGCGGCGAGGGCGGAGGCGACAATTTGCCCGCGGCTTGTGTCAAACAAAAGCGCCTTGATGGAGCGGGAACCCGCGTCTAGGCCCGCGCAAATCATGCCGCCCTCCCGGCTTGGGCGGTTTCGACCAGGGCGCGCAAGCGCGTGGCCAGGCCGGGCCGCATCGGATCGCTCAGGGCGGGGATTTCGATTTCGATGGCGGGGATGCCGATTTCGCGCCGCACCACGTCCAGAATGATTTCGCCCTCGCGCGCGCAGTGGCTGGCGCCGGGAATGCGGGAGACGACCAGGCCCTCGGCGCGGCCGGCCCGGCATTGGCGGACGATGCGGCCGGCGCGGTCGGCGGTCGGGCCGACCATGGGATCGGCCAGGGCGGCGCGGGCCAGCGCCTCCAGCGGCGGCATGTCCTCGGGGATCAAATCGAGCGCGTGGGTGAACATGTAATCGGAGCCGCAGACGCGTCCGCCGGCTTCTTCCAGCAGGTTCATGGCGCGCAAATCGGCGACGGGATTGACCCAGAAAATCCGCGCGGCGGCGGTGGTGTCAATAAAACGATGGCGGCGCAACCGGGACAGGACCTCCTCCAGCAGGGCGTCGAGCACGGCGGCGGTTTCCTCGCGGTCGGAGCAGAAATGCAGGGCGAGCATCTCGGCGACGAGCATTTCCAGGGCGGGCAGCGGCGAGGCGGGCGCGCCATAGACGGCGCGGCGCAAGGCGTCCAAGCGGCGGCGAATTTGATTGGCGGCGCGAATGCCGGCGGAGAGGGTGTCGTTGTCGAGGGTTTTGCCGGCCAGTTCGCCCAAGGCTCCGGCCACGCGGCGCAATTCGGCCCGCACGCAGTCCACCTGAATTTTCGGCGCGGACAGGCCGCCCGGCAGCGGGCAGGCGATTTCGTCCGAATCCGGGTGGCGGCGGCGCGGGATTTCCCACCAGAGGATGGGGTGGCCGAGATGCTCCAACCGTTGGGCGATGGCGGAAAAATCATCGCAGATCGCGCCGGCGCTGCAAATCAGCAAATCGGGCCGGGGAAAATGTTCGCCGTTCTCGAAGGCGGCGAGCATGGCGCGGACGGGACAAAACGAGGCGTCAATGCCCATCGCTTCCGCCTGTTGCAGCAGCCGGTCGCTGCATTCCATGAGGCAGGGCGTCCACCAGGCGCCGTCGGGGTAAAAGGCGCGCAGGCCCGGCAGTGAATAGGCCATGACCGGCACCGTGCCGAGGTCTTTCATCGCGCCGACAATTTTGAATCCGTCCGCGCGGGCCTGGCGGAGACGCTGGTTCTCCGTCAACAGGAAATTCCAGAGGCGGAGGGCGGCGGGCGAGTTGTCGAACTGCAATTGCAGCAGGCGGAAATCCTGCTCGCGTTCGACATGGCGGCGCAACGGCCCGCCATAGGCGGGTTCGCGCAGGCCGCCGCGGCGGAGTTTTTCGTAGCGGGCGTCCCACTGATCGAGATTCAATTTGCGCGGGGCGTCATTCATTGGAGGGACTCCACAAAGGCCTGGAGACGGTTGCGCTCGCGCGGCTCGGCACCGGCCTCGCCGCCGGTTTCCAGCGACAGGACGGGCAGGCGGAAAGTTTCGCGCAAGGTCCGCGCCTCGGCCCGCCAAAGATCGCAGTTGGTGAAATGCCAGAGGACGATGCCGCGCGCGCGGCGGCCGGCCAGGCGCGGTTTGAGCCAGGAATAGAGGCGCGTGTTGGGCCGCTGGAATACGTCAATCATATTTTCACACCAGCCGCGGACCAGGGCGTCGAACGCCGGGGCCGTGGCGGTCGTGGCGTCAAAGGCCGGCCCCAGGCTGCGTTCGCCCGTTTCGGTGGCGTTGAGGGTGACGCGCGCGCCGGCGGCTTCCAATTCGTCCAGCCATTTCCAATCGCGCGCCAGAAACGGCCCGCCGACCAGGGCGAGCGGAATCCTGCCGTCCGGCGCGGCCGGCGGCGGAGGGGAAAAAGAGCCGTCCCAATGATAGCACGCCACGGCTTCGGCGAAGCCGCGCGCGGAACTGGCCGGGGCGGATTGGAGCAGGCGCCGCCGCGTGGCGCCGGCGCGCAACATTTTCCGTCGCAACAGCTCCGGCGGGGGCGCGCGACCGCCGATGGAGAGAAGAAATTTTCCCAGCCGCTCCAGTTCGGCGCGAAAAATTTGCGGGGCGGCGGCCGTCCGCCACGTGGCCGGGAGGTTGAACAAAAAGGCGCGGGGCTGGCCGTGAAGAACGGCGGTGTCGAAGCCGCGCCGCAGTTGGTCGCAGGCGGAGGAAAAAATCACGGCGTCATCGCACCGCGCCTGGGCGAAGCGGACGGCGGCGTCGGCCAGGGCGCAGACGCCGGCGGGAAGGGGCGACGGGACCTTCGGGAAAATCTCCGCGGAGCAGAGGCCGCGCGGCTCGAGGCCGTGCGCCCGGACCCATTCGGGAGGAATCCACGGGCTGGCGAGGAACACGTCCATTTGATTATATTGATTGCCGGGCGCGAATGGTTTCAAACAGGGCCTGGAGGCGCGCGGAAATCCGGGCCGAGTCCGACGGCGAATAATCGGTGGTGATTTTCAAATAGGGGAGGCGCATCTCCTCATCGGCCAATTTGCGGACGTGGAAAGACTCGACGTCGTACGTGAGGCAGGCCTGCCAGACCAGTTCGATGACGCAATGGGGGCGGAATTTCTCGGCGAGAAAGCGGAGCGTGTCGAAGCGGCGGGTGTTGGGCGTCATGACCGAACAGGGCAGGTGGCAGTATTTGCGCGCGATGGCGGCGAGAATGTCCGGCGCGGCGGCGTCCACATCGTCCAGGATGGGTTTGAGGCCGGTGCAGTTTTCCATGGCGACGACGACCGCGCCGGCGTCTTCGATCAGTTCCAGGACGCGTTCCGCGCCGTGGACCATCGGCACGCCTGTCAATAGAACGCGGATTTTGCCGGGACCCGGCGGGGAAGGGGGGGCCGGGCCGCCGAACAACTTGAGGGCGCGCTCATATTGATCGAAATCCTCTTCGATGCCGGAAATGATGCTTTTGAAGTCCAGCAGTTGCCGGCCCGTCAGCGGGGGCGGATCGCGCGCCAGGAGATCGGCGAGCTGGCGGCGCAAACCGCGCTCGCGGTTCATGAGGCGGGCGGCGGCGCGGAGTTTTTCGTCGGTGAGCAGCGTGTGAAAGCGCTGCTCCAGGAACCGCTTGAATTTGCGCACTTCACCGGTCCAATGTTCGAGCGCGTCGTCGTCGTCGGCCTTCTGCGGCAGTTCCAGCACATACATCGGCTTGGAAGCGCCCATCAGCTCGAACATTTTCTTTTTGCCGTCGCAGGAGGTTTCGGCGACGACCAAGTCGGCCCACTGCAGGAACGGATTTTTGCCGGTGACGTGATAGCCGAAGGTGGATTTGATGAGGGGGCACAAGTTGGCCGGCAGAATTTGTTCCGCGGCGGGAATGGTCGCCGCCGAGCCGCCGCAAAGGCAGACGGGCACGCCGCCGGTGGCGAGGATGATTTCGCGCGGGGTGAATTCGCAGATGATGCCGACGATGGGGCGGCCCTGCGCCTTGGCCGCCTCGGCGAAATCATAGCAGTGGTCTATCATGCCGGCGAACCAGGCCGGCGGATCGGGCCGGCCGTCGGCGGGCGCGGCGGTGGAAGGGCCGGCGGCGCTGCCCGGGCGCGCTTCACATTTCTGGGTTCCCCTCTTAATCATAATCTTAATCTTAATCCTAATCCCCCATCCTGCGTTTGAAGATTAAGAGTAAGATTAGGATTAAGATTAAGAATCTGGGCCTTTAGTTATACGATGCGGACTCGCTGGATGCGGCGCCGAGTCTGTGGATTCGTGCCTTTTCTCGCTCATAGAAAACCTAGTCGCTAATAAGTCCTCGCTCTCTAAGTATTTCAATATACCGAGCAAGTGAAATGTCACATTTTCTAAATAATCGGCATTCCTTCTGAGTAAGGTGCATATTGCGCGGAATGAAATTGTGACCTTGATCCTTCGACCCTCTGCGAATCCCAAATGAAAAAATTAACCTCCCATTGTAGTAGAAATCAACTCCTTCGTGGCCATTTCTTCCAGGATCATGCGCTGCCACCAATTTGTCAGCAATCGCCCTTGCGTCCTCTGCTGTAAATAGCCACTTCACGCTATTTTTTGGATATATCCTCTCATTACCGCCAATTGCCTTATAGGTTCAGGCCCTAATTTGTCTGGCGTTTTACTAGAAAAATTATCAAAGCAATCCAGAATGAAACCTTTTAAATTGGTTACAGCTTCCTCTTCATTGCCCCCAGAGAAATGAATGTTTGCGTCAAACCAACTAGCTTCAAATTCCTCTTCTGTGGCCTGGACGGCAATTAGAATTGGCTTTAAAACAACATAAGGTTCAGGCGCAAAGCTATCAATTGGAATTATCTTGGTTTGGAGCGACTCAAGCATCTGCATTCTTCGCTCAAGACCAACGATTGCAAATTGAACAAGATTGAATTCGAGTTCGCGCCTTTTCTTCTCTTGAGTTAAAGTAGCAATTCTTGTTATCAATTCAGGAACATCCAAAGCCCAATCTGTGTCAAATGTTAATGTGGCGGCCCTTGCGATTCGGCCCGGCACCACCTCGCAAGAATAAAGAGCATGCCAACTTTTCGGGTCGCTAAATTCATGTCCAGATGTCGGCCACCATGTAGATTCTTTCTTACTTACGTTCCTAAATCGTTCATGCATCTGAATCATTTGCTCATTTTTATTCATTTTGGGCCTTTCCCATCACAAAAACATTGAACGCTTCTTCCATCGAGGTGCTTGAATTTAATAAATAATCGTCGGTCATAACCTTATTGGTTGATTCAGTCTCAAGCGTGACGTGGATGTGTTTTTCATCTGGCGCATACCATGTGAGTTCGTGAACTGGCGCTCCCTCAATTAAAAGCTTTGCCCCATTTGATTTGATGGCCACTTTCCCAATGTTAGTCTTAAAAAACATTGAATGGATCAATCCCGGCTCTGGAAGCTCATTAAACTTTACCCGAAATCCAGCCTCAATGTGTGTATCAATGGTTTTGCCGAGGAGCCTTTCAAGAGATTCTTGAATTGCATGAAGCTCAGTCACTTTAGAATCGTTAGCTATCTGCTTTGGCGCAAAATCGGCAGCAAAAACATCGATGTGGACATGATTCTCAGAACCCCCAACGAGCATAAGTCTGATGTGGCCATTGGCATTTTGAGTTTTGAATGTGGACACCCGTGGTGGTTCCGCCTTCATCCATTCCATCAATTCTTTGCTCGCAGACACAACCTCGCCACACACTGTCATCCAGCAAAAATGTGCGTTTCTAAAATCTGGAAAAATCATCGGCATATTTTCCATATATAGATAGGGTGTTTAAAAGGATTGGCAAGCCCAAAGTTTTCTGCGGGTTTTTCATGGGTGCAGGACAAAATTCTTCGTCTCCCATGGTAGGGACGGCGCGGTGCGCCGTCCGCGCGTCCCAGCGCGACGGTCCTAACTCTTGAAGAAATCTTGCACCCGGCCCGGACCGGCGCAACTCAGCGCCGCGCGCGGGCGCGTATGGCGATAAGCTCCTTCATGACGCCGTGCAGGTTGCCGTTCCAACTTGTGGTGCCGAAGGCGTCGTGCAGGCTCTTGTAAAGCGGATAGAGTTCGCGATACACGGCCACGGCCTTGGGATTGGGCTGGTAGGCGCGCGGCTTCAAGCCGGTCATGGCCTTTTGCGCCGACGGATAATCGGGATGCGCTCCGCCGACCACCGCCGCGGCGATGGCCGCGCCCAGGGCGCAAGTCTGCGCCGAGCGGGAAACTTTCATGGGCCGCCCGGTGACATCGGCGTAAATCTGCATGACCAGCGGGCTTTTCTCCGCGATGCCGCCGCAATTGACGATCTGGGCGATCTTGACGCCGTATTCCTCGAAGCGGTTGATGATGGTCAGGGCGCCGAAAGCGGTGGCTTCGATGAGGGCGCGGTAAATCTCGGCGGGCGTGGTATAAAGGGTCTGGCCAATGAGCGCGCCGGTGAGGAGCTGGTCCACCAGGATGGTGCGGTTGCCGTTGTTCCAGTCCAGGGCGAGCAGGCCGGATTCGCCGGGGGCGATCTTGGCGGCCTGGGCGGAAAGGGAGTCGTGCGAACCGGCCGTCTTGCCGCCGGGCTGGATATAATTGACAAACCAGTTGAAAATATCGCCCACCGCCGACTGGCCCGCTTCCAGTCCGTAATAGCCGGGCAGGACGCTGCCTTTGACAATGCCGCACAGGCCGGGAATGTCGGCCAGTTTCTCCGAGCCGGGGGCGATGGTGATGTCGCAGGTGCTGGTGCCGATGATCTTGACCAGAATGCCCGGGGCGACGCCGCTGCCAATGGCGCCGAGATGGGCGTCAAAGGCGCCGACGGCCACCGGAATGCCCGCCGTCAAGCCGGTTTTCGCGGCCCAGGCGGCGGTCAATCCGCCGACGGCGCGGTCCACCGATTCCACCCTTGGGCACAGCCGTTCGCGCAAGGCGGCCAGACCGGGGTCGAGCTTGCCCAGGAATTCGGCGTCGGGATAACCGCCCCATTCGGGGCTGTACATGGCCTTGTGTCCCGCCGCGCAAATTCCGGCGGTGAATTTTTCGGGCGCCAGGGTGCCGGTGAGTTCCGCCGGCACGTAATCGGCCAGTTCGATCCAGGAATGGGCCGCTTTGAAAACCTCCGGGTTGGCGCGGGCGCAATGGAGGACTTTGCTGAAGAACCATTCGCTGGAATAGGTGCCGCCGCACTTGGCCAGGTATTGCGGACGAATTTGGCCGGCCAGCGCGGTGATCTCCGCCGCTTCCGCCGTGCCGGTGTGGTCCTTCCAAAGCCAGGCCAGCGCGGCCGGATTGGCGGCAAATTTCTTGGAATAGGCCAGCGGCTGGCCGTTGGCGTCCACCGGCAGGGGCGTGCTGCCCGTCGTGTCCACTCCGATGCCGATGACCTGTTCCGGCTTGAAGCCGCGAACGGTTTTTTTGGCGGCGGCCAGCGCCTTTTTGATGGTGATCTCCGCGCCCAGCACGTAATCGGCCGGATGCTGGCGCGCCAGGTTCGGGTCGCGGCCCAAAACCACCCCCTGCGTCCCGTGTTCGTAGCCCCAGACGGCGGCGGCCGCCTCGTGCCCGTTGGCGGTGTTGACAATCAAAGTCCGCACAGAGTTGGTTCCATAGTCCAGTCCGATGACATATTTCGCGTTCATAATAATAATCTAATTGATTTGATTTGGGTTAGCATTCAATGACGATTTTGACAACTTGGTCGCGGTAGGCGGCGTTGAGGGCGAAGGCCGCGTCGGCGCGGCGCAAGGGAAAGCGATGGCTGACCAGTTCGCGCAAATTCACGCGGCCGCGTTCGACCAGGCGGATGGCGCGCGGGTAGGTATGTTTCATGCGCCGGCAGAATTTCACCGTCAGCCCTTTGCGGCGGGCGATGGAAGGTTTCATGGCCAGACGGTCGTCGGACGGGATGCCCACCAGCACGACCCGGCCGCCCGGCCGGGCGATTTCGACAGCCTGCTGGACGGAATGATCGGCCCAGGCCGCCTCGAAGACGACATCCACGCCGCGCCCGGAAGTTTCCTGGCCAATGCGGGCGACCGGATCTTCGCCGTCGCAGGCGATGGCCAGCGCGCCGAGCCGCCGGGCCACTTTGAGCCGCCAGGGAAACTTGTCGGTCACGAAAATCGGGTCCGCGCCGGCCAGTTTGGCGACTTGCAGGATGAGCAGCCCGATGGAACCGGCGCCAAGAATGGCGACGCTTTGCGCGGGGCGCAGCTTGGCCAGGTCCACCGCGTGAATGGCGACGCCCAGCGGCTCGAGCAAGGCGGCTTCGTCGTGGCTCATGGATTTGGGAATGGGGAAACAGCAGCGCGCCGGCATCAGCATCCATTCGCTCAGGCTGCCGTCGTAAGGGTGGTTGCTGCAGAAGCGCACGTTGCGGCAGAGGTTGGGATGGCCTTGCTGGCAAAGTTCGCAGCGCAGGCAGGGTTGGGCGGGGTCCACCGCCACGCGCGCGCCCGGAAGCAGCAGTTGGCCGTGGCCATCCAGCGCCTCCGGCCCGGCGGCCTTGACCACGCCGGAGAATTCATGGCCGAGCACCAGGGGCGAAGCCACCGGCGTATCGCCGATGCGGGCGTCGTGGTAGGAATGCAGGTCGCTGCCGCAGATGCCGGTGGCCTTGACGCGCAGGAGGACCTGGTCCCCGGCCGGCGGGCCGGGGCGCGGCACCCGTTCGACGCGCAAGTCCGCCGGGCCGTGCAAACGCGCGGCCAGCATGGTGGCGGGCGGCGGCTTCCGGCGATTGACTGGGACCTGGCTCATGTTGCGTGCTGAAAATCGGCGACTTGGAGATGGCGGGTTTGGATTTTTAGGATTCCGGTGTTGTCGTGCTTCAAATCAACTCATGTTCCAATCTTTCGCGCGAAAATCGAGGTTTTTCTTTGGAGCCGCTTTGCTCCCCATCTGCCCGCTCCAAGTTGAGTGCCAGCATTTTTTCCAGGATTTGGCCGTCGCTCAAGTTATCCGGCCAGCCGTAGGCGGCGGCGACGGAGGCATCGAGTTGCTTGTGGGCGAAGGCGAGCCAGGCGGGACGTTCGTTGTAAAGACGGGTCAGTGTGCGCATCTTGAGCTTGGCGGCACAGGCGGGATCGCGCGGTTCAAGCCGGGGAAAACGCACCGTGCCGATGCCGGTCTTCGGGTCAACGGTCTTGGCATCCAAATAGCGTTTCCAAGGTCCGCCGGCGCTGCCGGGGAATACCAGAGTTCTTTCGACGGTCCATTCGGGCGGATTGAGCCAGGATTCGCGCAACTCGTTCAACTCTTTGGCGGCGGTGGCGATGGCGGCGCGGTGCTGGGCGGGCGCGAGTTGGCGCGGCCCGCCGCCAAAAGGATATGCGGGCGGTTCTTCCCGGATGGTCAGGAACCGGGTTTCAATGGTGCGCTCCCAGCCCGTTTCGTCTGCCGGCTCCTGCTGTTTCGGCGCAGGCTGCCTCGGCGCCAGATCATTCGGATATGGAAACGGGAAAGTTTCAAAACAAGTGGTTGGAGTGTAGCATGGGCGAGTCTGGAGCCGGCTTCCAAGTTTTAGCGCCCAAATTTCGTGGAAACGCGAATGCAGCACGCCAAACCAATAATCGGAATCGGACGCAATGGCGCGCAGTTTGTGGTCCGGCAAATAAACCGTCGGCAACCAGACAAAAACCCGATGCTTTGAGACTTCGGGCGTCACGAGAACTCGCCTCAATCCCTCCAGTCGTTGACGCATTCCCGGCCTTGCCTCGCCGTGCATCCACCATTTTTCGGCCATTCGCCTCCTGCGGTTTGAATCACGGACTGGCTTGATAATTTCCACGGCAAATTCCCACGGTTCCTCGTACTTGGCGCAGTCTTCCGGTTTGCTGTCCACACCGAAGTCAATAATCCAACCCGGCAGGCCCCGACGAAGAATATCCCGCGCTGTCAGGCGCGGGCGCAAAACATCGCTGTTCGGCTTTCCGTGCGGGTTGGGGCTCGCCAGAAATTGAATTCCTTGCTCGTCCGGCAAATCAAAGCGGCCTCCCTTCATGACGCCGACGAAACAAAGCGCGCCGTTCCCGGCAAGCCGCCTGGCGGCAGTGAGGTCAAAACGGCCGGTTTCTGATCCGCGCAAATTCGCATGAATTGCAGCCACGCTTTTTCCGTCGAGCATCCGCTCCTTCTCCAAGCCCCGGTCGAAGCCAATAATGCTGATGTTGACATTCGCGCCGTTCAGAACCCATTTGCGGTCGGAGACGGCGAAAAAGATGTCGCCGGTTTCTTTGATTCGTTTCAAGACCTCCCGGTTGGCGCCGTTCCGTATTCCTTGCGTCGCCAGCAATCCGGCGCGTCTGCATTTTCCATTTTCGATTTGATGCCGCGCCTTTTCAAACCAATAACAACACAGGTCCGACTGGCCGGGTATTCGATGACCGTAGATTCGACGAAGCTCGTCCACATAACTGTCGCCCAGTTCGCGACGCATTACTTTATCCCCAAGAAACGGCGGGTTGCCGACAATAATATCGGCATTGGGCCACTCCCTTTCGGTGTAAAACTTGAGTGCGTCCTCAGCCGTGTGTTCTCCCGCCCGGGCTTCCCTCAAGGTCCTGGGCTTGCTGCGAAAATGCGGCGCCAGCAGGGCGTCCTCGTTTTGGAAACCGTCCAGATTCTGCAAAATCGGCGTGCGGTCGTTATCGAATCCGTTGTCGCGCCGCCATTGGAGATAGCCGATTTGCACGGAGACTTGCGCCAATTCGAAGGCGTAGGGATTGATTTCGATGGCGCGGAGTTGTTGCACGTTCACCCGTGGCTTGAAGGTAAAGCCAAGTTGCCCGGCCAAGGCGATGACTTCCTTTTCCAGGCTCAACAGCAATTGCAGCGAGACGTAAAGAAAATTGCCGCTGCCGCACGCCGGATCAAGCACGGTGACGGACGACAATTTATTCTGAAATTCAACCAGCTTGGCGCGTTGCGCGGCGTTGCCCCTGCCTTTGAGGCGGACGGCGGCAAGTTCGCCCGCCAGCGATGCCCACTCGCGCCGCAACGGGGCCAGGAGCACCGGTTCCACCAGTGTCCTAATGTCGGCTTCGCCGGTATAGTGCGCGCCAAGCTGGGCGCGCTGGCTTTCGTCCATCGCCCGCTCGAACAGTGTGCCCATGATGCTGGGTTGAATGAACTGCCAGTCGGCCTGGCCGGCGGCGGCCAGCTTTTTCAATTCATCCCCGGTCAGTTCAAACACCGTCGCGTCCTCGAATAGATGCCCGTTGAACTGGCGGATTTTGTCTTTGCCGAACGTGCCGCCCGTGGCCATCACCTTGAAAAGTGTTTCGAGCGTTTCGGCCAGATGGCGCAAATCCTCCAGGCCGGTTTTGAGTACTTCGCTGAAAAGCTTTTCCGGCAGCAGGGCGGTGTCCTCGGCAAAGAAGCAGAAAACCAGGCGATTGAGAAAACGGGCGATGCGAAGATTCCTGCGTTGCGCGAAGTTCAGTTCCGCCTTCGTCCTGGCGTCCGCCAATTCCCTGCTTTCCCGATCTTGCAGTGAGCGGGCCACGTCGGCGATCTGCCGTGCCAGGATTTCGGTCACCTGCTCGGTGGTGCGCTGCGGCCTGAGAAAATCCGGATTCTCAAACACGGCGCGAAGCACGCGGAGATTTTCCGGGCGGTCAATCTGGTCGTTGGTGAAGTCGTAAACCTCTTGGACCGTGCCGTTGAAATTGGTGCGGATGATGTAGCGGTCGAAATCGCAGACCACCAGCAACGGCGGATTCTCCAGCGCCTCACGGTAGCGGAGCAATTGCTGGTAGGCGGCGTCGAGGTTCTTTTTCTTGCGCTTGTATTCCCAGCCGAAACAGCCCTTTTTCCACACGTCGGCAAAACCGCGTTCGGACGGCCCGGCCTCCGCGCCGTCCGTCTCGAAAAGCTCCGCATCCTTGACAACCCGTTTTTGGTAATAAAAGACATTGGCCCCGCTTGGATCGGCTTCGTTCGGGGCAGGCTGGCCGAGCAAACGGCACAAGTCGTCAAAGTGACTTTGATAGGCGGAGGTTTCCTTGCCTTCGTAGCGGGACCATTTCTTTTTGAACTCGGCGGCGGTCATTCGGCTTGGTAACCGCTGACGGCATTCCAGGAAAGCGGCATGACGGAACATCTACAAGTTTTGCGGGCGAATTGGAAGGACAAACCGGGGTCAGGCGCCAGAAACGGGTGCAGGACAAAATTCTTCTTGTGGTAGGGGCGTCCCGCCGGGACGCCCGGACGCCTCGGCGAGGCGTCCCTACCTGGCGAATGAAGAAATTTGTCCTGCACCCCGCAGAAACGGTCAGCGTTGGACGCGGGCGGCGGAGCCTTTGATGAGTTTCTCCACCTCCTCCTTCGAGGCCATGGAGGTGTCGCCCGGCGTGGTCATGGCCAGCGCGCCGTGGGCCGCGCCGTAGTCCACCGCCGACTGGGGATCGCCGGCGGTCATCAGGCCGTAAATGAGGCCGGAGGCGAAGCTGTCGCCGCCGCCAACGCGGTCGAGGATTTCCAGATCGGGATATTTCTTTGACTCATGGAATTGGCCGCCGGCCCAGCAAACGGCGGCCCAGTCGTTGCGGGTGGCGGTCCGGGCGGCGCGCAGGGTGGTGGCCACGACCTTGAAGTTGGGATAGGTCTTGACCGCCTGGGCGATCATTTTTTGGAAGGCGGCGGGATCAATATGCAGAAGATTCTCATCCGCGCCCTCGACCTCGAAACCAAGGCAGGCGGTGAAGTCCTCCTCGTTGCCGATCATGACGTCCACGTAATTGGCGATTTCGCGGTTGACTTCCTGGGCGCGTTTCTTGCCGCCGATGCTCTTCCAAAGGCTGGGGCGGTAATTGAGATCGTAGGAGACGACGACGCCGTGCCGGCGGGCCGCCTTGACCGCTTCGATGACCAGAAGCGGCGTGGTGTCGCTGAGGGCGGCGAAGATGCCGCCGGTGTGAAGCCAGCGCGCGCCGATCCGGCCGAAGATGGCGTCCCAGTCAAAATCGCCCGGCGCAAGCTGGCTGGCGGCGGAATGGCCGCGGTCGGGAATGCCCACCGCGCCGCGCACGCCGAAGCCGCGCTCGGTGAAGTTCAAGCCGTTGCGCACGGAGCGGCCCACGCCGTCAAAGGGCGCCCACTTGATGAACTCGGTGTCCACGCCGCCCTGTAAAATGAAATCCTCCAGCAGGCGGCCGACTTCATTTTCGGCAAAAGCAGTCGCAACGGCGGTCTTCAAGCCGAAGCAGCGGCGGAGGCCGCGGGCCACGTTGTATTCGCCGCCGCCTTCCCAGACTTGGAATTGGCGGGCGCAGCGGATGCGGGTTTCGCCGGGGTCCAGGCGGAGCATGATCTCGCCAAGGGCCACGAGGTCGTATTTGCAGGTGGAGCGGTCACGGAGTTGAAGGGGAGAGGGAGCGGTCATTTTTTGGGAGGGGTGAGTTAATTGCGGATTGCGGATTGCGGATCGCGGATTGGGGGAATCAAGAGATTACGATTAAGATTAAGATTAGGATTAAGACTGCTTGCGATTAAAGCTGAATGGACTTGAAATCGGAGGTTTTCCAGGGGGGTTGCTTGATTTCGGCGGCGAGGCGGCCGAATTCATGGATTTCAGCGGCGGTGAAAAGGAGGCCGCCGTGTTGATGCGACAGCTCGCCGGCGCGCGCCTCGGGCTGGCCGGGCAACAGGCACCCCTCGTTGCCGTGGCCGAGGACATCGCGCAGGACGGCCCGGACATTTTCCATCTGCGCGCGCCCCTGGACGAAATTGTTTCCGCGGATGGCCTCGGGGTGGATGACTTGAAAAAAGAAAGTGGGACTGCGTTTTTCTTCCGGGCCGCCGCGGGAAGTACCGCGAAGAGAGGGGAGGGAACCGCCGATGAAAGCGGCGTAAAGTTCGTCAATCAGGCCCAGCCCGTAGCCTTTGTGCCCGCCAAAGGGCAAAAGCGCGGCGGCCTTTCCCGGATCGGTGGTGGGCGCGCCGGCGGCGTCCACGGCGCAATTGGGCGGCAGCGGTTTGCCCTCGCGCTGAAGCTGTTGCACGCGGCCCATCGCCACGGTCGAGGTGGCCCAGTCAACTACAATGGGAAAGCCGATGGCGGCCTGGGTGGGGAAGGCCCAGGAATGCGGGTTGGTGCCGAGCGTCGGGGCGCGCCCGCCAAAAGGCACCACCTCGGAGGTGGCGGAGGTGCAATTGGTGTAGGCGATGTAGCCCTTGAGCGCGGCGTCCATGACATAGCCGCCGCCCCAGAGATAATGCGTGGCATTGTCCACGCTGACCATGCCGACGCCGAACTGGTCGGCCAGTTTCATGCAAGTATCCATGGCCTCGTAGGCCACGGCCTGGCCGAGCTTGAAGTGGCCGTTCCAGACCTGGGCGGCGGCAAAACGGGAGGGAAGTTTCTCGATTTGCGCGCCCGGTTTCCAGCGGCCAACCTTGCTCCCGAACAAATCGTCCAGGTGCAGGGCCTTGAGGGCGTTGTGCGTGCGGATGCCATAATAAGCCGCGCTGGCACAGAAGCGCGCCCCCGCCGCCGCTTCGTCCGCCGTGTAACCGCGCGCCAGATAAGCCTTCTTGACAAGCTCGTCGTGTTGCTCGCACGGGATGATGTAATAGCTGTCAGACATAATGGTTCATCGGCTTGTTGTTCAATTCACTCTGATCCGGCGGATGGCACTCCTTCTTCTTCGTCAACGTCCGCGTCTTCTTCAAGATAATTGAATTCGACCTTGCTCTGTTTGATAATCTCGTCAAGAATTGCAGGCAAATATCCCTGGCTTGCCGCCGCCGCAAATCGCTCTTGCAGGGTTGGGATGTTGATGATCTCCTCAATGCAGTTCATGTAATTGGAAACCACCTTCTCAACGCCGAACTGTTTGCGGGCGCCGGCCTCCAATTTTCGCCGCAAATCTCCGATCGGCTCCACTGACTTGATAACGAACGCAATGGGAAACCGTTCGATTTTGTCTATGTCCAAAAAGTACTTTTTGACATCCAGCGTTTCAGTAACTTGAAAAAATCTTCCCAATGGCTTCATGACAAAATCAATGCCGCCATCGTTGGCGTTCGTCCTGCCGGTCTTGAAGAGCTTCAGCCGCTCCTTGGACAAGCTTTCCAAATCGAATCCGAAATAAACAACCTGGTCGTGATAATAGTACTTCAGGATGGCGAAGCTAACGATTTCAAAAAGACGCGCATCCCGGATCGGGGAAAGAAGATCGAGCACAAAGGCCCTGGCCTCCTTTTGCGATGAGTCCGCGAGGCCTTTTAGTTTGACGCAGCTTTCAATGAACGCGTCAAACGCGGCACTTTTCGTTTTGATGTATTCATTGATAATGTCAATCAGGCTGCCAGCCAGATCAAAGCTCCTCCCTCCAAACTTCACGCGCAGAAGATTTTGATTGATCCAATAGCGGTTGCTTTGAACGTCGCGGACGATGGGTGTGAATTCACTGGTCGGGAAGAACTTTCTGAACTCCTCGTTCAGCCGGTGATTCAGCGCGTGGTTTTGCAGCCGGCCGCCAAATGGGAGTTGGCGCTGCCGCGCAAACAGTTTGCTGAAAACAGCGCCTTCGGATTTCGAGTAATTCCGCTTCCTGTCATATCCGCGCGCCAAATAATCCTCGACCAGCACGTAAATCGCGTAAAGATTGGCAAAACTGCCGCGGGATTTTGAGCCGCGATTGGCCGAACGTGTCTTGGTGTTGACATATTGCAGCAGCAAGCTCAACTGGTAAATCTCCGCAGCCTTTCCGCCAAAACGACGACGCAGAACGCCCATGATCTTCTCTGTAAAGGCGTGCTCCATTCTATTTGTCCAGAAGCATCGGAGTCATTTCCCTTTCGGCGTAACCGCTTTCGTAAGACTTCAATGGCTTGACGAGCAACTCTCCGTTGAAATGCGTGGCGATGTTCAGGCGCCGCAGTCCGATTTTCACATACCGCTCTTCGATTTCGATCCCGATGGAACGGCGGCAGAGTTCTTGCGCGGCAAAACAGGTGGTGAAAGTGCCCGCGAACGGGTCCAGCACCAAATCGCCCGGATTGGAGCTGGCCTTGATGATGCGCTCCAACAGGGCAACAGGTTTCTGCGTGGGATGTTCCTCATATTCAGGCATCCGGTAACGGACACGGGGAAATTCCCAGACGTTGCCGGGAACTTTTGTTGAGTTGTAAATCGCCGGAATTGGCTTGCGATAATCAATCAACTTTCTCCGCGCGCCGGTTTTTGCCTCAACTTTGATGTCGTCCACGTTGAATTTGTAATTGGCCGAATCACGCACACAGAACAAAACAGGCTCATAAAGCGAGCCAAAGTACTTTTTGGCCTGGACACCGGAACTGTCGTAAAACCAGACGATTCGCGAAAGGATGGAGAGTCTCTCGCGAAGATAGAGGTCAAAGTATGGCAGGCACTGGGTCGAACACATCAAATAGAAGCTGCCGTCTGGTTTCAATTTACGCAGACACAAGTCAATCCACCTGCGGCTCCACTCCATGTATGCCTCGTCGGACGGCCATTTGTCCGGACGGCCGTTGAAGCTCTTGCCGATATTGTAGGGCGGGTCCGCAAATATGAGGTCAACCGATGAGTCGGCCAAATTTGCCTCCAGAACCTGGAGCGCATCTCCCAGGATGATCTGATGCTCTTCGTTTCCGAAAATTGTTTGACCGTCTTTCATGTCACACTTGAAGATTAGCCGCTGGCGTTCAAACGTCAACGCCGCGCCTCAAACCACTTTCTTCAGCGGCACTTCCGGGTTGGCCTGCGCCAGGGGTTTTTGGCCGTCGAGCACGGCGATGAGGTTTTTGACCGACATGGTGGCCTGGCGCTGGACGCTCTCGAAGGTTCGCGATCCAACGTGCGGCGTGATGATGCAATTCGGTTGGCGCAGAAGCGGATAATCCGGCGGCGGCGGCTCCTGCTCCAGCACGTCGGCACCGTAGCCGCCCACCTGGCCGGACAGGACGGCGGCCACAAGATCGGCGGTGTTGACGATTTCGCCGCGGGCGCAATTGATGATGATGACGCCCTTTTTCATCCCGGCCAGGGTGGCCGCGTTGATGAGGCCGCGCGTTTCCGGGGTCAGATTGGTGTGCAGGGAGATGTAATCGGCGGCGGCGAAAATCTCATTGACTGTGGCGGCGCGGCGCACGCCGTGGCCGGCGGCGAACGCTTCGTCCCAATAAATGTCATAAGCGACGACTTCAAGGCCGAAGGCGCGGGCGCGAAGGGCGACTTCCCTGCCGATGCGGCCCAGGCCGATGATGCCGATGGTCTTGCCCATGATTTCGCGGCCGGTTTTGCGTTTCCACTGGCCCTGGCGGGTGGCGTCCACCCCGAAGAGGAAGTTTTTTTCCAGGGCGAGCAGGAGCAGGAAGGTCTGTTCGGCGACGGCGGTATGATTGACACCAGGGGTGAAGCAGACGGGGATTTTCAGTTCGGTCGCGGCCTTCAGGTCAATCTTGTCCAGGCCGATGCCGTATTTGCTGATGACCTTGAGCCTGGGGAGGGCCTTTTGCAGGACGGCGCGGGTGATGGCATCGTCGCCGCAGAGCAGGCCGTCCACCCCGCCGACCAGTTCCAACATGCGGGCTTCGGACAAGGGGCCGCGCTGACGGATGATGTCATAGCCTTTGGAGGCGAGCAGATCATGGAACGATCCCGGGGTGTCCTGGAAGGAAGTTGTCGTTAATAAAATTGTCATGGGCCGAAATTGTTATCCCCGGTGACGCCCAATTAGCAAGCCGTTTCAAGGTCTGGGGCGTGCATGGGTGCAGGACAAATTTCTTCATTCACAAGGTAGGGACGCCTCGCCGAGGCGTCCGGGCGTCCCGGCGGGACGCCCCTACCACAAGAAGAATTTTGTCCTGCGCCCGGTGTGCATAGGAACGCACAGCGCCAGAGGCGGTGGCCGGGAGGGACGAGCGCCTGCGAGTCCCAAACATCGGGGCGGCGCGGCGCTTCGCCCTCCCGCTTTGCCCTGTTCTTTTTCACCATTCAAAATTCAAAATTCTCAATTCACCCCCAATCGGGGCTAATCAAGGCAAATCAAGATATGATTCTGACCAAGAGCATGGAGGAAAGTTTGAACGGCATCCGCGACATTGACCGGGTCTATGGCTTCGAGCCAAACGAATGGGCGGCCGCCACGCGCGCGCGGTTGTGGATGGAACACTGCACCGCCGAAGAGATCTTGCGCCGGTTGAAATCGGAGGTTGGGAGCCGCTAACCTATGGACGCTTCCTTACCTGTGAAAGGGCGGCGGGGGGATTTTGAGGACGAGTTTCCGCGCTTCTTCGGGGGTGGCGGCCTCTTTGGCCAGCGGGAGGAGAAGCCATTTTTCGGGAAAGATGAAGCTTGCGCCGGGGGCGAGCCTGGTTTCGGGACTGAGCGGATCCAGCTCGGTGACGCGGCGGTCAAAATAGACTTCCACCGAGTTGCCGCCGTCGGAATAATCGCCGCCGGGCCAGAACAAATAGTATTTGACAAAGAGGATGCGGCCGCGGGCGTAGGCGATCCATTGGCCGTCGCTGTCGGCCCCCAGGCGGGTGACGTCGCCGCCGGTCTGGGCGACAAGCACGTTGTCAATCACACTGACGGAGGGCGCGGCCGGGTGGTCGCCGTCGTAAAAAACCGGGCCGCCGGCCTGGCGGGCCTGCGCCCAGCGGGATGGAAAGCGGCTTTTTTTGTTGAGGGGAACGAGGACAAAGCCGCCGCCTTTGCACGAGGTGCGGTCGGCCAGGGAGTACTGGACGGTTTGGCCGGAGATGTTGCGCAGGCGCTGCACCAGGCCCAGTTCGCCGGTGTCGCCCGCCAGGACGAATTCCTTGTCCAGCGCGACGCCCAGGGCCGGATCGGGCTGGCTGAAAACGGCGGCGGAGAAACTGGCGCCGGCCTGCCAGCGCTGGCGTCCCTCGGTGAGTTGCCAGTGGGCGGGGAGAGGCCCGGTTCCGGCGGCCACGTCGCATTGGTAGCCGCCGAGAAAAAGGTCCTCGTTTTTTGCGCCGAGCAACGCGCCCTGGCTGCCGGAATTTTCGAGCAGGATGTTGGTGGCGTTCAGGCTGTAATGGACGATGCGTCCGCCGACTTCGGGGACGATGACGGCCTGGACGGGGATTTCGCTGGCGTTGAGAAACAGGCAGCCGGCCCATCCGGTGTAATCGCGCAACTCGACGCCGGGCGGCAAATTGCGAAGGTTCTGGGCGCCGGCGGCCAGGGCGAGGAGCAATGCCAAACTATAAATGATAGATGATAAAAAGCGGACGGAGGAAGAGGCCATTTTACTTGAGCAAATCGGCGACCATGGCCTTGAGTTGGGCCGGGGGATACGGCTTGCTCAGGAAGCGGTCCACCTTCGCCGGATGCTGTAGAGTGACCGAGCCATCCACCGTGCCGCTGGCCAAAATGGTTTTCAGAGAGGGATGTATTTCATGGCATTTGACAATCAATTCCAGTCCGTTCAGGGCATGAGGCCCCAGGTCGTAATCGGTCACGAGCAGCGCCGGCTTGGGCGCGCTCTGGCCCAGGGCCTTGAGGAGGACGGTGGGATCGGTGAATGACTGGACGGAGCAGCCGGCGGACTGGAGGACGGAGGCGGCGAACTCCACCAGCATGGGTTCATCGTCCACGATGAAGATGAGAGGAGGGGAGTGGCTTTCGGCGGAGGTGGGCGCGGCGTTGCTTTGGTTCATAGTTTTACGGACCGGACGGCATGAATTTAAGCGCGGGGAGTGTTCCTGGCAAGAAGGTTGTGGAGGGAAACAAGTGAAATATGTTGACTTGCCAAACGCAGCGCGTTCTGGCAGTCTTGCCGGCATGGAAAGCCATGAAATTGTGCGCGAAGTCTTTGAAAAGACCAGCCCCAAGCATCTGGCGGGCGAATTGGGTCTTTCGCTTTCCATGGTCTACAAATGGGCCGAGCCGCCGGCGCAAAAGAGCGGGGCGGCCAATCCGTTGGACCGCGCGGCGGCGCTGATGAAGTGCAGCGGGGACAGGCGGATCGTGCAATGGCTCTGCCAGCAGGCGGGCGGCTTTTTCATCGAGAATCCAAAAATCGGCCGCCCCCATCCGGCGTTCCTGGTGCCGGCGACCAACAGTGTCGTCCAGGAATTTGCCGATTTGCTCGGGGTGATTGCCGATTCGGCCCACGACAACCAGGTCACGGCCAAGGAAGCCGAAGCCATCCGGGCGCGGTGGGAGGAATTGAAATCGGTCACGGAGGAGTTCGTGCGCGGCTGCGAAGAGGGCGATTACCGCGCCATCAAGCACCCCGGGCCGGGCAAATAATGAAGGCCAACTGACTTTTGTTCCGCCGGTCTTGGCCTTGGATTGACAAGCAAGAAGATTATGGCCAATGCAACCAACAAACCCGGGGGGGCGCCGGCCGGTAAGGCCGGGCCGGAGGAGGGATTGGACTACAACCCGCCGCGCAGCCTGCCCTTGCAGATTTTTCTGTTTTGCGCGTTTTTGGTGACGCTCGCGGCCTACGTGGCGGGCCAGCGGTCTGACAGCGCCTCCGAGAAACTGGCGGCCACGGTGCGCGCGGACCAGCAGGACCGCGAAGTGGTGGCCAGAAACAAGTATCTCGGCTACACCAAACTCGGGTTCCAGGCGGAGGAGCGAAAGGATTATGCGGCGGCGGTTTCCAATTTTCAGAGCGCCGCGCTCCTGGAAAACATCGGCGAGGCGCACTACAACCTGGGCAACGCGCTGCTCCTGCTTTCGCGCACCAACGAGGCGGTGAAGGAATTCCAGGCCGCCCTGGCCTTGGATCCCAAGCTGAAGCCCCTCGCACCAGGCGGCGGCAAGCCGTGATGCCAAGAGTGGCAGGGCCGGCCCGGCCCTGATCCAGCGGCCAAGATGAATCGGTGCTGCCACCTTGGTCAATACTTGGGAACGCTGTGGTCCACTTCGTCGGCCCAGGCGTTGATGCCGCCGCGGACGCTCTTCAAGTACTTGTAGCCTTGTTCGCGGAGGAATTGCAGCGCCTTGAGCGAACGCACGCCGCTCTTGCAATGGATGTAAATGTGCTGGTTGGCGTCCAGCTCGGTGAACCGTTGCGGCAACACGCTCAAGGGAATGAGCATCACTCCCTGGATGTGGGCGATTTGATGCTCATCCGGCTCGCGCACATCAATCACCTTGATGCCGAGTTTGGGGTCGTCGAGAGCCTGCTTCATTTCCTGCACCGACACTTCGTCGGGATTGGCGGCGGGCTGGGCCGTAGTGTCTGGGATGCCGCAGAAACTCTGGTAATCCATCAACCCGGTGATGGAGGGCTTTTCGCCGCACAAGGGGCATTGCGGATCGTGGCGCAGGCGAAGCTCGCGGAACTTCATTTCCAGGGCGTTGAGGGTGAGCAGCCGGCCAATCAGGGAACTGCCCTTGCCCAGCGCCAATTTCAAAATCTCGGTCGCCTGGATGCAGCCGATGATGCCGGGCAGCACGCCCAGCACGCCGCCTTCCGCGCAACTGGGAACCATGCCGGGCGGAGGCGGTTCGGGATACAAACAGCGGTAACACGGGCCGTTCAAATGGGGCGCAAACACGCTGGCCTGGCCTTCAAAGCGGAAAATGGAGCCATAGACGTTCGGCTTCTTCAGCAGGACGCAGGCGTCATTGGTCAGGTAGCGGGTGGGGAAATTATCCGTGCCGTCCACCACGATGTCGTAGGGGGCGAGAATCTCCAGGGCGTTTTCGCTGGTCAGGCGCACGGGGTGGAGGGCGACCTCGACGTTGGGATTGATGCGGCGGATGGTGTCGCGCGCCGATTCCAATTTTGGCCGGCCCACGTCGGGGGTGCCGTGGATGATCTGGCGCTGGAGATTGGAAAAATCCACCGTGTCAAAATCCACCAGGCCGAGCTTGCCGATGCCGGCCGCCGCCAGGTACATGGCGATGGGCGAACCCAGCCCGCCCGCGCCGATGCACAGGACGCTGGTGGAACAAATTTTCTTCTGCCCGGCCAGACCGACCTCCGGCAGAATCAAGTGGCGCGAGTAGCGCCGGATTTCTTCATTGTCCAATTGCATAACAAAGCCGACGTTGCAGAATAATTGAGCCGGCGCATAAAGCAAGCGGCGCAATTTTCGCGTTGTTTTTACCACGGATTTCCCAGCGCAGGCAGCCGCAACCAAAACCATGCCGGGGAACGTCTCGCGCTGAGGCGCAGAGGCGCAGAGAAAGACCAAGAAGAAAAGCCGTGCATGGTTTTCTCTGCGCCTCTGCGCCTCTGCGCGAAAAATTCTTCGCGGGAATGCGCGATTCCGGCGGAGTGCCGCGTGAGGGCACGCGGCCTACAA
>Ga0326727_10004352_pt1 | contig 42750 bp, 44 predicted proteins | sample MB2enrmetagenome_FD_207643 | JGI IMG/M metagenome (GOLD analysis project Ga0326727, IMG submission 207643) | Lab enriched peat soil microbial communities from McLean, Ithaca, NY, United States - MB29MY | ecosystem: Environmental > Terrestrial > Soil > Wetlands > Peat | place: USA: New York...
ATTGTGAGCGTGAACGTTTTTGAGCAAATCCCTCTGGCAGAACTGGTTACACAAACACAATCTCAAAACAATCCTAGCAATAGTCATAACCAGTTGATGTTGTGGGACTAATGACCGGAGGCTTGTGCTTCCTCGTATAGTCGGTTCAACAAATAAGCGGGAGGTTCATTAAAGTTCACTGTCTCCGGCTGTGCAGACGCAGCGAGTAGTTTCTTTTTGACAGGTACCGGCAGCAATTCTGGTTGGCTCAGAATCCATGCTTCAACATCGTGAACGGCGAAATACTGGCGGAAGCGGGGATTATTCACTTTCGTTTCCAAGTGAGTTTTCGCCCATTCAAATCGGTCGGCAGCCGTCATGCAGTGGCTTGGGTAAAACGTGGGCCCATAAAGGTCGAGCAGTGCGATTACAGCGATAACATCGGGGTTGCGCAAATGAAGAGGAGCTTTGATCGGACTGTCTTTCACCATTTCAGCCCATCCATTGAAACGCACCGGCTGAACTCCCACCCGCTGTGGCAGCTTTGAGTTCAGCCACCGGCGCAAGAAATCAGGCAGTGCGCCCTTTTCCGTCCAACCTTCACAAAAAAGAATAAACTTCACGACGCCATCGCCTCCAATTCGCCGCTCTGGTGCAAATCGCCCAGCGAATAATCCTTCAGCCATCGCTCCAGCTCGTCCCCGGCGATGGTTTTAAGCTCTGTCGTCCCATCAACCCATTTCACGATGGTTGTCGTCGGCACGGCTTTGCCGAAGGCATCAAGAAACTGCGGAGAATGAGTCGTAAGAATGACTTGGGTTCGCCGGGCGGCATCCACGGCGTATTCGGCCACTATGGGCATCATCGATGGGTGCAGACCTGTTTCCGGTTCGTCGATGGCGATGAGCGGGGCGGGATCAGGCGAGGATAGGACAGTCAGTAAAAACAAAAATCGCAAGGTGCCATCGGACAGATCAGCGGCAGATTGTTCACGACTGAGACTCTTCCAGCGCACTCGAAGTTGAATGCGCTGGTCGGAGGCCGGCGGGAATACAAGTTCTTCGAAATCGTCGCCAAAGGCAGCCCGCATCGCGGCGTTGATTTCTTTCTTGAACTCACGATCTCCGGTGTAAAGCGTGTGCAGCACGGAGATCAGGTTCTGCCCATCTGGCTGAACGCGCTTCTCATGGCGGGTTATCGCTGGTTGTCGAATGGCCGAGTCGTGATTCGTGTGGAAATCGTGATAAACACTCCAAGCCGACATTTGAGAACGAAAAGGCGGCAGGAGGCGGTTCTGTGTAAACGGATCAGCGGCCAGAGACAGGAGTGTCTCCATCTCAGGCACGTTCTCCGAAGGAGCGGCCAGCTCCTTTTGCTGCTCGTCGAACACTTTCGCAGTCAGCCCCGTTCTTTCCAAGAGTTTATAGGGCTCCGACTTAAGCCCTTGGTCAACCTTCAAATAATTACCCAACATTTCGTAGCCGATTCGGTATTCGCCACTTTTCCCAACACGCACGAGTCGTAACTCATAAGTCAATGAATCTTTTGCCTCGTCACGGCGCGGATCAGGCGGCGAGCATTTTGCTTTCAACTCAATCGCTTCAGCATCGCCGTCCCACAGGAGCGGTTCCATCCCGCCGCAAGTTTTAACCAGATCGCTTAGCCCGCCTTTGGCGGAAACGGCCAACAATTCCAACGCCCGCAAAAGGTTGCTTTTTCCACTTCCATTGGGACCGATCAATACGTTAAGGTTTCCCGGTTCCCAATCAACGAACTTGAGGGAGCGAAACCCCTTTATTTCGAGGCGCAGAATCTTCATGGCTATAGACTAACAGAATCAGGCAGCAGTCAGCAATGCTGTTTGCTTGGGATTCTGACTACCGTTCGTGCCGCTTGTAATCCAGACTGAATTTGACTGAAATTTGAATTTTGAGCATCTTCCGAGCATTGTGAAAGCTTATCCGCTTTACCTCAATGGCGAATTCGTCACCACGAACAAACTGTTCCCGGTCAGGAATCCGGCCACGGGCCGGGTCTTTGCCCAAATGTCGGCCATTGACCGGCCCCGCCTGGCCCAGGCGATTCAGGACGCTCAGGCCGCTTTCGCTGGTTGGCGGGGGTTGACGGGCAAGGCGCGCGGCGGGTATTTGCACAAAATTGCCGCCGAATTGGAGCGCCGCCGGGAAGAAATCGCCCGCACCATCACTCTGGAAAACGGCAAGCCGCTGGCGCAAAGCGTTGCCGAAATGGACATGACTGTGGACCATCTGCATTGGTTCGCCGAAGAGGCCCGGCGCGGCTATGGCCGGGTCATCCCGCATCAAACCGATGGCAAACGGAACTTGGTCATCAAAACGCCCATCGGCGTGGTGGCCGCGATCAGCCCGTGGAATTTTCCGCTCGTGCTTTCGGTGCGAAAGATCGCGCCCGCCCTGGCCGCCGGTTGCGCCGCGATTCTAAAACCAGCCAGTTATACGCCGCTTTGCAACGTCGCTTTGGCCGAAGCTTGCGACGCCGTCAAGTTGCCCAAGGGCGTTTTTCAATTGGTGGCCGGTTCCGCCTCCGAAATCGGGGATGAGTTTTTGCTGAATCCGCTGGTGCGAAAGATCAGTTTCACCGGCTCAACGGAAGTCGGCCGGCGCCTGATCGCGGGGGCGGCGGCGCAGGTCAAGCCGTTGTCGCTTGAATTGGGCGGGTTGAATCCGGTGCTGGTGTTCGATGACGCGGATCTGGAGCAAGCCGTGGAAGGGGCGATGCTGGCCAAGTTCCGCAACACCGGCCAGACATGCATTGCCGCGAACCGCCTTTACGTTCAGCGCGGCATTTATGACCGCTTCGTCACACTCATGGTGGAAAAAGCCAAGGCGTTGAAAGTGGGCGATGGCCTCGAACCGGATGTGCAAATCGGCGCGATGATCGATGAAAACGCCATCAAAAAGGCGCTGGAACACGTGGCCGACGCGGTGCAACGCGGCGCGCGCCTGCTCTGCGGCGGCCAACGCCTGGATCGGCCCGGGTGCTTTCTGGAGCCGACCGTCCTGGCCGACGTGCCGAAGGACGGCCTTTGCATGAGGGAGGAAACGTTTGCGCCTGTCGCCGCCATCGCCCCGTTTGCAACGGAGGCCGAAGCCGTTGCCGCGGCCAATGCCGCCCCGTTTGGCCTGGCCGCCTACGCTTTCACCCGCGATCTCAGCCGCGCCTTTCGGCTCATGGAGCAAATCGAAGCGGGCATGTTGGGCATCAATGACGGGGTGCCCACCACCAGCAATGCGCCCTTCGGAGGGGTGAAGCAAAGCGGTTGGGGACGGGAATTAGGCAGCGAAGGACTCGATTCCTTTCTTGAAACCAAACACATATCCATTGCATTCTAGTTACGCTTTCGATAAACCAGTGTGACAACAGAAGCAGTCGCGTGGCCAAAGAAGAGCCAATTGAATTGCAGGGGACGGTCAGCCAAGTGCTGCCCGGGACAATGTTTCGCGTCGCTTTGCCAAACGGCCATGAAGTCCTGGCCCATATTTCCGGCAAAATGCGCAAAAACTTCATTCGCATCAGCGTCGGCGACAAGGTCAATGTCGAGATGTCCCCTTACGATTTGGGCAAGGCGCGCATCACCTTCCGGCACGCTTGAGAAACGCCGGATATTCCTTTAGTGGACGATAACGCAGCGGTTTGCGCCCTTCGCGAGTCGTCAGATGGCGCGCCAGCGTCTTGGACTGCGGCGGCCCTCCGCCGCTTTTACTCTTTGGCGGCTTTCATCGCTGCCGCGACCCGAAATATGGGTTGCATTTTCCGTGCCTTTCGTGGGTTACGTGTTACGCTGCCCCCGCCATGATTTTGACAAAGGCAGAGGCGGATAGCTTGACGGAGGTTCGACATCGTTCCCCGCATGAGTTCCTGGGCATGCATTTGCTGGGCGATGGCTCCGGGGTGGTGGCGCGGGTTTTTTCGCCGCGCGCCGCCGAGGTCGAGATCGTCCCGACTCATGAAAAAAACAAGCCCCGCTTCCGCTTGCAACAGATCCGGCCCGGCCTTTTTGAAGGGACCACCACCGGGGCCAAGGCGGTGTACGCCTACGATGTGCTGATCACGGAACAGGACGGCACAAAGGTCCAGTCGCGCGATCCTTATTCGTTTCTGCCCACCGTCGGAGAAACCGATTTATATCTCTTCGGCCAGGGCAATGAACGCCGCATTTACGACAAACTCGGCGCTCATCTCCGCACCATCGATGGCGTCAAAGGGATCAGTTTCGCGGTCTGGGCGCCGGACGCGCAGCGGGTCAGCGTGGTGGGCGATTTTAATCGTTGGGATGGACGCTGCCATGCCATGCGCTCGCTCGGCGCTTCGGGGGTTTGGGAGCTTTTTATTCCCGGCGTGGGCGAAGGGGCCCATTACAAATACGAAATAAAAACCCGCTCAGGCGCGCTGGCTTTGAAGACCGATCCGTATGGGATCTTTTTTGAGGTCGCGCCCAAAAACGCCGCCATTGTCTGGAGCAGCAACAAATTTGCCTGGGATGACGACGCCTGGCTCCAGAAACGGCGCGACCACAATCCGTTCAAAAGCCCGATGAGCATTTATGAAGTGCATCTGGGTTCGTGGATGAAAAAGAACAAATCGGAATCGTTGACCTATCGCGAGATCGCCGAACCGTTGACGGCTTATGTGCAGAACATGGGTTTTACGCACGTCGAGTTTATGCCCCTGGCCGAGCACGCTTTTTATCCTTCCTGGGGCTATCAGGTGACGGGGTTTTACGCCCCGACCAGCCGCTTTGGGCCGCCGGAGGACCTCCAATTTCTGGTCAACCACCTGCATCAGGCGGGCATCGGCGTGCTGCTGGATTGGGTGCCGGCCCATTTTCCGCGGGACGACTGGGCTTTGGCGCGCTTTGACGGCACCGCCCTCTATGAGCACGAAGACCCCCGCAAAGGCACGCACCAGGATTGGGGCACGCTGATTTTCAATTACGGCCGCCATGAAGTGCGCAATTTCCTCCTGGCCAACGCCCTTTTCTGGTGCGAACGATTTCATATTGACGGCTTGCGCGTCGATGCCGTCGCCTCCATGCTCTACCTGGATTACTCGCGCCAGCCCGGGCAATGGCTCCCCAACAAATTTGGCGGACGGGAAAACCTCGAAGCCGTGGACTTTTTGAAAAAGTTCAATCATTTGGTGCAGACCGAGTATCCCGGCGTCATCACCGTGGCCGAAGAATCCACCGCCTGGCCCCTGGTCACCCGCCCTCCCTATTTGGGCGGCCTGGGTTTCACCTTCAAATGGAACATGGGCTGGATGCATGACACGCTCTCCTACTTCGCGCGCGATGCCGTCCACCGCAAGTATCATCAAAACGACCTGACCTTCGCCATGCTCTACCACCATCACGAGAACTTCATCCTGCCCATCTCGCACGACGAGGTCGTCCATGGCAAAGGCTCGCTCCTGGCCAAAATGCCGGGCGACGATTGGCAAAAGTTCGCCAACCTTCGCGCTTTGCTGGCCTATCAATGGCTCTTTCCCGGCAAACAATTGCTCATGATGGGCTGCGAATTTGGCCAATCCAGCGAGTGGAACGCCAATGCCAGCCTCGATTGGTGGCTGCTGGACGCGGGCCCTTACCATCGCGGTCTGCAAGATTTCGTCCGCGACTTGAACCGCTTTTACCATAGTGAACCGGCGCTCTGGGAGGCCGATTTCGACTCGACAGGATTCTCCTGGATTGACTGCAGCGACGCCGACAGCAGCGTGCTGTCCTTTCTGCGCCAGAATCACGACGGCACCCGGCGGGTGGCCGTCATCCTGAACCTGACGCCCGTCCCGCGCTTGAAGTATCGCGTCGGCCTGCCCCAGGGCGGTCTCTGGCGCGAAGCGATTAACTCCGACTCCGCCTTGTATGGTGGCAGCAATCAAGGCAACCTGGGCGGGATTACCGCGGAAGAATATCAAACGCATCATCAACCGTTCTCCGGTTCATTCACCCTGCCGCCCCTGAGCTTGGTGGCATTCCGGCCGGAGGAAAACCCTCAATCCGCCGGTTCACTCATCCTGCCGCCAATCCAATCGAGCAACAGAAAAGTGCAGGCAAAGAATGGGAAAACTCCATAGAGAGTATCGCTCGCCGAGTGTGAATGCCTGTCAACCGCCCTGAAGACCGTCAGGCAGAACAGGATTGCCAGCAGGCACAAGACCGTACCCGGCACTGACACCGGGACATTGAACCAGCCAAAACGTTTAAACCATTTTGTATTCATATTTATCGGGTGAAAAAAGCTGGAACGGTTTCGGGCCGCTCCGGCCAAAAACCATCCCACCCCCAGCCCCAAAATCAAGCTTTTAACGCGCCAAACATGATCCTTCTCCCGGCGATAATCCCTTGAAATCTGGATTCTGTCGCGGCCAAATGTTTTTAAAAATGAGCTTGGCTGAACTGAAAGACAATGTTCTGGCGCTGCCGGAAACCGAGCGTCACGATTTCGTAGTCTGGCTGAACCGCTTGGAACAGAATTACGGAGACGTGCCGGGCGAAGCTCTGGCCGAACTCGCCGCAGAAATCTGGGACCAAGACGACCGCCATGCCCCTCCCACGCATCCAGCGCGGTCAACTCTGTCCAGAACAGATGCGCAAGGTGGAAACAGTCTTGTTTCAAGCACTCGGTCTGAAACTCGCTGTCGAGGCTCCTTAACTTGAAACGAGAGGACTACTTTTCCCCACAGAGCAGAACTTTCAAACCAATCGCCCGTTTGCGAACCTAGCGATATATCGTCAACCATGCAAACGCCAACATGGTTAGTATGACGCAGAGGAGCGCAAGGAGGGCCAGAATAAAATGATCCAAGGCGAAGCGAACGGTTCGTCCAATCCAAGCGGGTGTAAAAATTGCCCACATGAGTCCAAAGATCGAAAGTAGAAACGCAATGCCGACAATCTCCATGCCGAGGTGGACAAATAGTCGGACCATCCAATCCGGATTGTCTGTCGAGTGATCAAGGCTGAAATACATCTTCAGGCCCCAACCACTGGGTATCATGAGCACGAGCGAGAGAAATGCAACGAAGCATCGGTCAATGAAGCGCGAGAAAAGGCTCATGGCAGCGCCTGACAATTACTTCGGTGTTACTGCCTGCAATCCGGCCGCTTGGGCCAGAGCGAATTGGTCCTGGTCGAAAGTTACGAATATCTCGGCTTGAATTTCCAACGCGATTGCCACATGCCAAAGGTCAAGCGAACGGCATGGCTTTGTCCAAGCCATCTGTTCAGCCACCGACTCGGCCTGCCGGAGCGATTCCGTCCAGTCCAACGGCTCGTGAATCAGCGTTCCGTCGTCCAAGTCTTCCTCAATATGGCGCAGTATTTGACGGGCGTCGGCCTGTCTGATCAAGCCTCCATAGGCGCATTGACGCACGGTCGTCCGCAACTCCAAGCGGTGAAGCGGCGTGAAAAGGACGGGCTGCCGGCCAGCGCGCACACGATGACGCAAGGCTGCCGCAGTGTGGTCGTTGGGCACGTAAAGCGCGACCAGACAGGAAGTGTCAAAATAGGTTTTCAACGGCGCAATCGCAAGAGGACTTCAGATGCACCGGGGATTGGCTTCGGCGAGATGCGGTTGAGCCGGGCTTTAAAGGCGGCCACGGACTTGCCAGTCCTCTTCTTGACCGCGGGCACGAGTTTGATCCATGGTTTGCCGGCGTGGGTGACAATGACAGTTTCCCCGGCATGCGCCAAATCGCCGATCATGTCGAACCCCTGGGCAGCTTGTTGTTTCGTCACCGTTTTCATGCAACAAATTTATCCCCGACTTGAACTTTCGGCAATGGCGAAATTACTTGGAGGCGCAGCTTGTAAAATTAATTAAAGAATCATTTTAAATGCAAATACGTAATGTGTATATATGTTTTAATGAATGACCGATGAAGGCCAAGTCGAAAATGAGAAGGGTGAATTGAAGGGAAAGGAAAGAGGCGGAATTAAAAATTATGAAGTCGGAAGCATCAGAAAAGCCTGTTTTGCTGACGGGCGCATCCTTGGCCTGCTTCCCCCTCCAGGGCAGCAGCGTTCCACCTTCGCCGCGGCGGCTACGGCAGAATGGCGCAAACTCAGTCAAACTGCGTCAAGTCGTTGCTTTTGGTCAAAACACCCGGAGAATGTTTGGGTTCAGGCTTTGCGACCGGTCGCAGTCAGTCGCAGTCAGTCGCGGTGAATTCTGGGTCGTTGGCCTGGACTATTTGGGCGGGGTACGGCCTGTCGTCGTCCCAGGAACTGTTTCCATGCAAACTCTTCACCCGCCTGCGCCGCAGCGGCTTTCACCTTGAAAGCTTTCAGGGCTTTGGCGGGTCAAGTCGGCGCGACAGCCCGCTGCGATTGTTCTTGGCCTGGGCACGAAATCACTTTTAAATCTCAGGCAATGCGGCCTGTCCGTTCGCTGCTCATTTATTTTGTCCTCGTTTTTGTGGGAGGCCCCTTGCTCGCGCCCTGGTTGTATCGGTTCACCCTCGGTTTGGCGGCGCATCATTGGCCTCTTTTCGACAAATTGGCCTCAAACCCATTTCATCGCTTTGTCGGTCGTTCCTTGCTCGGAGCGGCTTTGCTGGGTCTCTGGCCGCTGTTGCGCTCCTGCCGGATGTTGCACTGGCGCGATCTCGGCCTGAAGGCCGGGGACCGGTCGCTGGCGGGCGTTGCCTTGGGGTTTTTGCTCGGTTTCGGTTCCCTGGCCTGTGTCGCTGTGCCGGCCATTTCCCTGGGGGGACGATCTTTCAATCCGGCTCATTCGAGCGCGCCAATCCTGGAGCATGTTTTCAGCGCCGCCCTGGCCGCAATCATCGTGTCCATCCTTGAAGAGCTTGTTTTTCGCGGCGCGCTGTTTGGGATATTGCGCAAAGCGCTATCCTGGCCCAAGGCGCTCGTCTTGAGCAGCGCGGTCTATGCCTTGGCGCATTTCCTGCAAAAGGCTGATTCGCCCGGCCCCGTTGATTGGTGGTCCGGTCTGGCGCTCCTGCCCAAAATGTTTCAGGGCGGGCCGCCTTTGATCCCGGCGGTTTTTACGCTGTTTGTGGCCGGAGCCATCCTAGCCCTGGCTTATCAACGGACCGGCGCCCTGTTTTTCTCGATGGGACTTCACTCCGGCTGGATTTTTTGCCTGAAGTTTTATGGTTTCCTCACCGTGAAAACGCCGGGCGCCAACCCGTCCCTTTGGGGCACTGACACCCTCCTTGATGGCTGGCTGGCGCTGCCCATTCTGGGGTGCGTCTTCTGGATCGTCTCGAGCATGAAAATTGCCGGAGAAAGGACAGGGGGGCAAACGACATGAAAGCGCGCCTCCTCAGCGCATGGGATGCTTTGTTGAATCTCATCTATCCACCCGTTTGTCAAATCTGCCGGGAAGAGCGCGCCGGGATCAAGGAAGGCTACGTGGGCGGGGAATGCTGGTCTCAAGTGCGCTTTGTCACCGCGCCTTTTTGTCATCGGTGCGGGCTGCCCTACGCGGGCAGCATCACCCAGCCTTTCGTGTGCGGCAATTGCGCGGACATCCAATTTCATTTCCGCTTTGCCCGTTCCGCCGTCATAGCCAACCCCCTTGTTTTGCAGGTCATTCATCGCTACAAATACAATCACGCCCTCTGCTTTGAACCTTTTCTGGCCGATTTGTTGATCCGCCAGGCTGTTCCCTCCCTGAACAACGAGAAATGGGACCTGATCGTTCCCGTGCCCTTGCACCCGGCCAAGGAACGGGAGCGCGAATTCAACCAGGCCGAACGCCTGGCCCGTCATCTCAGCCGCGCCACGCAAATTCCGGTGAACACACAACTGGTCCGCCGCGTCAAACCCACCCAAACCCAGACGCAATTGAATCGGGCGGAGCGGGCCGGCAATGTCCAGGCCGCCTTTGCCCCGCGCGGCCGCAAAAAATTAAATGGAGAAAAAATTATTTTGCTGGATGATGTCCTGACGACGGGCGCGACGACCAGCGCCTGCGCGCGGGTGTTGCGCCGGGCCGGCGCGGGCGATGTGTGTGTTTGGACCGTGGCACGCGGAGCTTGACGATTGGCGGACAACTCTTTTAAATGGCCAATGTTGTTGATGCGAGATTCAACCACGCGATTCTAAAAGACATGGCTACAACGTCGTTCAACAAGAAAACCCTCGGCCTCGAGGCCGCGGAGCGGGTCGTCACTCCACCCTCTTCCGACACCCAAACCACCAGCTTTCTCAAAAAACCCAAGCTGGCCGGCGCCAAATCCCGCAAACGCGACATTCCCGAAGGCTTGTGGACCAAGTGCAAAAAGTGCGGCAACATGATCTATGACAAGGAGTTGGACGCGAACCTCAAAGTTTGCGTGAAGTGCCAGTACCATTTTCCCATCGGCGCCCGCGAACGCATCAACTCCCTGGTCGAAACCTGTTCCTTCGAAGAGATCGATGCCGCGATGGAAAGCGTTGATATTCTTCAATTCACCGGCGTGGTTCCCTACACCGCAAAATTGGAGCAATACACCAGCGAGACCAACCTCAAGGACGCGGTTTGCACCGGCATTGGCCGCATCTGCAAATACAGGGTCGCCCTCGGTGTGATGGATTTCGGTTTTCTCGGCGGTTCCATGGGGTCCGTCGTCGGCGAAAAGCTCACGCGCCTGATCGAATCGGCCACGGACAAGGCGTTGCCCGTGATTATTATTTCCACCAGCGGCGGCGCGCGCATGTATGAGGGAATGTTCAGCCTGTTGCAAATGGCCAAAACCTGCGCCGCCCTGGCCTATCATGCCAGGAACAAACTGCCTTACATCAGCGTCCTGACCAATCCCACCATGGCCGGTGTCATGGCCAGCTTCGCCGCCGTGGGCGATTTGATCCTGGCCGAACCCGGGGCCATGATCGGTTTTGCCGGACGGCGCGTCATTGAAAGCACCACCCAATCCGATTTGCCCCCGGATTTTCAAACCGCCGAATTCCTGCTCGAGCACGGGCTGATCGACTCCATCGTGCCGCGCAACGAAATGAAAGCCCGCCTCTGCGCCTGCCTGGATTACCTGATGGGAGGCCGGGAACCACCGGCCCCGCCCGGAAAGTAATACTTGACAACGAACACCTCCTCGACGGGGCCGGCCGCGGACGCCATGCCGCAAGCGATTCTCCGCTTGCTGGGGCGCCAGGATTACGCGCCCGCCAACGTCCCCCGGTTGCTCCAGCGCCTGGGCTGCCGCCCTGACCAGCAACAGGCCCTGCAAAAGGCGCTGCACACTCTGGAGCAAAATGGCCAAATCATTCGCAACAAAGGCAACCGCTTCATTCTGGCCCGCGAAGCCGACCTCGTCCCCGGCGTCATCCGCATCAACCGCCAGGGCAAGGGCTTCCTCGAACCGGACGCTGCCGGCCTCCAGGAAATTGTTGTCCCGGAGAGCGCCACTGCCACCGCCTTGGACGGAGACCGCGTCCTGGTGCGGCGCGACGTTTCCCGGCGGCACGGCCCGGCGGAGAGCAATGAAATCACCGGTTCAGTGGTTCGCATCCTGCAACGCCGGCGCGCGCAAATCGTCGGAACGCTGCAACGCGGCAAACAGTTCCTGTTTGTCATCCCGGACGACCCCCGCATTCCCCATGATATTTATGTGCCGCCGGCGCGCCACACCGGCCGGCCCGCCGGCATTGGCGACAAAGTCGTGGTCGAATTGCGCGCCTGGGAATCCCGCCATACCAACCCGGAAGGAGAGATCATCGAAGTGCTCGGCCCGCCCGATGAAGAGGGCGTCGATATGCTCTCCATCCTGCGCTACTACAATCTGCCGCTCCATTTTCCAAAAAAAGCCCTCCTGGAGGCCGGCAGAATTGCCAAACTTCATCCGCGCGGCGAACCGACCGCCGATGAATGCCGCGGCCGCGTCGATTGCCGCGCGCACTGTGTTGTCACCATCGACCCCGACGACGCCAGGGATTTTGACGATGCCATCTGTCTTCAAAAACACGGCCAAGACCACTGGAAGCTCTGGGTGCATATTGCCGACGTTTCGCATTATGTTCGCCCCGGCGGTGTTCTGGACGAGGAAGCGCGCAAACGGGGCAACTCAACCTACCTGGTGGACCGGGTCATCCCCATGCTGCCGGAGGCCTTGAGCAACGAACTGTGCTCGCTCAAACCTGGTGTCGATCGCCTGACCAAATGCGTTGAGTTCCTTCTTTCCAACGAAGGCCGCGTGCTCAACGCCAGGTTTTATCCGGCCATCATCCGTTCGCGGCGCCGTTTCGCTTACAAGGAAGTTCTGGCCGTCCTGCAAGGCCCCCCCTCGGACGATCCGGCGCAACAGATGACGCAACAGGCCCATGCCCTGGCCCACAAAATTCGCGCCGCCCGCCTCCGGGCCGGCTCGCTCGACCTGGATTTTCCCGAATCAAAAATTCGGCTTGACTCGCATGGCCGCGTCTTGTTGATCGAGAAGATCGAGAACGACGTTTCCCACCAATTGATCGAGGAATGCATGCTGCTGGCCAACGAAGCCGTGGCCGCGCGCCTGATGGCTCTGCGCCGCCCCGCCGTCTATCGCGTGCATGAACCGCCCGCCGAGCTGCGCCTGCAGGAATATCGCCAGGATGTCTTGAGCCATGGCATTCCCTGCGGAAACCTCGCCCAAAGGACCGAGGTGCGGAAACTTTTGCAGCGCCTCAACACTCTCCCCATCGGCCCGGCGCTGAAAATCGGTTTTCTCAAATCCTTGATGCGCGCCCGTTACGCCGTCGAACCGCTCGGCCACTACGGCCTGAGCAAGGCCAAATACACCCACTTCACCTCGCCCATTCGCCGCTATGCCGATTTGCTGGTCCATCGCGCCTTGTTTGATGACGGCCAGACTTCCCTGCCGGCGCTCAAGGAAGCCGCCGCGCACATTTCAACCACGGAGCGCAATTCAGCCGACGCGGAACGGGACAGCAAGGACATTAAAATGTTCGCCTTTCTCAAAGCGCAACTCAAGTCGGGCCACGCGCACAAGTATCCGGCGCTTGTCATCGACGTGCGCAACTTCGGCTTTTTTGTTGACGTTCCCGCCCTGGGCTTGAGCGGCCTGGTGCATCTTTCATCGGTCGAGGATGATTTCTACGTGTTCGAGGAGTCGCGCAACCATCTCATTGGCCGCCGCACCCGCCGCGTCATCAGGCTGGGCGACAAGGTCACGGTGCAGGTTTTCAAAGTGGACGGCTTCAAAAAGCAGGTGGATTTTCGACTGGCCGCCGCGCCCAAACCCCAAAGAAGCGGCCGGCGGTTTTAGAAGGAGAGTTTTTTGTGGAAGTCCACAGAAGATTGAATTATGTTCCCGATATGTCACAGACGCTTGAAAAACGCGTGAAAGAGTTGGAAAAGAAGCTTGCGGAATTGAGTAGCCAGCCGATCCGGTCGAACCGCAAGAAGGACTGGCGCCAAACCATTGGCATTTTCCGTAACGACCCGGACTTCGAGGAAGCCGTTCGACTCGGACGAGAGTATCGCGAACAGCAAACCTACGAAAACGAGATTGCTGGTTCTTGATACAGACCATTTCTCCGAGTTGGAGCGCGACTCAGCCGCCGGCCAGCGGCTCATCAGGCGGCTTGAAACGAGCCGCGCAGCCAAGGCCGTGACTATCGTCACCATCGAGGAGCAATTGCGCGGCTGGCTCGCTGAACTCAGCCGGCATCACGATTGTCACCGCCAGATCACCGCCTACGGTAAACTCCAGCGGCAGATCGAAACCTTCGCCAACTGGGTCATTCTTCCTTGGGACAGGAACTCCGCCGAATTGTTTCTGCAACTTCGCCGTCAGGGCGTCCGCATCGGTTCTTTGGATTTGAAAATTGCATGCATCGCCCTTGCACGGGATGTCACTCTCCTGACCCGCAACGCCAGCCATTTCGCCCAAGTCCCCGGCCTGCGCTTCGAAAACTGGTTGGATTGACTTTGGATGGATTGGAAATGGAGCCACTTGTCGGCTTGCCAGCCATAGCTCGCTCCTGCGAGCGAAGGCTGGACTTGGACTGCGTCCCCGATTCAGATACGAGGAGAACACGGGCTTTCCCTCTGAGAATCAAGAACAATTTGGCTTAACCCTCCACTACTTTTAACGACCCCGTCAGTGCTTTCACTGACAGTTTCACTGACACCTAATTGTATTTCTCACATATCCGAAACAGCTTGTCCGTGAGTGCTTTTTCGTCCGTGTCGATCATTTTGAGTTGTTCCAGAAACGGCTTAATGAATGCGTCGCAAGGATTGCCTCGTTGATATGCTTTCTTGAACTGCGAATGAATCCGACCGATTTGATCGCGTCTTGGAGAAAGGGTTTGGGCTTGTTCATCAGAATAGATTGGGATATGTTGAGTTCATGAAAACGTTGACTGTTGGAGAAGCTCAGGGGCAACTCGCGGAACTGATTGCCGAGGCCCATCAGGGAGCGGTGATTGTTCTGACCGACGGCGAGAAGCAGGTCTGGCTCGACACGCACAGGCCGCTGGACTTGGAGACGGACAACCCGGAACTTGAGGCGGAATTGCTCAAGGGCATTGAGGGGCCGTTTACACCATATTCGTCGCAAGAGATGCGCTCCATCGGGGAACGCATCATCAAGGAAAAACGGGGCAAATGAGCCGGGCCATTCAAAAGGCCCGGGATTTCACGGCGGATTTTGAAAACCTGTTTTCCTGGTATGTTGACAAGGCCGGGGTGGAGGTGGCTTGGCGATTCCAAGCTGCATTGGACATCTCACTGGTGAAGCTTTCGATTCGGCCTGACTTGGGCCGGCCCCGCCATTTTCGTCATCCCAAGTTGCGGGGATTACGCTCGTTTCTGGTGGTGCATCCTTTCGAGAAGCTTTTGATTTTCTATCGCGCAAACGATGAGGTGGTGGACGCGGTCCGCCTTATGCACGGTGCGCGAGACCTTCCGCGCCGTTTGCGCCAGCCACCTTCTTAACGAATTCAAGTTTCGGCGGAGTTTGAGTGGAGTTTTGCAGAATCCCGGGCGGGTTGGCTACTGGTCATTGGGATCGGCGGGGGGAGAGGCGACGCCCGCATCGGGTTGCTCATCGGGCATGGTTTCGGGCGCGGCGGCGGCCTGTTTCTTCTCCTCCTTTTTCTCCACCATCAATTGCGCGCGCGTGCGGATGAGCGGATCAATCAGCCAGTTGTTGACCAGATAGGTCCAGTGATCCAGCGACTTCTCCTGCTGAAGTTTGTCCTGGAGTGTCTTCAGCTTGTCCTGAAATTCCTTGTCCAATGCCTTTTTGCCTTCCGGCTTCTCGTCCTTGCCGGCCTTCCGTTCCGTCGGGAAATCAGCCGCCACTGCCACGTTCAGGTTGTAATCGTTCTCCGGGGTTTTGGCGCCGATTTTAAGGGTGTAGGTGAAATGATCGAACGTCGCAATGGTCACCACCAGCGGCTTCTCCAAACCCATCTTCCCCGGCGCCGACTCGGCGGCGACATCGACAAAACTCGGATAGCTCAGCGTGCCGGACAGGGAGGAAACTTTGTTGGTGTCGAGCACCTCGCCCGCTTTTATGTTCGACAACACCCACGGGCTGGCTTCGCTCTCCCGGGTCAGGCTCCATGAATCGGCGGCGTTGGTGGAGACGAAGGAAATGGATTTGGGCTTTTCGACTTTGAAGAAATCCTTGTCCAGCCATCCGGCGGGTTTGGGATCCACGCTGTTGAGCGGATCGGACACGGTCAGGACCTCATGCGGATCGCTCTTCAACATGACAAAACGGCCGTCGGGCATTTCATAGTCGCCAAACTGCATTGGGGAAGGGCGCCCGGCTTTGCGAGTGTGTTTTTTGCCCAGCAGCAGGGATTGCAGCACCTTGCCCTGCGCGTCTTTGAATTCGATCAGCGTGGCCGAGTCGGGACCGCTGCCCGGCTCCGTCAGGTGCATCCGCCCCAGTTGCGAAGCGCCAATCGGCTCGGCCTGCGCGATTTTTAAATCGGCCAGTTTGATGAGCAGATCGCTGATTTGGGGGAAATTGGCCGGATAATCCTTCCGCTCCCGCACCCGCCAGCGGTCGTCCTTTTTGACCAGGTCCAAATCGGCCGCGCCCTTGATATGCAGGGAAGCGACGTCGTTGACCTGGAAATTGGGCAGAAGCTTTTGGCCGAGCTTGCCCCCGGAAGTGTTCCAGGATTCCTGATGGCTATGGCGCAGCACCAAGCCGGCCCCGCCCAGAACAACCAGGGCCGCCAAAAGAAGGATCATTTGTTTGCGATTCATTTTGCGGCTGTTTGTTTGCGTTTCACCATGGCCAGGATTACCCCGGTCACGGACACCAGCGCCGGCATGACGCCGATGTTGGCCACTTTGGTCCAGAATTCCAGCGCGTCCGTGTCCTTGGCCAATTTTTTACGGACCGACTTCAGTTCTTTATTGGCGTCGGCCACCGTTCTTTGATAGTTCTCCAATTCCTTCTGTTGTTCGGGCGAGAGGATGAACCGCTGTTCGTTGCCGGACTTGCGCGACTGCAATTCGCTGATTTTGCGCTCGGTTTCGGCCTTGCTCTCCTCCAGCTCCTTGACCTTTTCCTCCCATTCCCGGCCTGCTTTGGCTTGCATTTCCCTCAGCCGCGTGAACGGACGGTCCAGGCTGGCCCGGCTGCGCAAGCTGATCAAATCACTGTCGCCGGAAAGCTGTTCCACGAAACTCTCCACCAAGTTCAAGTTGCCGTTCACCGGACGAACCATGCGGTAGCCGAGAATTTCCTGCACTTGCACGCAAACCTGGTCATTCAACAGGTCCGAGTCGCCGACCAGGATCACCACGGGGCTGTCAGTGGATTCCTTGAGCTGCGCCTCTTTGGGTTGCTCGTTTTCCTTGTCGTCCTTGGCCGGCTGGGGCGGGCCGTTCGGAAACGCCGTCTTGAATTTTCCTGTCAAACGAACGGCCAGCGCGTAATCAATGTTCGACGGTTTGAAGTTCTTGACGATCTCTTCCGCGCCAATGGTGGCCGTCATGCCCTCCACCAATTCGGACTCCGGCGAGGTGTGCAGCAGCACCGTCTCTTTCAACCCCTCGGCCGGCTTGCCCGTAAAAACGCCGGCAAACGGCAGCACCAAGTTATCGATTTGGCTGGTCACGATGTCGTTGTTGTTGATTCCCTCCTTGTTGAGCAGCAGCACGGTGGGCATGGCCGCGCCGTTTTGAGGATTGTGCCCGGCAAATGTCATGTCGGCGGCCACCTTGTTGATATCCATCTCCAGGCCCCAGGCCTTCAATAGCTTGTCCAGCGTGGACTGCCCCGAGCTTTCGCCCAGGACCTGCGCCATTTGATCGTGCTTTTGGTCGAAGTAGGCGTGCGGATCCAGGAACGCCAGCAATTTGCCCCCCCGCAAAACAAATTGGTCCAGCGCGTATTGGGTCGTGTCGGTGATGTCGCGCGGGTGAACCACCAACAGGACTTTGATGTCATCGTCAATCTTGCTGGCGGTCATGAAAATTTCCCTGACGGCGAAATCCTTCTTGATTTCGCTCAGGAAAGCCCACGGCTCCTGCGCGCTTTGGCCCATCTGGCGCATCATGGGATTGGGCGCCCCCCCGAATATGGGCAGCACGCTCATCACCCCCAGCGTGGGCGGCGTCGGATTGATCACCCGGGCGATGGCCCGCGAAATGTCATACTCCAGCAGCCGTTCGCGGTCGGGCGGAAGCCAGGGAACGGCCACCTTTTCGTCCAACATGCTGACCACCAGCCCCAGGTACACTTTGTCGCCGCCAAATGCCGACGTCGGTTGTCCGGCCACTCCGTCCAAACGGGCCGAATCCTCCGCGTCCGAATCCGGCTTGGGATCCAGTTTTTCGAGGATGATCTTGCCGTGGCCAGCCTCCTTGTATTCGTCCAGCAAGTCTTCGATGTGCTGGGAATACGTGCGCAAATACGGAGGCATGGCCGTGCTGCCTTGCGTGCAATAAAATCGGATGGTCACGCGCGAGTCCAGCTTGTCCAATATCTTCCGCGTGCCGGGCGAGAGGGTGAAGGCCTTCTCGCTCGTCAAGTCCAGCCGCTCCTTGAACGCGCTGGTGATGACATAAAAAGCGAGCAGGACGACAAACATGACGGCAACGCCCGCGGCGGAATAAAGGATTGTTTCGAGATTTTTCTGCTTCATGGCTTGTTCCTTCAAATCGTTATCCCGCCCGATGGCTGCGAATAATGACGCCGGTGGTGAACAACGAGAACCCGATGATGCACAGGAAGAAAATGATGTCCCGCGAATCGAGCACTCCCTTGGTGAACCATTCGAAGTGCGTAATCACACTCAGCGACGCCACCGTATCCACCAGCCACGGCTTGTCCATCCGCGTCAGCAAATTGGTCACCGGCGGAAATCCGCACAGCACCAGGAACAGGCATATCACCAGCGCCACAATAAAGCTCACCACCTGGTTGCGCGTCATGGCCGAGGTCATGCAACTGATGGCCAGGTAGGCCCCCGCCATCAGAAAGCTCCCCACGTAGCCGGCGAAGATGACCCCGTTGTCGGGCGAGCCGAGATAGTTGACGGTGACGACGACGGGAAATGTCAGCGCCAGCGCCAGCAGCAGAAATATCCACGAGGCAAGAAACTTTCCCACAATGGCCTGCCAGGCCGTGATGGGCATGGTCAAAAGCAGTTCCAGCGTGCCCACCCGCCGTTCCTCCGCCCACAGCCTCATGCCCACCGCCGGAACCAGGAACAGGTAGAGCCACGGATGCCAGAGAAAAAAGCACCCGTCCAGCGCCGCCTGGCCCCGCTCGAAAAAGCCGCCGGCCATGAAGGTGAAAAATCCCGTCAACAATAGGAATATGACGATGAAAACGTAGGCGACCGGCGAGGAAAAATACCCGCCCAGTTCCCGTTTGATGATGGTCCTGATGTTGGCCAGCGAATTCATTGCCCCGCCTCCTTTCCAGTGTCAGGCAGCGTGATGCTGCGGAAAACTTCGTCCAGGCGGCCCTCCTCCGTGTGCAGTTCCTCCACCTGCCAGGCGCTGGCCGCGATCAAGACATTGCGCGCCAATTCGCCGTTGTGGCCCTGGCTCTTGGGATAAACCCGCGCCCACACCCGGCCGTTTTCCTCCTTGACGATTGCGGTGCGGCGCGCGTTGGCCACGCCGGAAAGCCTCTCCACCACTTGCGCGCCATGCGTCCCGCGGACGATGAGCAGGACCGCGCCCGCATAATCGGATTTTTGCTTCAATTGCTCCGGCGTGCCGTTGGCCACGATCCTGCCCCGGTCAATAATAATCGCCCGCGAACACGCCGCCTCCACCTCCTCCAATATGTGGGTCGAGAAAATAATCGCCTTGCGCTCCCCCATGCGCCGGATCAATCCGCGCACCTCGTGCTTCTGATTCGGGTCCAGTCCGTCCGTCGGCTCGTCCATGACCAGCACGTCGGGATCGTGGAGGATGGCCTGGGCAAAACAGGTGCGATGCCGGTAGCCTTTGGAAAGCGTGTCAACACTCTGGTAAAGGACCGATTCCAGAAAGCACATTTCCACCACGCGCTGAATGGCCTTCTTCTTGGCATCCCCGCGCAAGCCGCGCAGTTCCGCCATGAATCCCAGAAAGCTCTCCACCGTCATATCCACATAAGCCGGGGCATTTTCCGGCAGATAACCGATGAGGCGTTTGGCGGCAATGGGGTCCGTCGCCATATCGTGCCCCCCGACCGTCACCCTGCCCTCCGATGGAGGAATGAAGCCGGTGATCATGCGCATGGTGGTGGATTTCCCGGCGCCGTTTGGCCCCAGAAATCCGAGCACCTCGCCCCGTTCCACCGTGAAGGAAATGCGATCCACGGCCCTTTTTGGGCCGAACAACTTGCTCAGGTTTTCGACTTTAATCATTCCTGTTGTCTCCGCTTTGCGCTTTGTATAATTCCGACTAATTACCCGTCAGGGCGTTCCAACGCAAGTCATAACCCCGGCTTTGAGCCTTTCGACTTTTTTGGACACCCCTCAAAAAAAATGTTCAAAAAAATTTCGGTGGAATTTTCCGACTCCTAATCCTGCTCCTAATCTTAATCTTAATCTCCTTGCTTTTCATCTGCTGGGAAAATGCCGCTTGCCTGGCACTCATTGGCATCATATTATAATTATATTAGTAGCTTGGATTATAAGACCCGCCATAGCCGGGTTTGTAGAGGCGGACGCCGAGAACGTCGCGCATGATTTCAAAATGTTGGTCCCTGGCATAGACCCGACAGGCCCAGCGCAGCGAAAGGCTGCCGATGAGGATGTCGTTCCAGGGAACGGCTTGGCCCTTGTCGCGCAAGCGCCAGGCGCATTCCTTGGCAAACTCCCAGGCGCCATCCTCGATTGCTCTGTAGGGAATGCACTCCAAGTATGCCGATAGCCGTTTGCGATCTTCGGCGCGTGCGCCGCCCAGAAACTCAAGCCTCACAGGACCGCAATACATGGCTTCGGCGGCTTCCAGCAACCCTTCCAAACCGACCTTGCAAGCCAGATCGCCTTCGCGCCGCGCCGCTTCGATCCAAACCGACGAATCAACCAGAACCATGGTCTAAAGCATTTCCAATAAAACTGTAGCCGCATTGCAAGGTAGGGCGGGCACTCCGCTGCCCGCCGCGGCGCGCACGGAGTGCGCGCCCTACCACCCTCGTTTCGCCTACACTATTTCTTAAACCGCTCTAACCTTGCAACTTTTCGATTTCGTCGTTGGTGGCGGGATAATCGAAGCTCCCTTCCCGCAACAACTTGCCAAATTCCCTGGCCTTTTCCCGCTTGATATATTCGTTGACAGCCAAAGCCACAGCCGGACTCTTTTTGGTTTCGCCCGTAATCCTGCTCAAGTCATCGAGCGTCGCCTCATCTATATCCACAGTAATTCTCATTTGATGATATTTGCATCTTTTATTGCAGATTCCAACATCTTTCTGCATCTTTTTAAGTCGTATTCGCGCATGGAATATGCCAGGGTGGTTTTCATAGCCGGCAAGGCCCGTTCAGACCCTCACTTTTTGTTTGTCGCCTCTGTTCTGACATCGGTGCGAGAATAATTTTGGCGGACCGAATGTCATTCCGAATTCCGAGCTTGACCATTCACTGCCTACGGAACTGGATTCGTTTGCATCCGCAAGTACTCCAGAATCTTGGTGTTCGGTTCTGTGTCAGGGCCCCATATTGCCTTGAGTGGTTTGCCGTCCACCCTGGTAACGGCGTGAATCTTTAGATTCGAGTCACGCCTCGCAGCCTGCGCCAGTTGCCCAACATCGGTTTGCCAATCGATTTTTACAACCTCCTTTAACCGTTCTACCGGAACATACCAAAGCGACCTGTTGGTTGCCGAACGCAGTTCCTCCCAATTGCGTGGCCAATGATTTGTATGCTCCTGCAGGTAATCCACAAGGGCATTTCCAGAAGTCCAAGCCGCGTACGATTCAGGAATCGCCAGCCACACCCTGATAAATGAATAGACAAACGCCCCGCCGACGATCAGCAACAAGATCCCCCATATCAAAAGCAAACGTTTTCCCAAAAGTGACACCGGGAAGAGCGTAACGACCAAATCAGCAGGTTGCAAGCCTCAAATACTATCAATTCGTTTGGACCGCAGGCGCAAAGAGCCGCAACTCACGCCAAGTTGGAGAATGGAAAGACCGGAGGTGTCAGAGGAATGATTGTCAAAGGAATAATCTGCAAACTCTTCTTCCCGTTCCTCTGACACACATTCCCCTGACAATCTTCGCGGAAATGCGTGATTCTGACGGATGGTAGCACAAAGAGCGCATGGACACAGGCCGCAAGAAGGCATTCTTCTTTGCGCTCTCTGTGATCTTTGTGGTTAAATGTTTCCCCATTTTTTCGTGTATTTGGCGTATTTCGCGGTTAAAAATCCCCTCCAAGTCATTCCCCATCAGGAGGTTGCTCCATATGAATACCGATTACAAAAATAGTTTAAAATAATTATTGTATTGATGAACATCTATGCTAAGATACAGTCTAATAACTGGCTCAATGAAGCCATGCCGAAAAACTGAAATATTGAAACCACAACCAAACCGATCAAAACTATGAACGCCCGCAACGGTAAAATCGCCCGCCTGCCCCGCCAAATCCGCGACGAATTGAATGAACGCCTGGAACGCTCCGAGCCAGGCCCCCAATTGCTCGCCTGGCTCAACGCCTTGAAGGAGGTGAAGAAAATCGTTAAAGACGAGTTCGGCGGCGTGCCCATCAGCAAGCAGAACCTGAGCGAGTGGCGCCAGGGCGGTTTCCAGGAATGGCTGGCCCGCCAGGATCTCTGGGCCAAAGTCCGGGACATGGAGAATTTCGCGAAGGACCTCGGCGAGGAGAGGGACAATCTGGTGGCCGATGACGTGGCCACGGTTCTGGCCGCCCATTATGCCGCCTTGATTTCCACCTGGAACGGGCAGCCGGATGCCAAATTTGAGGCCGCCGCGCGCGTGCTCAACGGGCTGTGCCGCGGCGTGGTGCAGTTGCAGCGGGGCATGCACCGGGCGGCCAGGGACAATCGCGAATATATTCAGGAACTGGAGGGGAAATCCGAGCGGTTCAAGGAACGCTGCAAGAAGAGATTGTTGGATCAGGTCTGGGCCATCCAGCGGGAGCCGATGGTGGCCAAAGTCTTTGGGGGCGGCGAGTTGGGCCGGAAGCTGGCCAAGTATATCGTCGCAGTGGAGAATGGTGAGCTGGATGCCAAATTGGAGCCTGCGGACGAAGACCTGAAGAAGGCGAAGAGGCCCGTTAAAGCTGGCAGCAAAACAAAGGCCAAGAAAGCGGACAACACGTTGATGGTCAACGACTTAGAAGGAGAGAAGGAGGCAAAAATCAGTCAGGACCAGTCAAAGTCAGTCAAAGTGAATCAAACCGATTTGGCAATCATCAGTCCGACCCGTCCGATCCGTCCGACTGGTCCGACCAGTCCGACCAGTCCCACCCCCACGGAAGAGAAATCCGACGCCACGGAGTTGCGCCCGGTGACAGGGTTGTCGGAAAAAGGCGGGTAAAATTTGGAATATGGATTTTCTGCTCGCGCTGCCGGGCCGGATCAAATAATTTGAAGGCGCATGAGGGGAGAGGGCCTTTAAAATTAGTATTGACATAACGGAAACACATATATGAATACACCCAGAGTAAAAGAAATCCTCAGTTGGTACGGCAGTGATAATCCCGGCACATTGGCCCATCTGGCCCGCCTGCTCAACCATGGCAAATTGGCCGGAACCGGACGGCTGGTCATCCTGCCGGTGGACCAGGGCTTCGAGCATGGGCCGGCGCGGAGTTTCGCCGTCAACCCGCCCGGCTACGATCCGCGCTATCATTTTCAACTGGCCCTTGACGCCGGCTGCAACGCTTACGCCGCGCCGCTGGGCTTCATCGAGGCCGGCGCGCGCGATTTTGCAGGCGAACTGCCCTTGATCCTCAAGATCAACAATCACGATGTTCTGCTGGACGAGAAGGATCCGCTGCCCGCCCTGACCAGCGGCGTGCAGGACGCCTTGCGGCTGGGCTGCGCCGCGATTGGCTTTACCATTTACCCCGGCTCCTCCGGGCGCGTCGTGATGTATGAGCAACTTCGCGCCGCCGCCGCGCTGGCCAAGGAAAACGGATTGGTGGTCGTGGTCTGGTCCTATCCGCGCGGATCGTCCTTGAGCAAACAAGGCGAGACCGCGATGGACGTTTGCGGATATGCCGCGCAGATTGCGGCTCAATTGGGCGCGCACATCATCAAAGTCAAACTGCCAACCGCTTACCTGGAACAGGAGGCGGCCCGCAAGGTTTATGAGAAGGAAAAAGTCCCGATTGCGACGTTGAGCGAACGTGTGCGGCACGTCGTCCAATGCGCCTTCAACGGCCGCCGCATTGTTATTTTCTCGGGCGGCGCCACCGTCAGCGATGACGCGGTGTATCAGGAAGTGACCGCCATTCGCGACGGCGGCGGATTCGGCTCCATCATAGGCCGCAATTCATTCCAGAGGAAAAAAGAGCAGGCGCTGCAATTCCTGGACAAGATCATCACGATCTACAAGCAGTAGGACGCCACCGCAAACAAAAAGGGCGGGGGCCGGACAAAACAGTTTGCATGTAGTTGCAGGACAACGGGTTACAACTGCCGGCGTTTGGGCGGTTTCCACGAAACGTTGCTTGAAGAAACGCCTCTGATGGCTGCTCAAGTTCTGTCATGGTCTGCCGATGTACAGCAGACGACGATGAAATTTGACAACATGGCCTTTCCGCAGGAATGCCTGTGGGCGGCTTTGCTGGTATCTTTGCTGAGCGTATGGTTGCTGGTCGGGCTTTTCTACCACCTCAACCGTCACGCCCGGCGGGACTATTTCAGCATCTGGACGGGCGCGTGGCTGTTTTACGCCGTGTGGATGACGTTAAGTCTGGGCATGGGAGACGCGGAGCCGGGGAGTTTGCTCTTCACGATCAATCAGTTTTGCGTGTCAATTTCGGCCGCCCTTCTCTTGTGGGGCAGCATGCGTTTTCTCGGCATTCCGGTTCCGCAGAGATTGTCCCCCATTTTGGGGGTGTTCCTGGCGGTTTGGATTCTGGCCAGCCCGCAGATGGTGAACGACCCGCTGGAAATCCATTTGCCGGTGTTCATTCTGCTGGGCTTGAGCAGCCCTTTTGCCGGCGTTTGTTTTCTTCGATTGCAGAAACAAAAGGCCTGTGTGGGCTTGGGCATGTTGTCGCTGGGCTTTCTGCTCTGGGTCATTTACCTCGGGAGCTACCCCTTTCCCCGCGAATATGGAAATCTTTACAGCGCTGGTTTCTTTGTGGCCGCGGTGCTGCAACTCTTCATCGCCGTCAGCATGATCGTTCTCCTGTTTAAGGAGGTTCAGCGCGATGCCCGGGAAGTGCGCGCGGAAATTGAGGCCGTCCGGCTGGAGAAGGAAGCCTTGCGGTCCAAAGTCATCACCACCAAGGAAGAATGCCAGAACCTTTACAATCGGATGCGCGCGACTGAGGAGACCGAAAAAGCCCTCTCCGAGCGGCGCCGCACAGAACGGGCCGTCGCCGAGCAGGAACATCTGAAAACCTTTGGCCAGATGGCCGGCAATGTGGCCCACGACATCAACAATGCCCTCTCTCCCATCACCGCCTACTCGGAACTGCTGCTCAACACCCTGCCCAATTTGCCCGATGTCCCGCGGCTACGGCTGCAGCGCATCAGTCAGGCCGCCGAGACCGTGGCCCAGATCGTCGCGCACATGCGGGAATTCTACCGCCCCGACCCGGACACCGATCCACCGGACATCCTGAACACCCGCCAAGCCATCGAACCCGGCCCGGAGCCGAAACTCGACCCCGACCTCCCCAAGGCCGGCGAACCCTGCCGCCCGCTGCGCATCCTCTGCATCGACGACGAACCCGAGTTGAGGCAAGTCATGCATGATGTCCTCCAATTGGACCACCACCAAGTCACAGTCGCCACCGGTGGAAGGGAAGGGCTTGATCTGTTCCGATCCAGCCTCCACGCGGGCGAGCCTTATGAGGTCGTCATCACTGATTTGAGCATGCCGGACCTTGACGGCCGCCATGTGGCGCGCACGATCAAAGCCGAATCGCCGCAAACACCCATCATCATGTTGACCGGCTGGGGCGCGATGCCGAAAGCGGACGGGCAACCAGCCCCGGCAGTGGATGCCCTAATCGGCAAACCGCCGCGCATGCAGGAGTTGAGCAACCTCCTCTTTCAAATCACCGCAAGGAGCGCCACCTGAGCAAGTTTATGGCGCGGCATTTTTGGCCGCTGGCAAGGGTTGCCGCGTTCCACGTGGTTCACCCCGTTCCACATGGCGTCCTGTCCTCCAGCCCCCTGTCTTTCTTCACGCTCACCGCTCGCAACAATTGGTCACGACCGTGATTTCCGCCGGAGAATTTGCATCGGGGTTTGATGATTTGAGGCGCGCGCGACTTTTTCTGTCACACTGGCGCATCTTGAATTTGCAGCCGGAAATCGCCTATGCCGCCGCCCAAGTTGACCGCGAACTCATGGATGCCGGCGGACGTTTGGGTGAGAACGACACATGGATTGCCGGCTTCGCCCGCTATTTTAATCAGTCCCTCATCAGCCATGACCAGGCTTTTGATCGCGTGCGCGCTTTGCGCCGGTTGAATTATTAAAAGCCGGCGCGCCGGCTTGCAGCCATTGATCCGGTTACGGCTGGCCCTTCAATGGGTTGATCTGTGGCAAACGTTTTGCCAAAACCCGATTTGCGCCGGTGGAAGCATTTCCCTTATATCAAGATTGACAGAAACGCCGGGCTGGCGTTTTTTGTCGGTGCCATGAATAATGCCGTGCCGTGCAAAGAACCTGTTGAGCAATTCATCCGCAAGGCCGATCCTTGCGTGATGGTCATCTTCGGCGCCACCGGCGATCTGACCAAGAGAAAACTCATTCCCGCCTTGTGCAATTTGGTCGCGGCAAAATTGTTGCCGGAGCAATTTGCCGTCATCGGCGTGGCCATTAATGACCTGACCACCGAAGGTTTTCGCCAGCAATTGAGCGACGCCATAAAACAATTTGCCAGTTGCCCGATTACGCCGGAGCTGTGGGACTGGTTCGTGAAGCGGCTCTATTTTGTGCGCGGCGAATTTCAGGACCCGAAAACCTTTCAACAGCTCAAGGAGCAAATCGCCAAGGTGGAGAAGGAACAGTCCGTGCCGGCAAACCACCTTTATTACATGGCGGTGGCGCCCCAATTTTTTGGCCAAGTGGTGCGGCAGCTTGGCGCGGCCGGTTTGGCGCGGGAGGAGGATGGACATTGGAAACGGGTCGTGATCGAGAAACCGTTCGGCCGCGACTTGGATTCGGCCAAAGCGCTCAATGCCGAGATCAAACAAGTGCTGGAGGAACGGCAGATTTACCGCATTGACCATTACCTGGGCAAGGAGACGGTCCAGAACATCATGATATTCCGTTTCGGCAACGGCATTTTCGAGCCGATTTGGAACCGGCGTTACATTGATCATGTGCAGATCACCGCGGCGGAGACGGTCGGCGTCGAACTGCGGGGCGGTTATTATGAAACAGCGGGGGCGTTGCGCGACATGGTGCCGAATCATCTTTTCCAATTGGTCTCACTCACGGCCATGGAACCGCCCATTTCATTTCAGGCCGACGCGGTGCGCGATGAACAGGCCAAGGCCTTGCACGCCATTCAAATCCCCTCGCCGGAAGAAGTGCTCACCATGGCCGTCCGCGGACAATATGGGCCAGGGCAGATCGGAGACGAGCGGGCGGCCGCCTATCGCTCGGAGCCGAAGGTCGCGCCGGATTCGACCACCGAAACCTTTGCCGGGCTGAAATTGAAAATCGACAACTGGCGCTGGGCCGATGTCCCTTTCTATCTGCGCACCGGAAAACGCCTGGCCGCGCGCACGACAGAGATCGCCATTCAATTCAAGCGCGCCCCCTTTCAATTGTTTCGCGACACGCCGGTCGAAGCCCTGGAAACCAACCGGCTGGTGCTCTACATTCAGCCGGAGGAAGGGCTTTCCCTGCGTTTTGGCGCGAAAATTCCCGGCCCCATCATGCACATGGGGCCGGTCGAGATGAAATTCAACTACGTCGATTATTTTGGGCGCACGCCCAGCACAGGCTACGAGCGGTTGATTTATGACTGCATGATTGGCGACGCCACCCTCTTTCAACGGGCGGACATGGTCGAGGCGGGGTGGAGCGTCATCACGCCGATTTTGGATGTTTGGAAGGCGCTGCCGCCGCGCAGCTTTCCCAACTATGCCGCGGGCAGTTGGGGGCCGAAGGAAGCGGACGACTTGCTGGCGCGCGACGGGCGGCATTGGAGCAACATTGAATGAACCTCCCTCTAAAACGCCATCTGCCATGAGAAGGAGGAAGGCGGCGCGGCCGCGGGTTGTTTTTTTGTTTGACGTGGATAACACGCTGCTCAACAACGACCAGGTCGTCCTGGATTTGCAGAAACATCTGGCGCAGGAAGTGGGCGCCGGCGGCGCCCGGCATTACTGGGCATTGTTTGAGGAGCTGCGGCGCCAATTGGGCTACGCCGATTACCTGGACGCCTTGCAGCGCTATCGCATCGAATATCCCCATGATTGGCGGCTGCTGACCGTTTCGCGGTTTTTGATCGATTATCCATTTGCCAACCGGCTCTATGCCAATTCCCTGGATGCCATCCAACATGTCCAGCGCTGGGGACCGGCGGCGTTGCTCACCGATGGCGATGTCGTTTTCCAGCCGCGCAAGGTGGATCGCTCCGGACTTTTCGAGGCGGTCGGCGGCCGGGTGATGATTTACGTCCACAAGGAACGCGAACTGGCCGACGTGGCGCGACGCCATCCGGCGGAGCATTATGTGATGGTGGACGACAAATTGCGGATTCTGGCCGCGATAAAAAAGATCTGGCGCAGTCGCGTGACCACGGTCTTTGTGCGGCAAGGGCATTACGCCCTGGACCCGGCCCTCGTGGCCGGCTCTCCGCCGGCGGACCTGACGATCGAACGCATCGGCGACTTGCTCAATTACAACCTGCGCGGCCTCCTGCGGGCCGCGCCCTCCCCGGCAACATGAGGGCCATGGGAAACATGACGGTCTGTTACGCCATTGGGTGGCATTTTTTCCGGCTTTATTTCTCGATGTATCATCGCTTCCGGGTGTTTAACGTTGAGCGAGTGCCGTTGCAGGGGCCGGTCATCCTGGCGTCCAATCACGCCAGTTACATCGATCCGCCCCTGGTGGGCGCGGGCGTGAGACGGCAGATCAGCTATCTGGCGCGTGATTCCATTTTTCGCGTGCCGGTTTTAGCCTCCATCCTGCGCTCGTGGAAAGTTGTGCCGGTGGACCGGGACGGCGGCACCGGGCGGGGCCTCAAGGCGATACTGGACCGATTGGCCTGCGGCGGGGCGGTCATTTTGTTCCCGGAAGGAACGCGCTCGCGGCATGGGGAATTGAACCCGGCGCGCTCCGGGGTGGGTTTGGCGGTGATCAAATCCACCGCGCCGGTGGTGCCGGCGAGGGTTTTTGGAACCTACCAGGCCTACGGCGCGCAAATGCTCGTGCCGCGACCCCGTCCGCTGGCTGTCAAGTATGGCCGGCCGCTGCTTTTTGAGGCCTTGCGGGCCGAGGCGCAAAACTGCTCCAAACCGCGCTTGAAAGAGATTTACCAACAGGTGGCCGATGAGGTCATGGCAGCGATTGCCGGCCTTGAACCGAAAGAAGATTCATTATGAAAGCTGTTATTCTGGCGGCAGGCAAAGGAACGCGCATGGGCGGGTTGACCAGCGAGCTGCCAAAACCGATGCTGCGCGTGCGGGGCAAACCGATCCTGGAACTTATTTTGCAAGGATTGATGGAGGCCGGTGTGCGGGATTTTTTTATCGTCACCGGCTTTCGCGCCGAAGTGATCGAAGGCCATTTCGGCGATGGAAAAAAATGGGGCGCCCGGATCCATTATGGCCGGCAGAGCGTGCAGGACGGAACTGGCAAAGCGCCGGAACTGGCAAAGGAATTTGCCGGAAGCGGCGATTTTGTCCTGACTTACGGAGATATTCTCGTCCGGCCGCAAACTTACCAGGACATGCTGCGGCGCTATGCGGAGGGAACTTTTTCCGGACTGGTCACCTGCACGGGAAGCGAGGATGTGACCCAAGGCGGACTCCTCCTTTTCGACAACGCCTTCTGCCTGCGCCGCCTGATTGAAAAGCCCGGCCCGGCGCAACTGGACCAACTCCGCCGCCAAGGCGAGTTGCCGCCGGGAAGGACCGCCTGGTACAACGCGGGCATCTACATTTTCAAGCCGTTATTGTTCGACTTTACAGCCAGGCTGCAAAAGTCGCCGCGCGGCGAATACGAATTGACCGACGCGATCAGCGCGATGCTGGCGGCGGGCCATCGTTTGGCGGGATTGGAAATCCAGGGGCGCTGGGTGGATGTGCGCGACCCGCAAGTGCTGGCGGCGTTGGAAAAAGAAGCACTGTGGCAACAAATCCATTGATCGAAATCCGCAACATAATCCGCCTTTGTCGGGAGCGGAAGTAATTCCGGTCTTGTGATTGAGCCGCCTTTGTTTGCATTATTTCCCCAATGAGCCGCGCCCTGCCAACGCAAGTTAATTTCATTTCCTCTTCCTTGGGGATCGCCCGACTTGGCCTGGCTCTGGCGCTTTGGTTCGCCGGCCAGCCTCCAAGCGTCGTGCTGGGCGCGCTGCCAAAATACTTCGTTCGCAATTTGCGCGTGGAGGACGGCTTGCCGGAGGATTCCGTGACCTCCACCTTGCAGACCGACGACGGGTATGTCTGGTTTGGCACTTACAGCGGCCTGGCCAGATTTGATGGCGTGCGCTTTACCGTGTTTGACAGCGGCAACACGCCGGAACTGGCCAGCAGCCGCATCTCCTGTCTCTTTCAGGACGACGAAGGAACTCTGTGGATCGGACACGAGAGCGGGGAATTGACCCGCTATGATAAGAACGGACATTTCCACCCGATGGCGGTTCGCGTCGCGTGGAAGGGACGGAAGATTTTCGGCATCGCCGCCGATGAAAGCGGGGACATCTGGCTGATCAACGATCTGGGAGTGCTGGGGCGCGTCAAGGATGGAGCGGTTGCCACCCCGGTGGCTGGCCGGCGGGAAAAACTGGTTGGATTTACCAGTGGGTTTGGTGGATCGGTCTGGGTCATGCGTGACGGCTATGCCTCCATTCTGCGCCGCGGCGTCTTGACTCCGCAGCAACTCGACGGGCCGCCCGAGGAATCGTATGTCCAGGGGATTTGCCTGAGCCGCGACGGCAATCTGTGGGTGGCCAGCAAAAACCTTTTGCGCGAATGGAATGGGGCAACATGGGTGGACGAAGGAATGCCGGCGCCTTGGAAGGATTCGCCCCTGACCGCGTTCATTCAAACCCAAACCGGGTTCTTGGCGGTGGGGACTCAGGACAGGGGACTTTATTTGATCAGTCCCCAGCGTGAAACGCTGCACTTCAGCCGCACCAATGGCTTGTTCAATGATTGGATACGGAGTCTGTTCTCCGACCGGGAAGGCAATTTATGGGTGGCAACGGGGGGTGGAGGCGTGGCCATCCTCCGCGCCAGTTGTGTGCAGGAAGTCAACCCGCCCGATCAGTGGCAGGGACGCTCGGTATTATCGGTTTGCACGGGGCGTGATGGCGGGGTATGGATCGGCACCGAGGGCGCGGGCTTGTATCAGTTCAAGGACGGGCAATGGTCACACTTTGGCACGGACGCCGGCCTGCTGAATTTGTTTGTGTGGTCCGTGGCGGAGGATGCTGACGGGCGCCTCTGGGCCGGCACCTGGGGCGCCGGCTTGTTCGTCCAGAGAGATCACCTCTTCGACCACGCCCCGGGTCTGGAACAGATCACCGTTCCGATGCCAGCACTCTTGCCCGTCCCGGGGAGCGGGTTATGGATCGGGACGGAGGCGGGGTTGCTGCGCTACGATGGAAGGACTGGCGCCTGGGTTGGCCGGAAGCCGGAATCTGTCCGAATGGACGTCCGCGCCATCGTGGAAGACAGCCAGGGGGCGGTTTGGTTCGGCATGTTGGGGGGAGGACTGGCCCGCTTCAGGAATGGGGAATTGCAACATTTTGGCAAGGCCGATGGTCTCTCCAGTGATTTCGTCCAGTGTCTCCATTTCGATGCCCAAGGCGCGCTCTGGATTGGAACCTTTGGAGGCGGTCTGACCCGATTGAAAAACGGCCAATTCACCGCCATCACCGTGCGCCAGGGATTGCCTGATAATATCATTGCTTGCATTATGGACGACGGGAGTGGCAGCTATTGGATGGGTTCGCACTCCGGCATTATCCGCGCGGCCAAGCAGGAACTGGATCTCTGCGCGGACGGCAAAACCAATTTCGTGCGTTGCGCCTCCTTTGGCAGAAGCGACGGATTGCCGACACTGAAATGTTCCACCGGGTTCCAGCCGGCGGGATGCAAAACACCCGACGGACGGCTCTGGTTTCCGACCGGCAAAGGCTTGGTCGCCGTGGATCCGAAGGACATCCATGTCAACCGCCATCCCCCGCCAGTCGTGATTGAGGAGATGCGCGTGGATGGCCGCGCCTTCGCCACTGGCGCCACTATAAATGAGCCATTACGGATTGCGCCGGGCCAGCACCGGATTGAAATTGACTACACGGCCTTGAGTTTTGTCGCCCCGGAGAAGGTGCGTTTCCGCTATCAACTGGCCGGATTGGAGACCCGTTGGGAGGAAGCCGGAACCAGGCGCAGCGCCGATTTCACTTACCTGCCACCGGGCAATTACCTCTTTCGCGTCATTGCCTGCAACAACGACGGACTCTGGAACACCACGGGCGCTGAGTTCGCCTTCCAACTCCTCCCGCACTTCTGGCAAACCTCCTGGTTTCTAGTCTTGTCAGCAGCGGTCATCATGGCCGGCGCCGGCGCCGGAGTCCACTTGGACGCCCGCCGGCGCCTGCGCCGCAGGCTGGAACTGCTGGAACGTCAGCGGGCCGTCGAACGCGAGCGCGCCCGCATCGCCCGCGACATCCACGACGATCTCGGCGCCACTTTAACCCGCATTTCACTCTTGAGCGACGCCATCCCGACCGACCTGGTCAGCCCGCCCCAGGCGGGTGAAGCCCTGGGCCGGATTTTTGCCGCCAGCCGCCAGTTGATGCAAGCCCTGGACGAGATCGTCTGGGCTGTCAATCCGAAATTTGACACGCTGGAAAGCCTGGCCAGCTACCTCGGGAATTTCGCGCAGGATATGCTGAAGACCGCCGCGATCCGCTGCCGCCTGGACATGCCGGTGTGCCTGCCGCTCCTCCCTTTGACGACCGAAGTGCGGCACAACGTTTTCCTGGCGTTCAAGGAAGCATTGAACAACGTGCTGAAACACGCCGCCGCCACCGAGGTCACGGTCTCACTGGCTCTTGAAGCCGGCGCGCTTGTTCTCTCGGTGGAAGACAACGGCAAAGGCTTCACTCCCCCGGCTGCGGCCGCCAGTCCGCCTTCCGCGACTGCCCGCCCCTTCGGCGGCTGTGGTTTGACCAACATGCGGCAGCGATTGGCGGACATTGGCGGCCGGTGCGAAATCCAAAGCGTCCCTGGCGGCGGCGCCAAAGTGCGGTTTACCCTGCCGTTTGACGCCATCTCCCGCGCGTGACTGCGTTTGGCGCATTCCCAAATTCCGGCCGCATTCCACATGGCCGCCCTCCATTCCCAACTCCCTCCTTGTCCTCATTACTGATGACGATACAATTAAACATTCTTCCGCTATTATGAGCAAGAATGTGAGTGTTGCCGTGTCCATTGTCGAGGACGACGGACCCGCGCGCCGCATCCTGGCAGGATGGATCAACCGCGCCAAAGGATTCCATTGCGTGGGCGAGCATGGCTCCGCGGAAAGCGCGCTGGAGCATCTCTCCCGGGAGAAGCCCGAAGTCGTCCTGATTCCCGCCTGCGCGGCCCATGACAGCCAACCCGCTTTGAACCCTGGCACCCATCGGTTTTGCACCGGCAAGGGGTCATCAAGGGGTTCCTGGCAGGTCAACAATTATGTGAGAGTCATTCCTGGCGCGACCAGAAATAAATGCCCGCAATGATGCCGATGGCGGCCAGACTCATCCAGAAAGCGGACGTGATCACCCAGGAAATGGCAATGAGAGCAACGCCGCCAATCAGAGGAGGACCCGAACGCTGCTTCTTTCCGTAAATCCAGAAACCGGCGCCCACGGCGCTCCACAACAAGGAGGCAAGCAGGTAGCTGGCATCGAGTTTAAACGGGAGGATGTGATCCAAGTCCATGATTAGATTAAGATTAAGATTAGGATTAGGAATCGGAAAATGCCAGCTAAAAGGCAGGATGCGCCCCCCATCCCGGCCTGAAATGCTCCCTGACCAACGCCCGGGCGCGCTCGACCAACGCCCGGTCTTGCGCCAAATCGCCGAAGCGCAAGGGCGGGGCGCCGCTCTGCTGCCGCCCCAGCAGTTCCCCGGGACCGCGCAGCCTTAAATCCTCCTCGGCGATGCGAAAACCATCCGTGGTTTCCTCAAGGATTTTCAACCGCCGCGCCGCCTCCTCCGTCTTGACGCCGGCGATGAGAATACAATAGGACTCCGCCGCTCCCCGGCCGATCCTGCCCCGCAATTGGTGCAATTGCGCCAGGCCGAATTGTTCCGCGTTTTCGATCAGCATCAGGGTCGCGTTGCCCACGTCCACCCCCACCTCGATGATGGACGTTGCCAAAAGCAATTGCGTTTCGTTGGCGCGAAAGGCCGCCATGACCCGGTCTTTTTGTCCGTCTGTGAGGCGCCCGTGCAAAAGGCCGATTCCCCAGGGCGCGAAAATTTTTTGCAAATGTTCGAATTCTTTTGTGACAGCTTTTATTCCGGCTGCCGAATCGGCCTCTTCCAGGCGGGCATAGACGATGTATCCCTGCCGTCCCAGGGCCAGTTGCTCGCGCATGAATTTCCAAACCTTCGGCAGGCTCCCGGCATCGCGCACAAACGTTTTGATCCGGCCGCGCCCGGGCGGGCTTTGGTCAATCACCGATATTTCCAAATCACCATACAACGTCAGTCCCAAAGTGCGCGGGATCGGTGTCGCCGTCATGACCAGCAAATGAGGGTAGGTTCCTTTGCGCAATAATTCCTCGCGTTGCACGACGCCAAACTTGTGTTGTTCATCAATGATGACCAGACCGAGTTTTTCCGGCGAAAACGTCTCCTGCAACAGCGCGTGCGTGCCAATGAAAAGCGTCGGCGCGGCGAAGAGGCCGGGCTGGGCTGCCGCGTCAGACTGGCGCGTGTTGGCGGTGCGCAATTCCACCCTGACCCCCAGCGCCTCCAGCCAGCGCCGAAAATTCCGGTCATGTTGCGCGGCCAGGACTTCGGTCGGGGCCATCAAGGCCGCGTTGGCCCCGCTTTCCAGGGCCATCAACGCCGTGCAGGCCGCGACCACAGTTTTGCCGGAGCCAACATCGCCTTGCAGCAATCGCCGCATCGGCAGCGGTCCGGCCATATCCCGCCGGATTTCCCGCAGCACCCGGGTTTGGGCCTCTGTCAATTGGAATCCCAGCGCGGCTAGCAGCGGCTTGATCCAATGATTGTCACCCGCGCAGGGAAGGGCTTTGGCGTTTTTTTCCAGGTTCTTGCGGCGCCGGTGAATGGCTTCCTGCAAGGCGACGAACTCATCCAGGGCCAGCCGCGCGCGTCCCATTTCGATGTCGCTCATCTCCTCCGGAAAATGAATCCGCCTCAGGGCGTCGGCGCGGGCGGGCGTCAGCGCCAGCTCCGGATGCGGCTCGGCGACGGCGGGCGCAAATTCTTTCACGAGCCGCCAGAGCAAAGACCGCAGCCAGCGCTGGGGCAATCCTTCCGTCAAGGGATAAATCGGCGCAATCCGGTTCAAGTGAATCGAGCTTTCCAATTCAGCCACAACCTCCGTTTCGGGATGATCCATGGTGCGGGGGCGCAGGGAAACCGGTTTGCCGAACACGACCACTTCGTCGCCCGTCTTGAAATACTTTTCCATGAATGGCAGATTCCACCAGCGGCAATGCAGCCGTCCGCTGCCGTCGTCCAGAATAAATTCAAACACCGAACGTCCGCCGCCGCGCCAGCGTTTCAATCCGGCCGCCACGATCGTGCCGCGGATCAGCGCCGGCTCCTGCAATTGCAAGTCCGCGACGCGCTGAAAATGGCGGCGATCCTCGTAGCGGCGCGGCCGGTGCAGGAGCGCGTCCTGCACCGTGCGCAAATCCAGCCGCAGCAATTGGGCGGCGCGTTCCGGGCCGACGCCGCGCACTTCACAGAGCGGCATCAGCAACGGGTTTTGCATTTGCTGCTCCTTTTTTGAAAATGCGAACATAAGCGAGTATATGCGAATATAAGCGGTAATAAGCGAACTTTTCTCCATTCAAATATCTATATTGAATCAGTCGTATTTAGTTGTTTCTTTGGCGGCACGGCAATTTTAACAAATTGGCTGGTTTCGACCATATTAACTTAGTGAATAACCACCCCGCGCCAAATTTGTTCGCATTCATTTATAAGGTCCTGATTTTCAGAACTTTAGCGTTTTGCCTTCAGCTTTCAGCCTTTCCCCATGTTGCTTTGATTCACTTTGATTCACTTTGACCCACTTTGACCGGGCCTGACCGGGTAATCCGGCCCCAAGAGAACAACCTGAAGTTATTTCGAGTCCCTGAACCCCGCATTTCACGTTAATCTCCATTGGCGCACTGGGGATTAAACCTAACAAGGCAGAAAGATGGATTGGGCAGAAGAATGGGATTAGGAGCGCGTGCGTCCCGCGCGCAGTGTTTAGTGTCCCGCCAAACACATCTTTATCTGGAAGTGCGGCGCGAGACGCCCCGCACAGCGACCGGGACGGTCGCGCTCCCCGGACATTTCGAAGCTCCCAATTGGCGCGACACAGCGTGCTCATTTGCAGATTTTAGCACAAAGGGCGGAATTTGTACAGGTCATGATGACACCTTTTTTTGTAACACGAAACCCCTGTAAACATTGGTCGAAACGCGTCTCGGGGGCTTCTTTGTCAAGTATGTATTCTTGACAGATGCCCAAAAACGCGGGTTTTTTTAACTATCCGCCGTCGCCGAGCTATGGCGCGACAAGTCCGCCTTCATCCAGTTTCGGCGCGACATGCCCGCTCCGCTCCATTTCAGCGCCGCTTGTGATTGAAGCGAACTTTTCGCCGGTTGCCACAAGATTTGATTTACCGCTGACGAAAACCGGCGCAATTTTTCGGGGTTTGAAACTTTCTCCAAAGCTGGTAAAGTAGTGGCATGAAACGCAAGAGAGCGCAGATCGAGAAGGCGTCCACCGGCACGGTGCTCGCCGCACGGGCGCGGGCCGAGGGCAACAAATGGACGGACGCGGAGCGCGAAAAACTCGGAGAACAATTCATGAAGCTCTACTATGGCGGCGAGACCAAACCGGCCACAACTCGTCGCCGTTGACGCAAATGTTCTTTTCGACCTCGCCGACGGTTTGGAGGACGTCGTTGACGCAGTTTCCGTGGTTCGGGAGCGACTTCGCGACGCTCGCTTTCTCATTCCGCCCACCGTCCAACAGGAATTGGCGAACTGGGCATTCCAGGGCGACGGGCAAAAGCGGGAGGCCGCCCGCAAGGCAATTCAGCTTGGCCAATCGTGGCGCATCATTCCCGCAAATCTCATCGCCGTCAGGCATGGCATTGCCGAACGCATCGCGGAGCGGATTCGCGAACAAGGGCTGATACCGGGCGAAGAGGTCAATGATTCGCTGGTGCTTGCCGAATCCGCGCTGCTCGGATGTTCCATGTTGCTGACCAGCGATGAACACTTGCGCGGGATTGATTTCGAGCATCTCACGCTGGAGTTACAAGCGTTTGATGTCACCGCCCCCGTCATCGCAACGCCGCGCGAAATTGTGCGGAAGTTTTTCCAACGCTGACCCGCCGGGATTCTTCCATAATGGCAACCGCGTCCGCATGAACTGCGCTTTTCGCGGACATTCTGGGCGCAAACTTTAGGCTTTAAACTCAAGGCTTTGCCCCTACCCTGTCGTCATGGCAGAATCGTTGCCCGACCGACTTTGGAAGGAATACAGTCTGGCTTTTGAAGAGTTCGATGATTTGACGCTGGCCCGCTGGCTGGCCCAAACCCTCGGTCAATTGCAGGGTCGAATATGGCGGTTTTCTCATCCGTTGATCGGGGCTTACCGGCTGGCGGCCGAAGTGGCCCATCGCCGCCAGATTTGGCTCAAGCGCCTAGCCAATGTCCCGGCCGGCTTTGCCCCGGCGCCCTGCTGCCGCGCTCCCACACTGCCCCTGTTCAGCCGCGACATCCTGCAAAGCGGTTTGATCTGTCAGCATTGTTCGGAGACGCTTGTGCCCTTTGAAGAACTGCCCGCGGACCTGCAACCGCCCCTTCAGCGCTGGGCGGATGACTACGCCGCCGTCCATGCCGTGGCGCATTGGGACGATCACCAGCGCAAGAGCGTGGCCGATTACGACCAGGCCTGCGACGAGGCTGCGGCCAAAGCGGAAACACTTCTGGCCTTTGCCGCAAACCGGTTGCTGCCGCGCTTCCTGGATCATTATGCGGCCATCCTCTGGGAGGACCAGGACGAGTGCCTGGAGGTCATTCCAGAAGACGTTGTCCTGTCATGAAAATCTTATGAGACGTCTTATCCGCTGGGCGCTTTTTCTTTTCGTTGTCCTGGTCGTCCTGGTCGTGGCGGCGGTTCTTTTGCTCAACACCATCGTCAAGCAAGTGGTGGAGAGCCGGATGCGCGCCAGGACGGGCATGGACGCAAGAATCGGACTGATCGACGTCGGCCTCCTTTCGCCCACGATCACCGTTGAGCACTTCAAACTCTACAACACGGCGGATTTTGGCGGCTCTGTTTTTATTGACATGCCCGAGCTGCACCTGGAATACGATCCCCTGGCGATCCGCTCCGGCAAACTTCATTTCAAACTGGTGCGGCTGGATCTGGCGGAGGTCGCCCTGGTGCAGGACAAAAATGGCCGGTTGAATGTGCTGGATTTGGAGAACAGAAGCCGCTCCGCCTCCCGCGGAAAAAAATCTTCCGCCGCTGATCTCAAGTTCACGGGGATTGACACGTTGAATCTGACCCTGGGCAAATTTCACCTGTCCAACCTGGCCTCGGGCCGCGAGGAGGAGATTCAGTTTGGCATCAAGAACCAGATCTCCCACAACGTAAAGTCCGAGGCTGACTTGGCGGGCTTAAACCTCCTTCTGGCCGCCCGCGCCGCGTCGGTTTCGTCATCCACCAACCACACCCTCGACTTGCCCGCGCTTTTGCAAAGCCTCGCCGCGCACTAGAGCCAGCCTGAATCCCATAACGATAATCGTTGCAATGTACAATTCTGAGAAAACTGTCCCAATCGCGGACACTTGCATTTGCTAGTTGTAAATTGCTTGAAATCAATTGGATACATTGAATCCTTGATTCTTGATCCACCAACATCCGCACTGGCACCGAAGCTGCTGATTACAAGGCGGTTACAATATCAAGAAGGCACGTGGTTCCCGGAAATGAGCTAGTCAGTGCAGAATTAGTGAGTATGAAAACAGGACAGAAACCAGGCTTCGAGAAAACCGCGTCGGCGATCATCGGCTGTATCATAATGGCTGGCGGAGCAACCTCCATTATGCTGGCTTTGACATTGTGTGCCTTGGTCCTTGCCAGGCCCGCCATTATTAAAAGTGCGGGCCTTCGCCTCAAAGCATGCCGTGTTTCCCCGTCTGAAAATCACAAAAACCATTGAGAATGAAGGCGATTGACGTCATTTGAAGATCTCTGGTTGAAGTTCAATCTGAACATGAGCCTCGCGCATGAAACGCGCGGATTATCCCTGCAAAACCAACCAATGAAACCACTCCACCCACCTGACAGTCATCACCTCTCAGCCGCCGTTGGCTGGTTGGGCCTTGGCAGGCACATCGAGGCGAACGAAGAATTGCAAAAAATCGCGCCAGAGAACGCAGCCCACCCGGACGTCCTGGAAGTCCTCTGGCACATTTACGCCAAAACAGGGCAGTGGCAGTTTTGTGTGGAGATCGCGGCAGCGATCATCAATCTCGATCGGGAGCGTTCTTTTGGCTGGATCCACTATTCTTTTGCCCTGCATGAATTGAAACGGACGCAGGAAGCATTCGATCAACTGAAGCCCGTGGCGGAGCGGTTCCCCAATGTGTGGACGATTCCTTACGCTCTCGCTTGCTACTGCGCGCATTTGGGGCGATTGATTGAGAGTCAATTGTGGCTTCGCAAGGCGATGGCCGTTGACAGGGAAGCCGTGAGGCGTAAGGCCATTACTGATCCTAATCTGACACCTTTATGGGTTAGCATGCTCGGCAAAAACGTCGGGCGCGGTTTGACCGTTGATCCAGGCCTCTGCACTCGCGTCGCGTCTGGTGACCACTCCTCTTTGCACGCCATGCCGTCGAATCGCTAGCCAAGCCGTCCCGGTCAATCGCCTCGCCTGCCCTTGCTGGCGCACGCAGGCGCGGCAAATCTTCGCCCATAACCAAGCTGGACCAACGCTGGCAAATCGCCTTGTTTCCGGCGGGCCTTTCTGCTTTGATTGCAGTTGTTGCAAGTCTTGGATGGTCAAAGAGGCGCGAGTGGTGGAATGGCAGACACGCCAGACTTAGGATCTGGTCCCTCAAGGGGTGGAGGTTCGAGTCCTCTCTCGCGCACCATTTGTGTCCAAAGGCGCGCACGGAATACCAGGCCCGATTGCCAATGATGAATTATTGCGAAGCCATCCAGTTTCTATACGAGTTGCGGCTTTTTGGGCTGAGGTTCGGCCTGGAGAATACGCGCCATTTGGCCGCGCTGGCCGGCCAGCCCCAGGACAAACTCCGCTTCATCCACGTCGCGGGCACCAATGGCAAAGGGTCCACTTGCGCCATGCTGGAAAACATTTATCGCGCGGCGGGATTGCGCGTCGGTTTGTTTACTTCGCCCCATCTGGTTTCCTTTGGGGAACGCATCCAAGTGAACCGGAAGTGGATCGCGCCGGAGGACGTGGCGCGGTTGGTGGAGGAGATGAGGAACGCGACTGTTTTTTCCGGCGGCGGGGACGTCTGCCCTACTTTTTTCGAGGTCGTCACGGTCTTGGCGTTGAAGTATTTTGCGGAGCAACGGTGCGACCTCGTTATTTGGGAAACCGGCCTGGGCGGCAGGCTGGACGCAACCAATATTGTTGCCCCGCTGGCCACTGTCATCACCAACGTGCAGTTGGACCATCAGCAGTGGCTCGGCAACACGCTGCCGGAAATCGCCCGCGAAAAAGCCGGGATTATCAAAGACCGTGTTCCAATGATCACCGGCACGGAGGACGCGGCGGCCTTGCAGGTGATTGCCGAAACGGCTCGGCAACATCAGGCCCCGCTCAGCGTGGTGACGCCGTCCGACGGGCAGGCGATGGACCATTACGAAATCGCGCTGGCGGGGGAGCATCAACGGATGAACGCGGCCGTGGCGGTGAGGACGGCGCAAATTCTCGACGGGCAGATTCCGGTCCCGGAAACGGCCCTGCGCCGCGGATTGAAGGAAACGCAGTGGGCCGGGCGATGCCAGATCATCCAGCGCGACCAAAGGCGGACCGTGTTGCTGGATGGCGCCCATAATCCCGCCGGGGCGCAAACGCTGGCCAGGGCGTGGCAGCGCCAATTCGCCGGGAAAAATGGCGCGCTGATTTTGGGCATTATGCGCGACAAGGATGGCGGGGCCATCTGCCAAATCCTGGCGCCGCTGGCGCGGCGGATATTCCTCGCGCCCATCGGGAGCGAACGCAGCGCGGACCCGCGGTTGCTGGTGGACCCTTGCCGCCGGGCAAATCCAAGCGCACACATCACCGTTTGCCGGAGCCTGGCCGAAGCCTTCACAAAGGCCGGGGCCGAACCTTTTGTGGTGGTGACCGGCTCTCTTTACTTTGTCGGCGAAGCGCTGGAATGGCTCGGCGTGGTCCCTCCCTCGCAGGAGCGCGCGCTCAACGAATATGGCGGGGCGCCCGCCGCCGATTCGTCCCTTGGGGCGGTGACGTTCGACGTGGCGGACACGTTGGACGAACTGGCCGTCCGTCCGGCGGAGGATAAGATGCCTTTGGCAAACGCCCAAGCCGGGCTTATGGCTTTTAATTCGTTTGACCCTGGCGGCGGCGGTCAGTAGCCTTTCATCAGCCATTTCTGAAAGAAATGGATGAAGCAACAGCCTAATTAATGATCAGCTTTTTTCGTAATTTGTTTTGTTCCTCTCTGGGCAAAAAATACCTTATGGCGGGCACGGGGCTGCTGCTGATTTTATTTGTCATCGGCCACATGGCGGGCAATTTGCAAATCTTCCTCGGCCCCGAGGCGATCAACCGCTACGGCCATTTCCTTCAGTCCAACCTGGAGATTCTCTGGCCGGTGCGCATCGCCCTCCTCGGCCTGGTGCTGGTTCACATCTGGTCGGCCACGGCCCTGACACTCGAAAATCGGGCGGCGCGTCCGGTTGACTACCAACAGTGGGAGCCGGCCGCGGCCAGCTACGCCTCGCGCACGATGATGGTCAGCGGAATCATTGTGGCCGTGTTCATCATCTATCACCTGCTCCACTACACGGCCATGGTGCCGGCGGTGAATCTGACGGGGAAAAACTTCAACGCCAAACCGGAGTTTTTCGATGCGGAAGGGCGGCACGACATTTACCGCATGATGGTGGTGGGGTTCAGCCAGCCGTGGGTCTGCATATTCTATATTATCGGAGTGGGGCTGCTGTGCCTGCATTTGAGCCACGGGGCCAGCGCCATGTGGCAATCGCTGGGCTGGAAGAAACGCCCCTATGGCCCGTGCCTGGACCGCCTGGCCAAGTGGGGCGCCGCCTTGGTTTTTCTGGGCTATATTGTCATTCCAATTTCGATTTGGCTGAAGTGGATCCAATGAAACTCGATTCCAAAATTCCGACCGGACCACTGGAGCAAAAGTGGGACCAACACCGCTTCGCCATGATGCTGGTCAATCCGGCGAACAAGCGAAAATACGACGTCATTGTCGTCGGGACCGGATTGGCCGGGGCTTCGGCGGCGGCGAGCCTGGCGGAGCTGGGCTACAACGTGAAGACGTTTTGTTACCAGGACAGTCCGCGGCGCGCCCACAGCATCGCGGCCCAGGGGGGAATCAACGCGGCCAAGAATTATCAGAACGACGGCGACAGCGTGCGGCGCCTGTTCTACGACACGATCAAGGGCGGGGATTTCCGGGCGCGGGAAGCCAATGTCTATCGGCTGGCGCAGGTCAGCGTCA
>Ga0326727_10004353_pt1 | contig 42749 bp, 41 predicted proteins | sample MB2enrmetagenome_FD_207643 | JGI IMG/M metagenome (GOLD analysis project Ga0326727, IMG submission 207643) | Lab enriched peat soil microbial communities from McLean, Ithaca, NY, United States - MB29MY | ecosystem: Environmental > Terrestrial > Soil > Wetlands > Peat | place: USA: New York...
CTCTGCCTCGATCCGTCTCTGGACCATGCCTGACGCCTTGGCATCGAAATTCTGCGATAGTATCCGGTCGGACCCGACAATGAAGACCATCTCTCCGACATGCGCCCTTAGGGCATTCGCCACCTGGACCGAGACAAGCCCGGCACCAACGAAGATGACTTTCTTCCAGGCGCCCTGCGCTGACCGGATGGCCTCGGCATCGTCGATTGTCCGTAGCGTATGGACCTTCACTTTGCCGGTCAGGGGCACATCGAGGGGATTAGGCACGGCCCCGGTTGCGATGAGGAGCTTGTCATAATCGACGGCGTCGCCCGTCTGAAGGAACACCTTCTTTCTGGCTGTATCCACAGAGACAACGCGCTGGCCGTAGCGCGTTTCTACCCCGTAACGTTCGTAAAAGCCTTTATCGACGCAGCCCATCCTGTCTGCTGCGACTTTGCCGGCGATGAGATAGGTCGTGAGCACGGGCGAATATGCGTCACGCGGCTCCTTCGACAGCAGGGTGATCGGGCATCGAGGGTTGACTCGGCGTATGCCCTTCACGGCATTGATGGCTGCCCCGCTGTTGCCTATGATGAGAAGATGCTCTTTTTTCAACATGCACCTTCCCGGGACGGCCGAGACCCGGCCATGGCACTGCTCCTTAACGCCCGGTAATCCGGCCATGACTTTGCGATGTCCAGTCTCTTCCCTCTTCTCGGCCCATCGGGGATGGGCTCTTCTGCGAGGCCCCGGAATAATTCGAGGGGCGGGGTATCCGATTCGGAAACGAGGCCGGCGGACGCCGCGAGGTTGAAGACATTCTCGCCAAAATGAAGAGCGGCCCTGTCGGGCAATCCGTCCCCGATAGCCGCCTTCACTAAAGGGTCGAGGCCACTAGCGGTAAAGGCAAGAGATGCCCACGGGCAAAACCCGACGGACTGGAGGCCGAGGTAGAAATCCTGATAGAGTTTCACCGATCTTGCTGCGTCGAGATTCCCCTCCCCCTCGAAAAGCGGCAATCTGCCCGCAAAGGCAGAGGAGCCGAGCACGTGCGGCGCATCGAGGGGCCAAGTGGAGCGAGAGAGAGCAAGGCAGTCATCGGCCCTCGGGTCAGTCACCATGAATAGGGGCCGCTCCGGATGAGGCCCGGTGCCTACCGAAAGAACCCCGAGATTCACGAGGGCCGCCCAAGGGTCCCGCTCTTGATCGAGCACTTTCACTACCGTCTCCCCGTCCCCGAATGTGAGAGGCGGCCTCCCGTCTCCTTTCTCCATCGCCGCGGCGAGGCGGGCGCCGAAAGCCAGCGGATCGATGGCGAGGCGGTCGCAATGAGCCTTTATTTGCAGGAGAACCTTCGGGTCAGTGATGCCGCAGAGGGTGCCGAGGGCAACGACCTCTTCTATTTGCGGCCCCTCATGCCAGGCGCCGTTGACGGGCGTCGTCCAACGGCATGCGACTGGACAGCCGAAGCAGGCTATCGGCCGCCTTTTCACCGAATCGGAGATGTAGTCTCCCGAAAGCATCTCCCAGCCGGGCAGTATGCTCGTCGTGAAATTCCTGACGGGCAACATCGCCTGCCGGTGCAGCTCCTTCAGGAACCAGGCGGTGCCGTATGAGGCGAGCTCCCGGTAAGGAAAGCGCTCTTGGATAAAGCGGTTGCGGAGCGCTCTCGCTTCCGAGAAAAAAGCAGTGGGGATCGCGGGGACGATTTTTTCGTTCCCTTTTACCGCTACTGCCTTGAGTCCAATCTGTCCGAACGCCGCGCCGGCCCCGGCGGACTGGCGTTGATATGTCCCGTCAAAAATGAGAGAAGCTATGGGGATAGCCATCTCTGCCGCCGGTCCGATGCCTGCTACGAGGTAGCCGGGGCCCAAGAGCTCTTCGAGGCGTTGACAGAGGTCTTTCGGGCTTAGACCCTTCAGGCCGGAGGCAGCGACGAAACGGACCCGGCCATCCTCGAGAACAAGGACCGTAGGAGAAGGGGCCCTCCCGCTGATCTCCAGGAGTGAGGCGCCGGAAAACCTCAGGCCGCTGCCCCAGTGACCCCCGAAGTACGAGCTTGAAACCCGCCCGCTTTCCGGATCGCGGAAGACCATCGAGGCCCAGTGGCCCGCCGGCGCGTTCGTTCCCGCAAAAAGACCCGGCGCCATAACGACGCTACCCTCTCCCGTTGCTTCAAAGTGCTCGAGAAATGCCTTCAGAGCGAGACCTACGCCACCTGCGTAGGCCAGGACCCAGTCAGCAGGTATATCAGACTGTGACCAGGTTGCGTTCGAGAGATTGACTTTAAAGCGCCTGCCGATCATACGCTGCTTTCTTCCTAGGGCTCCATGCCCAGCCAGTAGATTGCCCCATCCCTTCCACCTTTTGCAGCCTCAATCGTCCGCTCTATTGCGTGCTCGAAATCGTCCAGCCGGATATCCGTACCACCGAGACCACAAATGAAATTAATCATGGGTGGGGCGATTCTCTCTGCCCAGAACGCCGACCGTGATTCCATAAAAAGCGTGCCCGAATTCCAGCCGAAGGAGACGTTTCGGTCGAAGATACCGACGGCCTTCTTTCCCGCTGCCAGGGCGGAGAGCTCTTTTGCCGGGAACGGCCTGAGGGAGCGGACCTTGGCCATGCCGATGGAAATGCCCTTTCCCCTCGCGCGGTCTACGGCAACCCTGGCCGTCCCGCACGCGCTTCCCATGGCTACTAAAAGGTATTGAGCGTCCTCGCAACGGTAGGTCTCTATCAACCCGCCATAGGACCGGCCGAAATGCCGGGCAAATGCCTTGTCTACCTCCCCTATCTTTTCCTTGACCCTTTCCATGGCCGCGAGGTGCCTGTATCGGAATTCCGTTAACAGCTCTCCTGGCGTTCCAGGGTCGACCGCCATCGGCCTTTCGGGGTCGAGAACGACCTCGGGAGGCTTGCGGGGAGGCAGAAAAGGATCGACCGCCTCTTGGTCCGGGACATCCACGATATCGACCATGTGAGAGAGATAGAACCCATCATAGCAGACATTGACGGGCAGCATGATCTCCGGATCTTCCGCAATCCTGAAAGCCATGATGACCGTGTCGAGGATCTCCTGGTTGTCCTCGACGAAGATCTGGACCCAACCGGCGTCTCGCAACGTTATGGCGTCCTGATGGCTGCACCAGACGGTCGTCGGCGAGATGACCTCGCGATTAACTATGCACATCACGACAGGCAGGCGCAGCGTGGAAACCCGCACGTAAGGCTCACACATATAGAGGAGCCCCTGGGCCGACGTCGCCGTGAAGACCCTGCTTCCCGCCATCGACGCACCTGTGAGGATGCTCATGACCGAATGTTCGCTCTCGGCTTCGACGACAGTGGCATCCATCTCCCCGTTCGCCTTGAACTGGCAAAGGTATTCGGAAATGGTCGTCTGGGGCGTGATGGGGTAAACGGCCAGAATCTCAGGCCTGCAAAGCTTCGCTCCGTAAGCCGCCGACTTGTTGCCGTTCATTACGAGACGCATGGCCCTATTTCTGCTCCCTCTCCATGTGGATCGCGCCGAACTCGCACTGGCTCGCGCAAAGTCCGCAGCCCTTGCAAAACTTTAAATCTATCCGGAACGCCGATTCCTGCTCGTGGATACAAAAACAGGGGCAGATCAACCGGCACTGGCCGCAAAAATGGCACCTCCCGTTGTCGAGGATCGGCCTCTCGGACCTCCATTCTCCGGTCTCGGTGATTATCAGCTCCCTGCCGCAGGGCATGACCTGGCCCGGTCTCAGCCTTCCCCCTATGCGCGGTCTCTTGTCCGGGCGAGGCTGACCCCCTCCCGCCGTCCTGCCCGCGATCTCGAAGATGCGGACCTTCTGAGCGGCCCAACGGGCGGCCTCGATGTTCTTCTCCGCCAGCTCTTCCCCCATCACCGCACGAATGCCCTCGAACATCGATGGAAGCCTTACCCATCCCGTCGCCTTAGCGAAGGCGCCCACCAACGCCGTATTCGTCACCGGGATTCCCAGGGTCTCGATGCCGATGTCCGTAGCGTCGAGGATGGCGAGCTTGGTGATCGCGCCGGGCAAGCCGAGCGTCTCTACCTCCTTGTTGCTGTTGAGGACCATGACCGTCCCTTCCCGGATTCCATCGAAGACCTCACTGCCTCCCAGGAGCGTTGCATCGGCAATGACGATGCAATTGGGTGAATAGATCTGGGTTTTCTCGCGAATGGGCCGGTCATTTATTCGGACAAAGGCCGCGACGGGCGATCCCCTCCGCTCCACACCGAAGCTGGGCAGCGCGGTGGCGTAAAGCCCATCGAACATGGCTGCGTGGACCACCATCTCCGAGGCTAGAACAATGCCCTGTCCGCCCCGGCCGTGGAACCGTATCTCCTTGATTTGCTCCATCTCCTGCCGATATCTTGCCCCGTCAGACCTCGATCTTCGTCGTGGCCCGCCTCTCCCCTTTGGGGTTCCGTCCGGCCATCTTTCTTTCTTCCGGTTTCCCTTCTCCTTAATCGCCCTTGAAGACCGGCTTCCTCTTGCCAAAAAACGCCTGAAGCCCTTCCTTCAGGTCCTCCGTCTCGAAGAAAAGCAGATTGGTGTTGAAGGTGAAAGGAAGGCCCTCGGGAAGGAGGTCCCTGTTGACCGCGACCTTCACGAGCTCGATGGCAAGAGGAGCCTTGGCCGTGATCTTCCGTGCCATTTCCTCGGCCACTTCCATGACCCTGTTATGGGGGGCTACCTTATTGACGAGCCCGATCTTCATCGCCTCTTCTGCGGAGACGATGTCTCCCGTCATCATCAATTCCTTGGCCTTGCTCCTCCCCACAGCGTTGGCCAGGCGTATGGCACCCCAGATGGGTACGACCCCTACCCCCGTCTCGGGCAAGCCGAATTTTGCCTTTTCGGAGGCAACCGTCATGTCGCAGGCGAGCGTTATCTCGGTCCCGCCGCCCAAGGCAAGCCCGTTCACGGCTGCGATGACGGGCTTATTCATCGACTCCAGCCTGGCGAATAGCTTCGTGACGAGGCGAAGGAGCCTTTTGCCGTCCTTAACGGTCTTGATGTTGAAGGTGCCTATGTCCTGACCGCAGATAAATGCCTTATCTCCCTCTGCCGTCAAAATGGCTATCCTTACTCCGTCGTCTTCCTCGATGGCTTCGAAAGATGCGAGCAAGCCGTCATACACCTCCAGATCCAAGATGTTCATTTTCTTCGGGTTATTGACGGTCACATAGGCGATCCCCTCCCGAACCGTATACCTGACCTTTTCCGTCGTCATTCCATTCACCCCTGCGAGATCACTCTGAAATAGTCTATATCGGTCACGTACCCTTTCCTTTCGTCCGCGAAAACGGCTTCGACGCGAACGCCGCTTTTTAACTTGTTGATGTCTGTCACATCGACATAGTGCATCAGGCCCGTGTCCGCCCCGTCGAGCTTTATGAGACCCAGGGTGTAGGGGGGCTGCCGTTTTGACCACAGATTGGCCATGTGGATGACCGTGAAGGTCAATATCGTCCCTTTGGGCCCTACTTCGACCCACTCCGTGGGTACCCAGCATTTCGGGCAGTCAGACGTCGGTGGACAGAAAGTTACGCCGCAGGAGGGACATTTCGTTCCCATGATCTTCTTGTTCTCCATCAGCTCCTTGAAAAAGCGCGAAATCTTTCCGTAGCTCCAGTTGAACTCCGCTTCCATCTTGTAATAGGCCTTGACTATATCCTGGTTTTCCATGATCATGACCTCCCCATAATGATTACAGTCGACAGGCACATGCCGGAGCCTCCCATGGTTTGAGCGAGGCCCGTATTGGGTATGGGCTTGACCTGGTAGCCGCCGGCTTGGCCACGGATTTGCCTGACCACCTCGGCAACGTCGAAAATGCCGACGCCGCCGTAAGCGTGACCATGGCCCATGCATCCACCGCTCGGATTGACGGGCAGCTTCCCTCCTATCTGGGTAATCCCCGAGTCTATCAACCTGCCTCCGCCACCCTCTTCGCACAGACCCAGCATTTCACAGGTTATCAGCTCCACCCAGGAGAAGCCATCCTGGACCTGCGCCACATCGAGCTGGTTCAAGGGGTCGGTGATGCCGGCCATATCGTAGGCCTCCTTCGCCGCAAACCGCGTAACCGGTGTCTGGCCGAAGTGGAACCCCGGATTCATCACTTCTTTCCAGCCGATCTTGCCCGAGTCGTTGGCCTGCCCTATACCCTTTATCCAGATTGGGTCGTCCGTAAGCTCCTTCGCCTTTTCCTCAGATGCAAAGACGACGGCCGCGAATATGTCGCTCACCAGGCTACAATCGAGAAACTTTATCGGATAGGCAAGCATCTTGGAGTTTAGCACGTCCTCGACCGTTATCTTTTTAGGGGCTTGGGCGTGCGGATTCAGAAGGGCATTGCCGTGGTTCTTCACAGAGACTTTAGCCGCCTGCGCCTCGGTAATGTTATATTTCGACATGTACGCTTGACACAACAAGGCAAACTGGCCCATCCCTCCGGAGCCGAAAGGCACTTCCCAAATGCAGTCATTGCCGTAAATGATCAGGTTCTGGAACCCGTTCAGACCGGGGGCGTCGGCATCGGAGATCTTGTCACCGCCGACGCACAGCACCAGGTCAGCCTCACCGGAGGCACAATAATTATAGGCTGTCGAGAGGGCGCCGCCGGACGCGCCGCCGGCATTGGTAAACTCGTAGAGCGTTTTTTGAGACCAGCCGAGCGTTTCCGCTATATATATTCCCATCAAAGGCTGACGGTTAAACAGCTCGCTTGCCGTGGAAAAAAAACAGTATTTGATGTCATTCTTTGTCACACCTGCATCGTTGACGGCTTGGCGCGCCGCTTCATAGGCGAGCTGAAAAAAAGTGGCGTCGTCCCTCCTGCGGCTGCCTATACACTCGCTGATGCCGACCACCGCTACCCTATTCTTGTGCTTTTTCATTCTTCTCTAAACCTCCTTTCCGTCCTCGGTACTGTTTGTTCCGATACGTCGATAGCCCGCTTTCAGCGGCACGTTCTTTGATCCTGTCCTTATCCCCACAAGACCGGAAGGCCGTTACTGAGGTTGCATTTTGACGGTGAAAAGAATCGATCAAGACCTGTTCTGTCCCGCATTGATTGTGTTCCACTTTAACCACGTTTACTACTTGGAGTACTATAAGTTTCCAATTAGGCACTATAGCATCCGGTACAAAAAATTGTCAAGGTTTTTTTGAATAGAGTGTGGCACGTGGCTCAATCCCCGCACGCGCGTAAGTATAGGGCCGTTTCGGTCCCTCTTCGTCGTGCCTAGAAAAATGGTTGACAGTCGTTTCCATTTAGAATATTCTAAGGGGATATCAGAACAGGCTGAGACGCATGGATGAAAACATAGTAGCGGAGAATATCAAAAAGACCAGGTTGAGCAGGGGCTTTTCGATCGAGCAGCTGGCAAAGCAGGCCAATCTAACGAAAGGCTACATATCGAAGATCGAAAAATCGACAAAAGCACCCCCTTTTTCGACACTTGCAAAGATCGCAGCGGCGCTGAATGTGGACATTACCCAACTGATAACGACGAATTCTGAGGTTGTCCAAGACATACCACTCTCTGTGGTGAGGGCTAACGAAAGAAAAGACACCATGTCACAGCGCGGTCACCGTTACGAGGCGCTGGCCTATATGAAGTCGGGCAAAAACATGGAGCCCTACATTATCACTCCGACGCTCAAGACGGAAACCATATTTTCTCACGACGGCGAAGAATTCATGTACGTCCTCGAAGGGACACACGAGTTCATCTATGGTAACAAGAGATACGTCCTCGAGGAAGGGGATAGCATCTATTTCGACTCTGCCATTCCCCACAGCGGGAGGAGCTTGAGCAAGAAGAAGGCAAGGATCCTCGTTGTTATGTATTCTTACAAGAGGGTCGATATCAACGCCAACCACCACCATTTTTGAGCCTCTCAAGAAAGAGAACGGGGAGCCCCCGGAGCATCTGGCTGCGACCACTCGTGAAAAGGCTTGCATCTTTCGATCGTATCAGGGATGTCCGAGCGGTACCGCCCGTGAGCGTGGTATCCAGTGATAGCAAGGAATTGCGGACCAGATTGTACCATGCAGAACATGAAAACGACAGTGAATTATCGACTATTTGCGTGATATTTCAAAGGAATCTGGTTTCCGGATGGGAACTAGGAAAATTTAATCGTGCATTGGCGTAGGATTATGGAGCCGTTCTCAAGCCGGCCAGACGTCCTGGCGGAACATTTATAAATTTATCAGAAATATTATTTTGCAAAAATACCTCTCATTTGAAACAATAATTGACCCGTTAGGCGTGTGGGACGAAAAATGGGTATTGACACTCCCCCCGCGCGACGACTCTCAAAGGATTTAACCTGCAAGGAGGTTTCCGGTGGAAAAACATTCCGTGCCGTACGTACTAGGAGAGCTCATCGAGGACAGGGCAAGAAGAAACGGGGAGAGGGTATTCCTGCGCTTCAGGGAGCAGACTTTTACTTATAGCGAGATGGACCGCGCAGCAAACAGGTACGCCAACGCCTTCTTGAGGGGGGGCATCTCTAAGGGCGACAAGGTCAGCATCATGCTCCCTAACTGTCCCGAATATATTCATATCTGGTGGGGCTCTGCGAAGATGGGCGCAGTGGAGGTTCCCATCAACACGTCTTACAAGGGCGAATTCCTCCGCCACATAATCGATCAGTCCGATTCGAAGATGCTCGTCATCTCCCATGAGTTCCTCGACAGGCTGAAGCTGATCGAGGAGGGTCTCCCGAAGCTGCAAAAGGTAGTCGTTTTCGGAGGACTTACGGAAGAAGAGGCGGCAAGCTACAAAATACCCGTAGTCGCATTCGAAGAATTCTTCAACGCCCCGGACGATCGGGTGCAGGTCGATATCGCCCCTTCCGACCCCCAGAATATCATCTACACATCGGGGACGACCGGACTGTCGAAGGGCGCCCTCGGGCCTCACAAGCTCTGGATAGTCGTCGCCGAACAGCTCATGCCGCTCCGGGAAGGGACGAGAGACGACATCTTCTTCACCTTCCTGCCTCTCTACCACATGAACGGTCAATGCCTGACTACGATCACGGCCCTGCTCGCCGAGGGCCAGATGGTTCTTTCCGATAAGTTTAGCGCCAGCCGTTTCTGGAGCGAGATCCACAAGTATCAGGCGACCCAGTTCAACTACCTTGGCGCGGTAATCCCTATTCTGGAGAAACAGCCGGAGAAGCCGGACGACATCGACAATCCGGTCCGCATCGCCTTCGGCGCCGGATGTCCCCAATCGGTCATGGACCGATTCGAGAAGAGGTTCGGTCTCAAGTGTATGGAAGGCTTCGGCATGACGGAGATAGGCATACCTGTCCATACTACGCTCTACGACAGGAGGCCCGGCTCCTGTGGGAAACCCCTCCCCATCTACGATATCGATCTCTTCGACGACGAGGATAAGAGGGTGCCCGTAGGGGAGCCGGGAGAGATTGTTTTCAGACCCAAGGAACCGTACACGATGATGCTCGAATACTACAACATGCCGGACAAGACCCTGGAAACGTTCAGGAACCTCTGGTTCCATACGGGCGACCTTGCCAAGAGGGACGAGGACGGCTATCTCTATTTTGTCGACAGGAAGAAGGACGCCCTCAGGAGGAGAGGAGAGAACATCTCATCTTTCGAGGTGGAGAGGGCCATCAACACGCATCCCAAGGTCCTCGAGTCGGCGGCCGTGGCCGTCAAGTCGGAGCTGGCTGAGGACGAGGTGAAGATATGCGTGGTTCTCAAGCCGGGGGAAGAGCTTTCCCCTGCCGAGCTTATCGAGCACGCGAACCAGAGGATGCCTCACTTCGCGGTGCCGAGGTTCGTGGAATTCATGGAAAGCCTGCCGAAGACCCCGACCGAGCGTGTGCAGAAGTACATATTGAAGCAGGCCGGCGTCACTCCGAACACGTGGGACAGGGAAAAGGCAGGCATAAAGATATCGCGATAACAGGAGGGTCGGCGCGAGAGAGAAATGCCCTGGACAAAGATTGGGAACGGGCGAAAAGATCAGCTTATTTATGAACTCATAAGAAGATTTGCCCCGTGGCATTATTGCCCCATGACCAGAGGGTACCGTTTGATTGTATCGCCGCCGCATGGTTGGAAGCGGCACCGACGCCCACCCAGTTGCTCACGAAGACTCTGTCGGCTCCGCCGTGCAGTGACGGTGATTTTCTACGCTTATCTCCGCCCTGGATAGGTATGAAAGAACCCGGCCCGCGCCAATCTTGGGGGAGAGGTCGCGGGCCGGATGTTGTAGGCTCCCGGAAAAAAGGGGGGATCGGGGGGGGTCCTAAGAACCGGAAGCCATCAATGCTTGTTTAACGTAAGAACTGGATTTGATAGATGCAATATCCGGGCCATAGTCCGTGGCAGTGCCGGGAGGAAGGCCGGTGGCGGGTAATGGACGGCAATTATTGCACTTATTCGACCATTCAACATGTTCGATCTGTGGAAGCTTGCGGACACCGGATAAAAGAATATACCAGATGCGGCCACGACCGCAAAATATGACAGATACCTCCTGGAAATATGCCAGAACGATTGAGGGGCCGTCAAATACCGTGGTGCCAGGAAAAAACGCTCATTTTTCCTTGTCCGGCGGGCCAACCCGCACCTTTGCCATACGGTCCGGAAGGAGGTATCTCTTCGCCGCCTCGTTGACCTCTGGGAGCGACACTTTCTCTATGTGCTCCGGCCAGGTCTTGAAAAAGCCGGGGGCCAGCCCGTAGATCGTATCGAGGCACATGCTCGATGCGACGGCCCCGTTCGTCTGCATCTGGATATAATGGTTGCCGATCATGTAGCGCTTGGCGTCGGCGACCTCCGTTTCGGTAAAACCCGCCTCGCGTATGTCGTCGATCTCTTCCATGACGATGCGCTCTACGTCGGCAGCATGCGACCCGTCGGTCCCGATATAGATGCCCATCGCGCCCACTTCGTAGGCCTCCTGGTTGAAAAACGTGACGGCGTAGGCGTAAGGGTTTTCCTCCCTGAGTTTCCTGTGGACCCTCCCTCCCATGCCGGAGAGGACCGCCCTCATCACCTCCACAGGGTATCTGTCGCCGTCGATCAGCCCGGGGCCTGTGAAACAGAAGATCAGGTGTGTCTGGCGCATGTTACGGAAGAGGGACCTCTCGCGGGACGCGCCCAGACGGTGGGGGATTTTCTTGAGCTTCTGGCCGTTGCCCTTCCAGCCTGAAAAAAGGCCCCTCATGAGGTCTTCAGCCTCTTTTCGCTCGATGTCGCCCGATAGGGCGAGGACCGCGCCCCCCGGGACTACGTACACGGCCCGCAAGGCCTCGAGGTCTGGCCTCGTGAGGGCCGCCACGTCGCCGGCGGACCCGATCTGGTCTGCCGCGTAAGGATGGCCTTCGTAGAGCAAGCTGTTAATCTCGGCGAAGGTATACTGGAGCGGGTCGTCGTCGCGCCTGCGGATGTCGGAAAGTACCTCGTCCTTCACGCGCGCGAGCTCGTCCTCGCGGATGACGTTCGATACGACCAGATCCCTGACGAGCGTAAGCGCGCGGTCAAAGTCTTTCGCGAGGAACCGGCCGGAAAGACCGAATACGTTCCTTCCGCTGATGGGTCCGATGTCGCCCGCCATCACGTCGATCCTCCTTGCGACGCCCTGGGCGTCGAGGTCCTCCGTCCCGCGCAGCAAAAGGCGCGACAGCACGTTGAAGCTGCCGTTCTGGCCGCGTCTCTCTTCCTTGAGGCCGCCGGGGAAGCCTATCATGAACGAGAAACAGGCGCTTGCCGCATTCCTGTTGTAGACGCACTTCATGCCGTTGTCGAGGGCAAAGGTGAAGGGGTTCTTCTCTTTGCGGGGCAAGAGAGCAACGGTGACCCTGGCCTCGCGCGTCAAGTACCTGTCCAGGACCCTCCTGAGGTCGTCCGCCGTGACTCTGTCCACTGCTGCAAGGTATTTTTCGCCGTAAGCGGGGTCGCGGGTGAGGGTCTCGAACATGCCTAGCTGGCGCGCCTGTCCCTGGACGGACTCAGCCCCGTAGACGTACGAGGCCCTGACGATGTTCTTTGCCTTTTCGATCTCCCACGGCTCAAGCCCATCGTCCCGGATGCGCATCAGCTCCCCGTCGATGCCTTCCTCGACTTTTTCGTACGCCCTGCCCGCAAACGTGGCGAAGAGCACGAAGATCCCCCTCCGGAGAGGGGTGAAGACGTATGAATCCGCGTCCGTGACGAGTCCTTTCTTATGCTTGAGCATTGATTGCAGGCGCGAGCTGTCGCCGTCCGTGAGGACTTTGCCCAGCACGTCGAGGACCGGCGTGTCTTTGTCCGCGAACGGGCCGATGGGGTAGGAAAGGGCCAGGTAGCTTTCCGCAACGTCTTTCTCCACGATCTTCAGGCGGTCCCGCCCGCCGGGGGCCTCCGGCCGGGGCTGCGACCCTTCCGCTTCCTGCGACCCGGCGCCTGCTTCCTGAAGGCCGCCCTGCAGGACGGCCAGCATGGCCTCTTTGTCGAAATCGCCCACTGCCACGACCGCCATCCGCTCAGGCCGGTAATGGCCGCCGAAGTAGTCAAGGATGTCACTCCGGCTGATGGAGGCGACCGATTCCGGGTAGCCGATGATGGGCCTGCCGTACGGATGGCCGGGGTAGCTCGCAAGAAACAGCTCGTTGAAGAGCTTCCGCTGCGGGTCGTCCTCGCCCATCTTTATCTCTTCCAGCACGACTTTTTTCTCTTTTTCCAGCTCCTTCTCGGGAAAAGCCGGATGGGTTACGGCATCGACGAGGAGCCGCAATCCCGCGTCGAGGACGTCCCTCGGGACGACGATGTGGTAGACCGTGTTGTCGTAAGAGGTGAACGCGTTGATCGCGCCGCCCATCGCCTCGATCTTCGGAGCGATCTCGTAACCCGCTCCGCTATCCGTCCATTTGAATATAAGGTGCTCTATGAAATGGCTGATGCCGGCAATCTTCTCGTTCTCGTAGGCGCTTCCCACTTCCACCCACACCTGGACCGCGGCGACGCCCACCCCTTTCCTCTGATCGATGATGCATCTCAGCCCGTTTTCCAAGCGTATCGCGTCCATGACCTTGCACTCTCCGATAATAATATAGGAACTGGCGAGGAAGAAGGGGCGGGCTCGCGAGCGAACCGCTAAAACCCACCGGGCGTTTTCGTCCGGCCCCGGGCCGACCTGTCAGGGCGCCGTCAGGGCGGCCAGACGGCTGACTATCTCTTCGGTGCCCGCAAGCCCCTCCATGAGGTTGGCCACAGATATCCTCTCGTTCAGCCCGTGCATCCCCTTCTGCTCTTCCTTCGTCATTGTGATCGGGAAAAAGCCGTAGGCCGGGATGCCGAGGTTCCTGAAATGGCGCAGGTCCGTTGCGCCCGTACTCAGCGACGGCAGGACCGGGATGTCCCCTTTCAGCGACCGCACTGCCGAGGCGATCTCCCGGAAATAGGGCGTATCGTAGGGAGAGACAGCCGAGTCCGTCCTGCCCGTCAGCACCACCTCGACCTCCGGCCCCGCTATCTTTTGCATCCTGCGGAGGAAGGCGTCGTGGGAGGCGTCCGGCAATATGCGGGCATCGAACTGGGCGGTCGCTTCCGTCGGTATGACGTTCACCTTTTCGCCGCTTTCGAGCATCGTCGAGGCGACGGTATCGCGGAGGATGGCGTTCAGCTGAGGATCGCCCTCGACGTATGCGAGGAACTTTTTGTCCACGAGGGCCTCTTTCAGGCTGGCGAAACGGAAATTGCCTATCTTCCCGCCTCGCAGCATACCCGTGAGGTATCGCCTGACGAGCCCGATGGTGCGCAAAGGGGCCTTTGCGGAGATCACCCTTACGGCTGCCCGGATGATCTTGTCGTTGGCGTTGTCGCCGTGGGGCATCGAGCCGTGGCCCCCGGTCCCCTTCGCCATGAGCATGAACTGGCAGACCTTCTTTTCGGCCACCGACACCTGGGCGTGCAGAAAGCCCTCATCTTCCGAGATGGTGCCGCCCTCGCTCAGGACGAAAGAGGCGCTTTTCAGCTCGCTCACTTTCTCCATGACGTACGCGATGCCCAGCTTGCCGGCCGTCTCCTCGTCGGCCGTGGCGAGGAAGATGATATCGCGGCTGGGGGTGATCTCTTGCCTGTGGAGCCCGATGAAGGCAAAAAGCAGGCAGATGACCTGGGACTTCATGTCGATAGCGCCCCTGCCGTAGACGAAGCCGTCCTTTACGACGCCCCCGAAGGGCGGGACCGACCATACGTCTTTGCGGGCGGGCACTACATCGATGTGGCCGAGGAGCACGATGGGCTTGCCCGGCTTTTTGCCCTTTAGTCGCGCAAGTATATTCGCCCGCAGCGGCTGGGGCGAGTAGATTTGCGACTCGATGCCCTCCTTCCTCAGCATCGCCTCGATAAACCTGACCGCCTTGTCTTCCTTCCCCGGAGGGTTCGACGTGTCGATCTTTATTAAGTCCGAAAGGGCCCTTACGACCAGGCGGCTCGCATCAGCGCTCTTCATAACGCACCATATTCTTCCCTTCGCTCTTTGCCTGATAGAGGAGCTCGTCCGCAGCTCCTATCAGCCTTCCCGCGTCCATTTCCTCGCGGTAGCCTGCCACGCCCCCGCTGATCGACGCCCGAATCTCCCTGCCTTCGTGCGGGAAGGTCTGCCCCGCAAGCCTTTGTCTCAAGCGGTCCGCGATCACCGCTGCGTCGCGCACGTCGGTTTCCGGGAGGATCACAAGAAATTCCTCCCCCCCGTACCTGCCCACGCTGTCGATGCTCCGCACCCCGTTCCTGATGAGGCGCGCGACCTCGACGAGCACCTCATCGCCGGCAAGGTGGCCGTAAGCATCGTTGACTTCTTTGAAATTATCGAGATCGAACATGATAACGGAGAGGGGGGAGCCGTACCTGCGTGACCGCTGCGCCTCCTGCTCCAGCTTCGAGACGATGGAGACGTGGTTATATAGGCCGGTCAGGCCGTCGCAGACGGAGAGCGACTTGATCTCCTCGAAGAGGTTGATCTTCTCTAGGGCGGTCGCTATATGGGCGCAGAACCTCTTGAAGACCGATTCCTCCTCGTAGTCGAACGGCTTGCCCCGGTAGATGCCCGCGTAGCCGCACGTCCTGCTGCTCGTCTCCAGGGGGACGATGACCGATTTCAGGTCGTCGGAAGACGCCCGGCTCTCCGCCTTCCCGGCGACGACGACCTTCACCTTCCGCTCCTGCTCCTCCTCGGCGAGGCGCGTCATCTTCTTGATAAGCGTGCCCGTTATTACTTCCCCTATCTCCTCGCCGAGGCGGACGTTCGGGTAGACGTATATCTCGAACTCCCCCTGCCTCGGGGCGAGGGCGGCGAAGACCTCGAATGGGAGGTAGTTCTTTATGAGGGAAAAGGCGTGCTTGAAAATCGCGGCAGGCTCCTCTGTCTCGCCTATCATGTGCTGAAGGCCCTTCACCAGCTCGAGCTCGAGCAGGCCGAGCCTGTCCGCCTCCCGCTTCCTCACCATCTCCGAGACGGCTGCGGCCGACTTGCGCCTCCCTGTGTATTCTTTTATCGCGTTGTTAACGACGAGGTAGACCTCTTCGCTGCTGGTTATCGGCTTGTCAATGCACGCATAAGCACCTGACTTGAGCGGCCCGAGCCTGCTTTCCGCAATGCCCGCAGTGACCGCGATTACCGGCAGGTCGAGCTCGGCCAGTCCGCTGATGTCAAGGACGTCCTCATCGGCGTGGCCTTCCGCAGGCGCCATATCTAGGAGAAGCGCATCGGGCCTCGCCTCCTCTATGCGGCGCCGGACCTCCCCGGCATCCGCAAGGATATCCCCTTCCACGTCTTCGTATTGCCGGAAAAATGCCTTGAGCCATTCTTGAAGCGAGGAGTCGCCGGTAACGATGAGAAGTTTTTTCCGTTTCTCCATAAAAGAGAAGAGGGGGGACCGAGCCCCCCCTGGAGCTACTTCTTACCCTTCTTTTCCTTTTTTGGCGCCTCTTTTTTCTTCGGCGTCGCCTTCTTGGCTCCGCAGCCTTTCACTCCACATGTCATGCTCACTCACCCCCTTTCCAAAAACCATATTATGTAAAATGGTCTTTCTTGTCAATAACAATGTGCGCAGTTGTCACAATTATGCCGACACGACCTCCTTGATCTCCGGCACTTCCTTTTTCAGCGCGCTCTCGACGCCCATCTTCAGCGTCATCATGCTCATGGGGCAGCTCCCGCAAGCGCCGGTCAGCTTCACCTTTACCACGCCGTCCGCGACGTCGACCAATTGTATGTCGCCCCCGTCCCTCTGCAGCATGGGCCTGATCTTCTCTATCACCTTTTCTACTTTTTCCTTCATTGTTTCCTCCGCTTATGTTTTCTCCCTCGCGGGATTACCTTAAGTATAACCCTCTGAAAGGCGTGTGTAAAGGAAGGCGGACGGTTATTTACGGCGCTGGAAGCCGGGCAGGGGATGCGTGATGTTACGGGAAAACGCAAGCACGGAGATCATGGCGCCGAGGCCTTCCGGGTTTATGAGCCATTTCGCAGCCATCCTCTCAGCCGCAGGCATCGCGCCGAGCGCCTCAAGGGCGCCCGCTGAACATAGAAAGCGGTACTGCTCTGTCTCCCCTTCGCAGCGCCAACCCGCGTCTTCGAGCATCGCGCCGAGGTGATCGAAGTTCACGTGGTGGGTGATATCCATCGTGCCGAGCTCTGCGAGCAGGTCATCCCGTATCTTCCTTCCCTTGTAGCCGAGGCTGCTTCCGCCGAAGAACCTGCCCGCTGCTATCTCCTCCCCGTGGTAGCCGTAATCGAAGACAAGAAAGCATCCTTCATTGACCATCCCCGACACAGCCTCCACAATGGGCAGCGCCGCAGTCGTCGCCTCCGATACCTGTCCCTCGTGGAGGTAGACAGGATAGCGCCGGAGGAAGGCGGTGAGCTCCTTGCCCTGAGGACCCGGCTGCTCGAAAAACCCATCCTCCCAGCCTACGTAGATTTCTTCTATTGCGTCGTGCCTGCCGATCAGCTTGTGGAAGGGAAGGGCATCGAAGAACTCGTTTGCCACGACGAAGGTCAGACCTTCGAGGCGCGGGACCCCGTCGAGGCTTTCGATCCAGCGTATCCTGCCCCGCCTTTCTCTCTTTCCCTTTTCGAGAACGATGCAATGCTCCAGGGAAATGCGGGTTAAGGCAGAGGCGATATCGACCGCCAGCCTGCCGGAGGCGCCGCCCAGCTCCAGCACGTTGACCGACGATTTGCCGAGCAGCCCGCAGATCTCTTCGATATAGCGGCCCAGTGTGCGGCCGAAAAGGGCATGTATCTCCGGGGACGTGCTGTAATCGACGCCTTCCTGCTTGCCTGCCCTGTAGTAGCCTACCCGCTCGTCGTAAAGGACCGTCTCGACGAAGGTCTTGTAAGAGATGGGTCCCTCGCGGGCAATCCTCGCCCGAAGGCGCCCCTCCAGTTCTTCTTTCCCGCTCATTTTCCTTTGATGAAGGCCCCTTACCTGCCAGTGTTCAGCCGGACCCTGAGCATGTAGCCCTGGAAAGCGAAGATGACGCCATCGGGGACGATCTCTGCGACCCGCAGCCCCGGTGCAAGCTCCTGGCCCTCCTGGAGTATTGTTTCGTTGATCCTGACGACCCGCGTCTTCGGGTCGGGACTGTAAGCGTGACCCGAGATCCTGAACTCGGGCAGTGCCTCCCTGACTGTGGGCGGAAGCTCGCTGATCTCAAGCGTCCGGCCCGGGGCCTTCCTGTTCCTTCGGACGCCGCCCTCAGGCCGCGCAGGCGGCTTCTCCTTTTCGATGACCGCGGGCTTGGACAGGCTCGATGTTTCGAGCGGCTGCTCTTTCGCAGCCGGCGCTTCTAGCGGCGTGGCCCCTTCCGTCTGCACCTCTTTCCCGCCGGGCTCGGTAGTCTGTGGCGCGATACTTTGTGCGCTATGCAAACCTGCGCCCCGGTTTGACAAGAGCATGCTGCCCCCGGAATGCTTGCCTGCTGCGCCTGGGGCCGAACCCGAGCGGTTTCCGGTAGACCCGCTGCCACCGACAGGCCGCCCCGCTTCCCTCACCTGGCCTGCGGCCTGCTCCGTCGCCCTGTTTCCATTTTCCATCGCGCGTTGGCTTACCCACCACATGATCGCGAGGGCGTTCAAAAGTAGCACGGTGGTAAGGATGTAAGGCCAGGAGGTCCGCTTCTTGGGTGCCCGCTCTCCGCTGTGCGACAACGTGAGCCTTGGCGCCTCTTCGCGCTCCTTCTTCTCCTCCAGTTTCTTCAAGGCTTCGAGGATATAAGACATGTTACCTGGTCCCCTTCTCGGCAAGGACCGGGTCCCGGTTGTCCGGCGCTGTACCGCTGAGGCGCATGATCGTGCGGGGCCCTGCGATGCCGTTGGGCATGATGTCGGAAGCGATCTGGAATGCCCTCACCTGCCTTTCCAGGGCTTCGTCGTACACGCTGTCCGCTCCGGCGGGCGGGCGCTGGCCGGCAGCGACGGCAAGCTGCCTTTCGAGCCATGCTACCTGGCTGCCGCGCGCGCCCCGTTTCAGCTCACCCTTGTAACCCGGCGGCTCGCGCCACAGGACAAGATAGTTGCCAGACCAGCGCCGCGCTATCTGGCCGGTGTCTGTACGCCTCGTCTCGCCGCCTATCGCGACGGTCGCCGTCTCTCCCTTGAGAGCGGTCAGCGTCGCATAATATTCGACCTTCTGATCGTCGACGAGGGTCAGGAAGGCAGGCCGGTTCATCTCCCTGAGCGTGGCGATGCTCCCTTTGCCCGAGAGGCACGCCAGGCCTTGCGAGTGGGCCTGGTCGCATGGCCGGCGGCTGTCCGTGCCGTCGTAGGAGATACCCCACGCCCTGAAAAGCTCCGCGTATGCCGCCGCCTGCGTGGCGCCCGCGCTCTGCCCTTCGGGTATCTCAAGCCCGGCCGGCGAGAGTTTAGCCACTTCCGGTTCCTTTTTCTGCTTGTCCGCTCCCTTCGGCCCCACTGCTGTCTTTACCGGTGCCGGCGCGGCTTCGACTACCCGGTACCGGGTTTGCCAGGGATAGACATACCTCCAATTCGAAATTGCCTGAAGATAGCAGAAAGCGCCCCCAGCGAGAAGCAGGATCAGGAAAGCACCCGCGGCGACTGGAACCACCCAGGCGCGTCTTCGCGTCCCGACCGCCTCCCGTGCCGCCTTGCGCATGGTCGATGCGTCAACGCGCTCTTTCCCTTCCGCAAATGCGCCGAGCATCGCCCTGTCGCAGATGATATTAATGAGCCGCGGGACGCCCTTGGTAAGCCGGTATATCATCCGCAACGCTGCGGGCGTGAAAAGGCGCATCTTCGCGAGACCGGCCCTTGTCAACCGGTAGTCAATATAGGCGGGTATCTCGCGGCGCGAGAGAGGCCCAAGATGATAACGGGCAGTGATGCGTTGCGACAACTGGCTGAGCTGCGGCTTTGCGAGCATGTCACGGAGCTCGGGCTGGCCGATCATAATCATCTGGAGCAGCTTCTGCTGTCGCGTCTCCAGGTTTGTCAGCAGTCGGATCTGCTCAAGCACTTCGATCGACAGGTTCTGTGCCTCCTCGACGATCAGCACGGCCCTGCGCCCCTTGTCATGCACGCCCAGCAGGTAGTCATTTATCGCGTCCACGAGCGTCTTGACGCTGGTCGTGCCCCCCAGGTAAGCGATCCCGAACTCATCACAGATCGTAGCCAGAAGCTCACTGGCCGTCAATTTCGGATTGAGTATGAACGCAACCTCCGTGCCTTCAGGGACCATCTCCAGGAAACGGCGGCAGACGGTGGTCTTACCCGTCCCCACTTCGCCCGTCAAAAGGACGAAGCCGCCCTCCCCGGTAGTGCCGAACAGGAGATGGGCAAGGGCCTCCCTGTGGCCCTCGCTCATGTAGAAGCAGGTCGGGTCGGGGACGATAGAGAAAGGCTTCTTCTTCAGACCAAAGTATTCTTCGTACACCGCCGCGAGCCGAGGCGTGGAACTGCGAACCTTTCCGGCCTCCCTCCTTTGCGCTGTGGGGTTGTTTCCTTTATTGAATGATACCGTTTTTCGCCTTCAAAGATCAATAGAATTAAGGGTGGGCGTTGAAAGGCGGGCTTAAGACTTGGGCCCGAGGAGGCGCGCGTGCTCCTGCTTTACGCACCTGTCCATGACGAACGTAATCCCTTCGGCCTCGGCCAGAGCCTTCGCCTCATCGCTGACTATGCCGAGCTGGAGCCATATCGCCTTCGGGCGCATCGCGACGGCCTCCCGCACGAAGGGCATGACCTTGTCGGCCCTCATGAAGATATCGACTATATCGACCTTCTCCGCTATCTCGGCCAGGGACTTGTAGGATTTCTCGCCAAGGACCGCCTCCTGTCCCGGGTTCACAGGGATGACCTTATACCCCTTCTCCATGAGATAGCGGGCTACCATGTTGCTCGCCTTGTCCGGGTCTGCGGAAAGCCCGACGACCGCGATGACCCTGCCGGCGGAAAGGAGGTCTTCGATGGCCCGGTCCTGCTCGGCGCCCGGCCGGGTTTCCCTATTCTTCTCCATACCCCATTCTATTTCCCCGGAAGTCCCGCGTCAAGTAGCGCCGTCCGGAAAAGCGGTCGTCTTCGGCCGTTGGGCTTTCCATAACCCTCCCATCTGTGATACTCTTATACACGTTATGTTTGGCATTGGTCTGCCTGAACTCATTATCATTATTATAGTTGCCCTGCTCGTCGTAGGACCTACGAAGCTCCCGGAGGTGGCCCGCTCCCTCGGCAGGGCCCTTGGGGAATTCAGGCGGATGGCCGACGACGTAAAGGAGACCATCGAGCAGGAGATGAACGTCGAGGAGGAGAAGGGCGGACAGGAGAGCAAAGAGGCGCAGGGAGAAGCGTCCGGTAAGGGTGAGTCGGGCGCCGGCGCGGCCCCCGGAGAGACGCCGGGCGAGCGTACCGGTCCCGTGGAAGAAGAAAAGGGCGATCCTGAAGGCAGCGAGGGCACACCTGCCGGAGGCGAAGGCGAGCCGGAGGGGCGTTCGGAAGGCACGGGCTCCGGCGGCCGCCGGGAGGGCTCGGAGGACACAGGTCCCGATGTACGAAAGGACGCATGATAGAAGAGAAGAAGCCCTTCACGAGCCACCTGAAGGAGCTGCGGGACAGGCTGGTCGTCAGCCTCATCGGTCTCGGCGTCGCATTCATAATCACGTACAGCGTTAAAGAGAGGATATTCCACTTCCTCATGCGCCCCTTCATCGAGGTGATGCCGCCTCACAGCTCCTTCATATTCACGAGCATCACCGAGGCGTTCATAACGTATTTCAAGGTCTCCATCGTGGCCGCCCTGTTTTTGGCGTCCCCCCTGATCCTCTACGAAGTCTGGATGTTCGTCTCCCCCGGCCTCTACGAGAAAGAAAAGAGGTACATCGCCCCCTTCATCATCTTCGGGAGCGTCTTCTTTCTGGCGGGCGCGCTTTTCTGCTACTACGTGACCATGCCCGTGGTCTACCATTTCTTCGTGAGCTATGCCGGCCGGATGATTGTCCCTATGCCCTCCCTCAAAGACTACATGAGCCTGACGCTCAAGCTGCTCGTTATCTTCGGGCTGGTCTTCCAGATGCCCCTCGTCGCCTACTACCTGGCGAAGGCGGGCATCATCAACTACAGGATGCTCGCAAAGAAGAGGAGATACGCCATCCTCGGCATCGTGGTGCTGTCCGCAATCATCACTCCCCCGGAGGTCTCGAGCCAGCTCCTCATGGCGGTGCCCATGTACGGCCTGTTCGAGCTGAGCGTCATTATCGCGAGGGTCTTCGGAAAAAAGGAGGTCGTCAATGGAGGAGCGGCTTAACTGTGTGATACTGGCGGCCGGCATGGGCACGCGGATGCGCTCCGCGCTCCCGAAAGTCGCCCATCCGATCATGGGAAAGCCGATGATCCGCTACGTCGCGGACGTCGCGGCTTCCCTCTCACCCGAGAAGATAATCGTCGTCACAGGCCACAGGAGCGACGCGGTCGAGGGGTGCCTGGCGGGGACGGGCGTCTCCCTCGCCAGCCAGACGGAACAGCTCGGAACGGCCCACGCGCTCCTGACAGCGGAGCCGCACCTGGGCCCCGGCGACATCCTGGTCCTTTACGGCGACGTGCCCCTCATCCAGGCCCCGACGCTCGCCGCGTTCATCGCCTTTTTCAGGCGCTCGGAAGGGGTCTGCTTCATGACGACCAGGGTGGACGACCCTTCCGGCTACGGCAGGGTGATCGTCGGCGACAAGGACGCCATAACGGGGATTGTCGAAGACAGCGAGGCGGAAGGCGACATAGCCCGCATAAATATAATCAACACGGGCATCTGCATGATAAGGCGGGACCTCCTTTCCCTCGTCAAGGCGGTGACGCCCGACAACAAGAAACACGAGTGCTACCTGACTGACGTATGCAAGACCGCGCGGGCTGCCGGCGTTACCGCCACGGCCTTTTTCCACCCGCGCCCACAGGAGGTCCTGGGCATCAACGACCGGGTGGACCTGCTGGAAGCGGCCACCGCCGTGAAGAACGCCGTCCTCGACCGCCACATGAAAGCGGGCGTTACGGTCATGGGCAGAGACACCCACATCGAGGCAGACGTCGTGATAGGCCAGGACACGGTCATATACCCCGACTGCTACCTGATGGGGAAGACGGAGATCGGCCGGAACGTCTTCATCGGCCCCCACGTACTCATCAAGGACTCCGTCATCGGGGACGGCGTCTCCATAGAGGGCTTCAGCTCGCTTGACGGCGCAAAGGCTGCGCCCGGGGTCAGGATAGGCCCCTTCTCACGCCTCCGGCCGAACACGGTGCTTGCCGAGAACGTCCATATAGGCAACTTCGTAGAGCTTAAGAACGCGACCATCGGCGAAGGGACGAAGGCGAACCACCTCACCTACATCGGCGACGCCGACGTGGGGGCGGGGACGAACATCGGCGCAGGCACGATCACGTGCAATTACGACGGCAAGAAAAAGCACAGGACCACCATAGGGGACCGCGTCTTCGTGGGCAGCAACGCGGAGCTCGTGGCCCCTATCAGGATAGGAAACGACGCTTTCGTCGGCGCTGGCTCGACGATCACGCGCAACGTCCCGGACGGGGCGCTCGCCGTAACGCGGGCTAAACAAAAACACATCGAAGGCTATTCAAGGAGGAAGAAATAATGTGCGGAATAGTCGGCTATATCGGCGGGGACGAGGCGTACCCCATCCTGATGGAGGCGCTGAAGAGGCTTGAGTACAGGGGCTACGACTCCGCCGGGATCGCCGTCTCGTGCGACGGCAGGATCAAGGTGGCCAGGCAGAAGGGCAAGGTAGACGATCTTAGGAAGCTGTGCGAAGGGGGTTTCAAGGGACGCCTGGGCATCGCCCATACCCGATGGGCCACCCACGGCACGCCTTCCGAGCGGAACGCCCATCCGCACAGGGCGGGCGACGTAGTGGTCGTCCACAACGGCATCGTCGAGAACTACATAGAGCTGAAAGAGCACCTTCGCGGCCGGGGACACAAGTTCCTATCCGACACGGACACGGAGGTCATTCCCCATTTGATAAGCGACCGCCTGAAGGCCGGGGCCGACTTCGCCGAGGCCGTGCGCCTTTCCCTGGGCGAGATGACCGGCTCCTACGCCCTCGCCATCGTCAAGGAGAACGAAAATACCCTGATCGCGGCCAAAAAGGAGAGCCCCCTGGTCCTCGGCATAGGAGACGGGGAGTTCTTCATAGCGAGCGACGCCCCCGCCCTCATCGGCAGGACGAACAGGTTCATCTTCCTCGAAGACAACGACCTCGCAGTCATGAAGGACGGCAGGCTGAGGCTTATGGATACGTCCGGCAGGCCGGTCGAGCGTCCGGTCCACATCATCAACTGGACGGGCGCCATGGCAGAGAAGGGCGGCTACAAGCATTTCATGCTGAAGGAGATATACGAGCAGCCGAGGGCTGTCTCCGACACGCTCCTGGGCAGGGTCAAGGAGGAGCGGGGAGAGGTCGATTTCGAGGAGCTTAAGCTGCCGCCCTTGAGCAGGATCAAGCGCACCTGGATGATCGCCTGCGGCACCTCGTACCACGCGTGCCTCATCGGCAAGCACATGTTCGAGGAGAACCTGCGGATGCCCGTCGAGGTCGATATCGCCTCCGAGTTCCGGTACAGGAACCCCATTATGGGGGCGAGCGACATGCTCATCCTCGTGTCGCAATCGGGGGAGACCGCAGACACGATAGCGGTCATGAAAGAGGCAAAGAAGAGGGGCATTTTCACCCTGGCGGTCTGCAACGTCCTGGGGAGCACCCTGGCCCGCGAGTCGGACGGCGTCATCTTCACGCACGCGGGGCCGGAGATAGGCGTTGCCTCGACGAAGGCGTTCACGACCCAGATATCGGTCCTCTTTCTGCTTATGCTCCATCTGGGGAAAAAGCTGGGCGTCATGGACCAGGAAGCCCTGCGCAGCAAGATAGGCGAGATCAGGAAGATACCTCACAAGATACAGCTCGTCCTCGACGGCGCCGCCAACATGGAGGACCTTGCCCGCAAATATATGCATTACAAGAACTTCCTCTATCTCGGCAGGGGGATAAGCTACCCCGTCTCCCTGGAGGGGGCGCTCAAGCTCAAAGAGATATCCTACATCCACGCGGAGGCGTACGCGGCCGGGGAGATGAAGCACGGTCCCATCGCCCTCATCGACGAGCAGATGCCCGTCGTCTTCGTGTCGCCCGGCGACCACACGTACAAGAAGACGTGCAGCAACGTCGAGGAGGTCGTCTCCCGGCGGGGCAACATTATCCTCTGCACGGACCTGAAGAACCACGAGATGGCGCCCAAGGCATCGACCATCATGGGTGTGCCGGAGACGCTATACGAGCTCCAGCCCATGGTCTTCATCGTCCCCTTGCAGCTCTTCGCCTATCATATAGCGAACCTCCTCGGAACGGACGTAGACCAGCCGAGGAACCTGGCGAAGAGCGTGACGGTGGAGTAAGGGGGGCGAGTTCCACGGCGTCCGTTGCGGGAGCAAAGGCAAAAAGCGAAAAGCAACTGCGGAATACTCCCGGCGGCCGGACTCGCGCCTCTGGCGGACCACCCCCATGCACGGTGGCACCAGAAATAAAGTTCTTGAATGGTAAGACGCCCGGCGCATGGAGGGGCGGAGCGGGGCGTGACGGCGCAAGGCGTCTTGGCTTTACACCATAAAGGTGTATATACTGACTGTAACTGTGACCGAGAAGAAAAAGCCGACCTACGACCTCGATGCGTTTAAGGCAGTTTTCTCAAGCGTAGAGACGATTGCCGTTACGGGTACGGCGCTTCGGAGCGCCGCCGCGCTCGGTTTCGGCCGTGCGGAAATCGTGAGCACAATCCAAACCATGCAGCGGGAACACTTCTACAAGTCCATGACCTCTTACTCGTATAGGCGGCTTTGGCAGGACGTGTATCATGTACCCTCGCCGGTCGGCATGCTTTACGTTAAATTCACGGCCGACGCCGTTTCAGAGTTTTTGCTGCTATCTTTCAAGGAGAAAGACGATGAGTAACCCCGTATGTCCCAAGACGGGAGCGCCGATGCACAGGGATGTCAGACCGACGACCCTCACGTACAAGGGTGAGAGCATCACCATAGACATGCCCGGATGGTACTGTGATTCTTCGGATGAGAGTATCCACACCGGCCGGGACGCGGCAGTTTCCGACCGCGCGTTGAATCGCCTGAAGGCTCGCAGCGAAGGGCTGCTTGAGCGCGAAGAAATCCGCCGGATCCGCAGGAAGCTTGGCTTGAGCCAAACAGCGGCGGGCCGGGTGATAGGCGGCGGGCCGCGCGCGTTCCAGAAGTACGAGAGCGGAGACCTTCTGCCGAGCAGGGCGATCAGCAGCGCCCTCAGGTTGCTCGATCACGACCCAAAGGCGTTGAGCGTGCTTACGCTACCACGCGATAAGAACGCGGCTTGACAGGGAGACAGTCACGGCGATGATGATGGGTTTGTCCAGTTTTCATCGCCCTACAGACCCTATCTCTTCTTTTGAGTGGTTGTTTTACCCGGTTGCTCCGCTTTAGCCCCCTGCATCCCCGCCAATGCCCACAAATAGAGCGAGGCTACCGAGCCGTAAGGGGAATAGCGTTTGCGGTAGCGGTCGAACTGATCTCTCGTCAACTCTTTCAACCCGTACAGCTTCATCATGCCGCGCTTGATGCCTTGATCGCCCCAGCTCACGACATCCGGCCTGCAAAGGGAGAAGATCAGGAGCATCTCGGCAGTCCAGACGCCTATGCCGCGCATGGATGAAAGCTGCTCGATGATCTCCGCGTCGGCCATCTCGTCGAAGCGGGAAAAGTCGACGTCGCCCCGGACGGCGGCATCGGCTACGCCCCTGATGTATTCTGCCTTGCGGCCCGACAACCCGCATTTCTGCATGTCTGAAACGTCCGTTTCCGCGATCCGGTACGGCATGATCTCCTCCAGGAGCGCGCAGAGTCTCCCCCGGATGGCAGCGGCCGCTTTATTCGATATCTGCTGCGCCACGACGCTCATGACAAGGGCCTCAAAGGGGTCGGGCCTGGTCTGCCTCTCGATTAGTCCTATCATGTCGATCGCGACCCCGAGCTTCCTGTCGCGCCGCTTGAGATGGTCGATCTCGGTCCGTCCGTATCTGAATATCGGCACCTGAGACCCCTCCGGCGCGATTGTGCCCAAACTCTCGACCTTTTTCACCCGGTCGCCCGCCGGTGCTTGACTGCGAGGATGAGGACCAGGCAGATGAGGATGAACGTGACGAGGTTGGCGACGATGATCGGCAGAGAGCGGACATAGAGGCCATAGATCATCCACAGGAAGATGCCCGTCGCGTTCAGGCTTATCATGGCCAGGGAGAGGTCGCTCGCGGACTTGAGCCGCCAGGTGCGAATGACCTGGGGGACGAAGGCAACGGTCGTGAATGCGCCGGCAGCGAGGCCCAGGATCGTTACGCCATCGATGTTGGAGAACATGGCCGATACTTTAACATATTTCGCCCCCGGCGTCTGCCCGCCCGGACCATACGCCCCGCGCGGGCGGATCAGGCCGGGCAGAAGGGGTGCGCGCCCTCCGGCGTGAGGGGCCTTACAGCCAGCGCACCTCCCTGTCCTTCCTGGGGACCGTTCGCGCGTAGCGGTGCCTGGGGTAGCCGACCATGATGGCGCTGTAGACGTTCCGGTCGTCGGGCAGTCCCAGGCGGCGGGCTATCTTCTTCGAGAATCCGGCCGCGATGAGCAGGAAGCCCGCCCAGCACGTGCCGAGGCCGAGGCTCTGCGCCATCATCTCCATGTTCCTCACGGCGATGGCGCAGTTGTTCTGGACGGACCGGTTCGAGCGCTCTCCGTGGACCGCCACCAGAGCGGGCGCATTCCGCAGCACGAGGCCTCCCGGATGCCCCTTCTGCCGTGCCTCCCTGAACCGCTCGTAGTAGCGCATCGACCGCTCCACAATAGCGTCGCCGTACTTGAAACGCGCCAACTTCCTGCCTATGGGGTTGCCCAGTGGCCTCAGCTTCTTCCACATGATCCCGAGGACGAGCGCTTCGAGCTCCACGAGGAGCGCCCTGTCCCCGGCGATGATGAATCCTTCCGTTTGCGCATTGGACGCCGTGCCCGCGTGGGTGCCCGCCTCGATCAGGCGCTCCATGATCTCCCTGGGGACGCCCTCTTCCCTGAAGCTCCTCGTGGAGCGGCGGAGCAGGAGAAAGTCCCTCATCGCATCCGGGGCGATCACGCGCGCCCGCTCCTCGAACCCCTCGGGAGGCAGGCCGTGGTGGGAGAGAGCACCCACCGGGCATATGGCGACGCAGTGGCCGCACAGGGTACACTGGTCCTGCATTTCGGCCTGCATAGCCGGGGGAGCGCCGCCCGGAGGCCCCGCCTGTATGATCCTTGTGGGGCACTCATCGACGCACCACCCGCAGCGGGTGCAACGGTCCGCCTCTATCTGTATCATAACCTGAGACCTTCCTTGCCCTGTTTCGTTCATCGTCTTGAGAGATTCTTGCAGATTGGCCGAAAAAAGGCAAAAGATAAAATAGGCCGGGACTTTTCCGCGGGCGCGCCCGCCCTCCATGCCGGGGCAGGTGGTTGACACAGGCCGGTATTTTCGATATTATTAGGACATCGGCGGGAATAACTCAGTGGTAGAGTGCAACCTTGCCAAGGTTGAAGTCGCGGGTTCAAATCCCGTTTCCCGCTCCAACTTAAGAGACGTCGCGGGTGAAAACGTTGCCCGCTCCTCAAATGGCGGCATAGCCAAGTGGTAAGGCAGCGGTCTGCAAAACCGTTATTCTCCGGTTCAAATCCGGATGCCGCCTCCACTAACTCGCCGGAATTTCCAGGTCAACACCACGTGAACTTCGATCACCTCGGCGCGATGCTCGTCGGCCGCGCGGGTGATGTTCCCGTTGGACGGGAATGGCACGCAGAATTAGCTTGACTCGCTTTCTACATTTGTTAGAATGTGTGAAAACAGGTACAAATGGAACTTTTCTCGTTACCAGATGTCTTGCACGGCGATTCGAGGCGGTGAGGTATGGGCGACATCGCCAGAATGTTCGACCCGAAGGCCATCGCGCTCATAGGCGCCACCGACAAGGAAGGCTCTGTCGGTAGGTCTCTGCTGGAGAACCTGCTCGCAAAGCCTGATTCACGACTTTTTCCGGTCAACCCGGAGAAGAGAAGCCTCCTCGGCATCCGGGCGTACCCCAGATTCTCGGACATACCTGAGAAGATTGATCTTGCCGTAATCAGCTCGCCCGCAAGGACCGTTCCACGTGTAGTAGAGAGGTGCGGAAAGGCAGGCGTCGAGGGCGCGATCATTATCTCGTCAGGCTTCGGCGAATCAGGGCCGGAGGGCCAAGCCCTCGAAGAGAAGATCATCAGCATAGCCAAGCGCTATTCTATGAGGATCATGGGGCCCAACTCACTCGGCCTCATGAGGCCGCACCTTGGTCTGAACGCCACGCCTATAACCGTCAACGCAAGGGCGGGTAACATCGCGTTCATATCACAGAGCGGCGGTTTTGGAAGGGTACTTCTGGACTGGGGTATCAACGCGCACGTCGGCTTCAGCTTGTTGGCCTCCCTCGGGTCCATGATCGACATCGATTTTGGCGAGCTCATAGATTTTCTTGGCTATGATCCCCATACAAGAAGCATCATGGTCTACATGGAGGAAAGCATCGGTGACGTGAAGAAGTTCATTAGCGCTGCGAGGGGCTTCGCGAGAAATAAACCTATCGTGGTCCTCAAGCCTGCCCGGAGAGAAGCAGGCGGACAGACGCGCTCCCATACGGCGTATCTCGCGACGAGCGACAGTGTGTACGACGCCGTTTTCAAAAGGGCGGGCGTCGTCAGGGTAAAGACCGCGGGCGACCTCTTCAACACCGCGGGCGTCCTCTATTCGAAGCACCTGCCGGCAGGTCCCCGGCTCGCCGTCGTGACGAACGCCGGCGGCGTCGGTGACATGGCGGTCAACACGCTCGTCGCCGAGGGCGGGAAGATCGCGGAGCTATGCGCCCGGAGCCGGGAGAGGCTGAGGGCGCTGATGCCCGCCTTCTGCAAAGACGGGAACCCTATCGATTTACTGAGAGAGGCCGGCATCGATCGCTACGAAGAGGCCGTCAGGATATGCCTCGATGACGGGCAGGTCGACGGTATAATCGTCATCTTTACTCCCCAGGGCTTGGCGGCCCCGAAGGAGCTTGCAGAGGCGATAGCCGCGCTGGCCGGGCAGGCGGATAAGCCCATCATCGCTGTGTGGATGGGGGGCGGCCAGGTGGGTGAGGGCAGGGAAATACTTTTCGCGGCCAATGTCCCTACTTACACCACTCCCGAAGAGGCTGTGAGGACCTACCTGTATATGTGCAGCTATAAACGAAACCTGGAGATACTTAATGAAACGCCATCGGAGATGGATGTCGATGCCTCTCCACCGAAGAACACCCTGAAGACGTACGTGCGGAGGGTTCTTGCCCAGGGAAGGACCGTCCTTACAGAAGAAGAGTCGAAAAGATTTCTGGAGATCTACCGCATACCGACCGTAAGGACACGCATTGCGGGGGACGTCGACCAGGCAGTCCGCTTCGCAGCATCGGAAGGCTACCCCGTTGTTATGAAGATCGTCTCGCCGGACATAAATTACAAGAGTGACGCGGGCGGCGTAGTTTTAGGGATAAGCTCCGAGTCGGAGCTTCGCAACGGCTATGACGCGATGTTCGCCAGGGTCCAGGCTCGCTGCCCCCAGGCGAGGCTGACGGGTGTCTCCATCCAGAGGATGCTCGAAAAGATCGACTACGAGGTAATTCTCGGCGCCAAGAAGGACCAAGACTTCGGCTCGGTCATCCTCTTCGGCATGGGCGGCGTGGATGTCGAGGTATACCGGGACTTCTCGCTCGGCCTGCCTCCTCTCAACCAGTCCCTGGCAAGAAAGCTCATGGAAGAGACGAGGATCTACAGGCTGCTCCAGGGCTACAGGGGGAAACCGTCGGCCGACTTGAGGACGCTGGAGCAGATCATACTCAACTTTTCGAACCTAGTCGCAGACTTTCCGGAGATCGCAGAAATAGACATAAACCCGATAGCGCTGTCGGGCGGCCAGGCCTTTGCGCTCGACGCCCGGATCATCCTTGACCCCGCGAGCCTCGACGAGCAGCAGGCTCATCCCCACCTCATCGTAAGTCCCTACCCTACGAGATACGTGGCGCACTGGTCCCTTTCCGGCATGGATGTAGTCCTCCGGCCCATCAGACCCGAGGACGAGCCGTTGGAGCATGAGATGTTGACGAGCCTTTCTGAAAAAACGCTCAGGGAGAGGTTCTTTCAGACAATCAAGAAGATCACCCATGAGATGCACGCCAGGATGTGCAACATCGATTATGAGAGGGAGATTGCCATCGTCGCGGAGACCAGGGAGGGAGAGAAACGGGCCATCATCGGCATCGGAAGGCTCATTATCGAACCCGACCGCAAGAGGGCAGAGTTTGCCGTCGTAGTTCACGACCGATTCCAGGGCAAGGGACTCGGTTACAAGCTGGTCGACATGGTGATCGGCATAGGCCACGAAAAGGGCGTCAGGGAGATATATGGGTTCGTTCTGTCCGAGAACAGCAGAATGATTAACATGTGCAGGAAGCTCGGCTGCGAGATCGAGCCCATGGACGAGGAGGAGGGTATTACAAGGGTCAGCCTCGCCCTGTCTTAGTCTTCTGCTTGCCTGTACGGATGATCTACGGCAAAGCCGGATGGAGCCTCCCGCCTCATTCCACTATAAAATCCCACGCGGAGTCTTCAATCCAGATGGCGTAGTACCCCCGTCCGAAGAGGCCCTTTGGCTTGACGGAATACAGGTTGTCACCCCGCTTCCGCACCTCCACGTCTACTTCCTTGCCGAACATGAAGCGGACCTTGCCGAGGGGCGACTGGCCGACGAAGAGGAGGTTGTTCACCGTCATCACCTGTGTGTTGAATTTCCCGTAAACTACGAAATATCTTATGTCGTTCAGGGGAAAATGGGCGGGGTTGTTGCTTTCTATGTAGAGCAGCGAGTCCTGGTCGAAGACGATATTGGGGATGATCCTGATGAGCTTCTTGGCCGTCTTGACGTATACGCCGTATTCAGGGGGCTTCGCTATGTCGTCCCTGGCGGCTGGAAGAGGCCCGGCCAGGAAAAGAAGCGCCAGGGCCGCAACGGTCGAGCACCGAGCGAGGGTTTGCATAAACTTCATCTCAGACTCCTGATTTTATTTGACCACCGTCAAGGCGATCCTTCTTTCGCGAGGCCCGTCGAACTCCATCAGGTAAATGCCCTGCCACGTCCCGAGCACGAGCCTGCCTGCCGAGAGCGGGACGGTAAGGGAGCAGCCCACGAGGGAAGACTTGATGTGCGCGTCCGAATTGCCCTCTCCGTGCCTGTACGGGTAGTCCGCAGGCACGAGCCTGCCCAGCGCATCGATCACGTCCTTCATCACCGCCGGGTCGGCGTTCTCGTTGATGGTGAGACCGCACGTCGTATGCAGGCAAAAAAGATGGACGTACCGGCCCTCTTTGCCTTCCGCAGCGCGGCACACCTCTGCTGTGATGTCCCGCGCCTCGACCCTTCTGGACGTCCGGACACCGATCTCGATCATACTCCATTCTACCCCGGAGGCACGAGGCATGGCAACAGATAAATCGGGGGCGGACAAAAGGGACAAGTGCTCTCCCGCATGAACTTGAGCCGCCATGCGCCTGTGCGCGTCCCGGGACGCGACGAGGCCTAGGCCGGGGCTCCCGGCAGCGGCGGCAGTAATATACTTGCAAAACTGCCCAGCGAGATTCTATAATTTAGTGATGAAATTCGAGGAGGGATTACGCAAGCTTGAAGAGATCGTGGGCGCCCTCGACGAAGGGAAGGCGCCCCTCGACGAGGCGTTGCGCCTCTTCGAGGAGGGCGTGGGCCTGACGAAGAAGCTTTCGAAGACCCTCGACGATATAGAGCGCAAGGTGGAGATCCTCGTCAAGAAGGACGATGGCTCTCTGGAGAAAAAACCTTTCCTGCAGGAAGAGCCATAGTGGACCTGAGGGGTTTTCTCGCGGAGAAGAAGGCGCTCGTTGAAAAGGAGCTGAGGGCCGTTTTCTCCGCCTATCCTACTTCCTCCCGCGTCGTCACCGAGGCCATGGAGTACAGCCTGTTTTCGGACGGCAAGCGGATCAGGCCGGGTCTCGCCATAGCCGCGTGCGAGGCGATGGACGGCGACGCGGCGGCCGTCCTCCCTTTTGCGGCTGCCATCGAGATGATACATACGTACTCCCTCATCCACGACGACCTGCCGTGCATGGACGACGACGCCGTGAGGCGGGGCAGGCCCACGTGCCACAAAGTTTTCGGGGAAGCGGTCGCCCTCCTCGCGGGGGACGCGCTCGTCACCGAGGCGTTCCGGGTCATGGCTGCGCCGGCAAAGGCCGTAGCGCCGGGCGTCGCCCAAAGGGTCATCTACGAGGTAGCCCGCGCAGCGGGCGCAGAGGGGATGGTGGCAGGCCAGGCGATGGACGTGGTCTATGAGGGGAAGGCGGGGACGAAAAAGATCGTCAATTTCATACACCGCAACAAGACGAGTGCCCTTATCAGGGCGTCCGTCCTGACCGGCGCCATCGTCGGGAACGCCAGGGGAAGCGCCCTGAGGCATTTCGGGACCTTCGGCGATTCCATCGGCCTTGCCTTTCAGATAAGGGACGACCTCCTGGACGTGGAAGGCAAGGAAGCGGAAGTCGGAAAGAAGCTGAAAAAGGATGCGGACAAGCAGACCTACGTGAAGCATTACGGCGTTGCAGCCTCGAAGGCGCGGATCGACGCGCTCACGGACAGGGCCGTCGCATCGGTCGCCTTCCTCGGCCTAAAGGGAGAGATGCTTGTGCAGATCGCCAATTTCATAGGCAACAGGTCTTTTTAGATGCTTCTCGATGCCGTCAACAGCCCCCGCGACATACGTGAGCTGACGCCCGCGCAGCTTGTGGTGCTGGCCGACGAAATCAGGGATCTGATCGTCAGGACGATCTCGAAAACGGGCGGCCACCTTTCGTCGAACCTGGGCGTCGTCGAGCTTACGCTGGCCCTCCACTACGTCTTCAACACGCCCGAAGACAAGATCGTATGGGACGTCGGGCACCAGTGCTACACGCATAAGATTATCACGGAGAGGAAGGACCGCTTCGACACGATCAGGCGGGAAGGCGGCCTTTCCGGTTTCCCTTGCAGGAAAGAGAGCGTCTACGACGCCTTCGACACGGGCCATGCGTCGAACTCCATATCGATTGCGACAGGGCTTGCCGAGGCGAAGAAGAAGCAGAACCGGGACTACCGCATCGTGGCGGTCATCGGGGACGGCTCGCTCACCGGGGGCATGTCCTTCGAGGCCCTCAACCACGCGGGGCACCTGAAGAGCGATGTCATAGTCATCCTCAACGATAACGAGATGTCGATCTCCAAGAATGTCGGCGCCCTCTCGGCCCATCTCAACAGGATCATGACGGGCGAGTTCATGAGCCGCCTCAGGGAAGACATCAAGCAGACGATCCGCAACCTGCCCGCCTTCGGCGACAGGGTCTACAAGGCCGCCCGCTATTTCGAGGAGGCGGTCAAAGGTTTCGTTACTCCGGGCCTGCTTTTCGAGGAGCTTGGCTTTCAGTACGTAGGCCCCGTGGACGGCCACAACCTGAACCACCTGATCCTCAACCTGGCGAACGTCAAGAAGCTCAAAGGCCCGATCCTGGTCCACGTTGTGACCAAGAAGGGGAAGGGGTACGCCCCCGCGGAGAAGGACCCGGCGCGCTTCCACGGCATCTCCGAGTTCAACGTCGAGGACGGCGAGGCGACGAAGAACGGCAAGATGACCTATACGGATGTCTTTGGGGAGACCCTCATCAGGCTCGCCTCGGAGGACGAAAGGATCATAGCGATCACCGCAGCCATGGGCCTCGGCACGGGCCTCGAAAACTTCTCCAGGATATTCCCCGGACGCTTCTATGACATAGGCATAGCGGAGGCCCACGGCGTCACCTTTGCCGCGGCCCTTGCCCTCGGCGGCATGAAGCCCTTCGTAGCCATGTACTCGACGTTCCTCCAGAGGGCCTTCGACCAGATCATCGAGGACGTCTGCCTCCAGCAGTTGCCCGTCGTCTTTGCCATCGACAGGAGCGGCGTCGTCGGCTCTGACGGCGCCACGCACCACGGCAGCTTCGATATGTCCTACCTGCGCCACATCCCGAATATGGTCATTATGTGCCCGAAGGACGAGAGCGAGCTTAGGGACATGCTCTTCTCTGCGGCCAGGTACGGGAAGACCGTGGCTATCCGCTATCCCCGCGGGGAGACGATGGGCCTACCCGCCCGGGACGAGTTTTCCGAAGTGCCCATGGGGAGCTGGGAGCTGCTGCGGGAGGGGAAGGATATCGCCCTCATCGGCTGCGGGCCGGTCGTATACGCCTGCCTTGAGGCCGCCTCCGAGCTTGAAGCCGAGGAGGGCATCGGCTGCGCCGTAGTCAACGGAAGGTTTGTCAAGCCCCTCGATAGGCAGATGCTCGCCGGACTAGCCCGGAGCGTCGGTCGGATAGCGACATTCGAGGAAAATGCAGCCATAGGCGGGTTCGGCAGCGGGGTCATGGAGGCGCTCTCCGAGGAGGGCATAACGGTGCCCGTGAAGAGGACCGGCCTGCCCGACCGCTTCCTGGGCCATGCGTCGCAGAAGGCCCTGCGCCAGGAGACGGGTCTGGACAAGGCCGGCATCAAGAAGACCGTAAAGCAGTGGCTAAGATCAGGGTAGATACGCTCCTTGCCCGGAAGGGCCTAGCCGAATCAAGAGAAAAAGCAAAGATACTGGTCATGGCGGGGGAGGTCTACCTGGACGGGCAGCGGGTCCTCAGGGCGGACAGGACGATCGACGAGGGGTCGGCCCTTGAGGTGCGGGGGCCGGGCGTGCCGTACGTCGGCTTCGGCGGTGTCAAGATAGAGCACGCGGCCGGGCGCTTCGGCCTCGACGCGGCCGGGAAAACGGTGATCGATATAGGCGCCTCCACGGGCGGCTTTGTCGATTACCTGCTCAAGGCGGGGGCAGCAAAGGTCTATGCAATAGATGCGGGGACCCATCAGCTCCACGAGAGGCTGAGGGCCGATCCGAGGGTCGTCGTGATGGAGAACGTCAACGCCCGGCATCTCTCGCCGGAATCGATAGGCGAGACGGCCGATATCATCACGGTCGATGTCTCATTTATTTCCCTCAAGAAGATCATCCCGGCGGTACTGCCCCTCTTGAAAGCAGGCGGCGTCCTCATTACGCTTGTCAAGCCGCAGTTCGAGGTGGGCAGGTACAGCGTGGGCAAAGGGGGCATCGTGAAGGACCCGGCACGGATAAGCGCGGCCCTCGACGATATAAGGGAGTTCGGCCGCCGGTGCGGACTGCGGCCCGTCGATACGGTGGAGGCGCCGAGGGAGAAAGAGAGAAAGAACAGGGAGTATTTCATCCTGTGGGAACGGTGAAGCCCCCTCCCCCGGTCCTCTTTTTTTCGAGCGTTATCTTCAACGACCCGGTTATACTTAAGGGGGTGGAGGAAGGGCTCGCCCGGCTCGTCGGCCCCATCCGGGAGAAGACGGAAATGATGGCTTTCAGCGAGTCGGACTACTACGCGGCCGAGATGGGCCAAGGCCTCAGCCGTTATTTCCTGCTCTTCGAGTCCCTTCTCGACCGGGAGATGCTGGCCGCCGTCAAGATCGGCTCGAACGAAATCGAGGCGGCTGCGGCGGCGGGCGGGAAGCGGCGGGCCAATGTTGACCCCGGGTATATCGCCCTTGAGCACGTGGTGCTCGCCACAACGAAGGGATATGCCCACAGGATCTACCTCGGGAGGGGCACCTTCGCCGACCTGACCCTCCTTTACGAGAATGGGAGCTACAGGCCGCTGAAGTGGACCTATCCCGATTACGGGGGCGGCCGGCTGGTCTCCCTCTTGAACCGATGGAGAGAAGACTACAAGGGGTTGCTGCGATGCCGAAAAGCATGACGGGTTTTGTGAAGGTCGAGATGGAGAGCGGGGAAGGCAAATGCTACGGGGAGGCGAGGTCGCTCAACAGCCGCTACCTCGAAATCGCCCTGCGCCTGCCGAGGAGCGCCTCCGGCTACGAGTCGCGCCTGCGGGAGGCCGCAAGGAGGTTCGTCAGGAGGGGCAGGCTCGACATCACGATCAAGTGGGACAGGGGCGGGGACGCCGCCGTCCCCAAGGCAAACGAGGAGGCCATCGCCTGGTACGTCGGCCTTGCGCGCAGGCTGAAGGATTCCTACGGACTCGAAGGCGGTCTGGGGGTCGCCGACCTCCTCGGCCTCAAAGACATCCTCGTTTACGAGGAGGAGGCGCCGGCTGAGGAGACGCTCTTCTCCTGCTTCGAGACGCTCCTTGCCGGCTTGAACGGCGAGCGGGAAAGGGAAGGTGCCCTGATCGGTAGCGACCTTGCGGAAAGGCTCTCCCGGATAGCAGGCTGGCTCAAGGAGATCGAAGCGCGCTGGCCCGAGGCGGTGAAGGGCCACGAGGAGACGCTGCGCAAGAAAATCCTGGAGATAAGCGGGACTGCTGCGGACGAGGTGCGGGTGCTTCAGGAGATGGGCTTTTACATGGAGAGGCTCGACATCGCAGAGGAGATAGCCAGGCTGAAAGGACACCTCGACCTTTTCAAGACGACCCTCGCATCGGCGGACGAGATAGGCCGGAAGCTCGACTTCATCATTCAGGAGATGGTTAGGGAGACGAACACCATTGCGAGCAAGTCGGGGGACCTCTCGATCAGCGAGAAAGCGATCCTGATAAAGGTCGAGATAGAGAAGATGCGGGAGCAGGTCCAGAATGTCGAATAAGAAGGGACACCTTTTCGTCGTCTCCGGACCGTCCGGCACGGGGAAAAGCAGCCTTATCGAGAGATTTTTGGCGGAGGACGCAGGCAGCAGGTTCTCCGTCTCCTATACGACGCGCGCAAAAAGGGCGCACGAGGTTGACGGCCGCAACTACCGGTTCGTGGACGAAGGGACGTTCCGGACGATGATCGCGCGGGGTGAATTTCTGGAGTGGGAGAACGTCCATGGCCACCTGTACGGCACACCCCGCCTGGAGGCAGAAGAGCCGCTCTCTGCCGGCCTCGATCTCATCCTCGATATCGACGTGAAGGGCGCCCTTAAGGTGAAGGAGAAGCTGCCGGAGGCAGTGCTTATATTCGTAGATACGCCTTCGATGGAAGAGCTGGTGAGAAGGCTTTCCGCCAGGGGTGAAAAGGAGATAGAGCGGCGCATGGAGCGGGTGCGGGAGGAGGTCTCGAAGAAGGACCTCTTTACATACGTCGTCATAAATGATAATCTTAACAGGGCGTACGGCGAGTTCAAATCGATTATCGCCGGCGTAAGGAGGCAGCAGGATGGCCAGGATAACCGTTGAAGATTGCATGGATAAGGTTGAGAACCGCTTCGAGCTTGTCCACCTCGCTGCGAAGAGATCGAAACAGCTTATCAAGGGATCGAAGCCGATGGTGAAATCGACCAACAGGGAAGTAGTGACGTCCTTAAGGGAGATCGCCGCCGGCGAGGTTTATTTCGAAAAGAAGCAGGAGCTGGAAGAGAAGGAGATTCCATACCAGCTCTCGAACTTCGCGCCTTAATTTAAGGGCCGGGCGCTTTTCGCGACGCTGCGCGCTAAAGCGATCTTTTGCCGGCGCGAAGCGCAATAGGAATTACCCCCCCGCTACCAATGAAACCAAAAAAACTTCTACGTTATCCGGCAGGGGAAAATTGTCAAATTCCTGGGCGGTGACGGCCCTGCCGTCGATGCGGGCGACCGGATAGGGGAAAGGGTCGTCCAATTCTCTGAGCAGGTCGGCGATGGTCATCCCTTCGCGCCATGTGATTTCCCTGCCGCCTACCCGCACCATCACGCAACCCCATGCTTTTTTAACACATCGATGACCTCCGGGAGGTCGATGCAGAGCCGCTTGACCGTCGAGAGGGTCGGGATGCCGTCCGCAGTCCAGCCCCTGCGCTCGTAAACGGCGTCCTTGAGCTGGTCGTACCTCTCCTCGCGCAGTCGCCTCAAGAGGGCCATCTTCTCTTTCGTCTCCCTCCCGTCGATGTCCACCTTGTAAAGCTCTTTCAACTGGCCGTCGTAGCGCTCCGCCCTCGACTCGTATTCATCGATGGTCACAGGCCCCATCGCCCGGTAGGGGATGGCGTCGTGCTCCCTGCGGCCGAACCCCATCCTGAGACAAAAGACGCGCTGGAAGTTGTATACCCTTTCACTCATCGTGATAAGGTCGTCGGGCGCCGCCTCCTTGCCCGTGACAGCGCCGTAATACCGGGCGTACCACTCCACGTGCTTCATGACCTTCGCCGGCTCCGCCGTCTCTTTGTTGTCCGAGGGCGTCACGTCGTTCCAGGGCAGCTTGCAGAGTCCGCACAGACCGAACCAGGTGCGGAAGAGGGGGAACCAGTGCAGGGACTCGGCCTTCTTGTCGAAGGTCGGCAGCAAATTGTGCACCATGTCGAGAAAGATCAGCCACGCCTCGTCGTGCTGCGGACCTTTCAGGGCGAGGCCGTAGCCCCCCTGCTGGGCGAGGGACTCCTTGCTCATGTATTCCGAGAACTCAAGGCCCTTCGCTTCCATGCCGATATCGGCGAGGAGCGCCGGATCTGCGCCGAAGCTGCCTGCGAATATCTCCTTCATCCTGCGTACGCCCTGGCCGACGATCCTGCCGAACGCTTCGCCCCTCGCCATCTGGTGCAGAAGCTCCAGGGCGCTCTCCTTGTTGCCGAAGAAGAGGTCCAGCCCGCCCGTGTGCGTCCTGTCGATGAGGCCCGTCTCGAAGCATTCCATCGCAAAGGCGATGCTCGTACCTACGGAGATCGAGTCGAGGCCGTAGGTGTCGCAGTAGTAGTTCATCTCGACCACGTGATGGGGGTCGAAGATGCCGCAGTTCGAGCCGCACCCCGCGATGGTCTCGTACTCCGGGCCGTCTACGAATACCTTTTGGCCTTTGCACGGCCCGCTCACAGGAACGAAGTCCCGCACTCCGTGGGCGCACGAAAGGGTGCAGCCGATCCAGCAGCCGTCGAAGCCCTTATCGAAAAGCTTCAGGAAGACCTCCTCGCCCATGAGGGGCGCATCCGGGTGGCTGCCGTACCGGTAGTTGCGGACGGGCAGAAGGTCGTAGTCGTTCATGATCGTGACGAGATGGGCGGTGCCCACACTCGACATGTGGTTTTGCTTCGGGTCCTGGTCGAGGATCTCAAGGGAGTGGAGCTTCCCCACCTGTTTCAACGTCTCCGCGTCCGCAGGGTCGTTCGTGGAAAGCTTAACGGGGTGCCAGCGCACGACAAGGGCTGCGATTTCCTTATCCGCGAAGACCGTCCCGACGCCCCCACGGCCGGCCTGCTTGAGCCTAGCTCTACCCCGCTTCTGGTCGTACCATGAGAAATTGAGACACCCGATCAAAGTGTGGCGTGCGGCAGGCCCGGTAGTGACGACGGAGATGTCCTTCTGCGCCCCGTTAGCGAAGTAATCGGTCAAAAGGGCCGCCCGGTCGTGCGCCAGGTCTGGCAGCCCCTCGGCTTCCAGGACCTGGATGTACCCATCGACGCCGTCGATGAAAACGACCGCCGGGGTCTTCGACTTGCCCTGCACTTCCATTGCGTCGAAGCCTGAGAACTTGAGGTATGGGCCGAAGTGGCCGCCCACGTTCGAATCCATCACGGAGCCGGTCGTCGGCGAGATGCAGGCGACGATGCTCTTGCCGGACCCCGGATAGACGGGCGTGCCGCCCATGGGGCCGGAGGCGATGCAGATGGCGTTCTCCGGGTCGTTCCACCGCGTGGACGCGTTTACGGCTTGCCAGAGGAGCCACAGGTCGAAGCCCTTCCCACCCACGAAGGTCTCTTTCATCTTCTCGGTTACGGGCTTGATTGCGATGTCGCTATCGGACAGATTTACGTAAAGGGTCTGGTTGGCGTACCCGTTTCGTATGTCCGGCCTCTTGTAGCCGAACCGTTTGATCTCTCTCAACGTGAAAGCGCACATCGTTCCCGGACTCCTTTTCCTTACCGGTGTCTCATCGCCACGAATACATAGGGGAAGTTATGACGAGAAAAATTAGCATGGGGAGTGGACAGTGTCAATATCAGGTGAAGGCCGAAGACATTCTTTACCGTTAGAGTGTCTCACATATCATATAGTAATATATGCCTTGACATTTATCATAAAGTAAGTTATAATGCTGATAGGATAGAATCTTGAGTTACGAAAAGGAACAGGCGGTCACCAAGTTTCTATACGAATTCAAGATGATAGCCAGGAGAAGAGGGGTGGATTTTGTGCCGCGACAGGTATTTATTGAGACTCTGACGCTGTTGGGCATCACAATGCGCATTTGTTATGACGAGCTTCTGAGCCTATCCGTGGAAGATTACTGCCAGGGGCCGGAGGATGACAGGGATAGGCCCGGCGAGGTCTGGGTGTTTGGAAAACGTTTTGAAGGCAAAGACATCTACATCAAGTTGAAGTTGGCGAAGGTGGGGGAAGAGACGATTGCGAAGTGCTTGTCTTTCCACTTGGCCGAGTTCCCGCTCTGCTTTCCTTTGAGACCGGCGAAAGGAGGGAAGAAAGAATGAAGAGAATATGTCCTTACTGCGAAGCGCGAAGGGAAATAGAGATCGTTAATAAGATCGAAAAGGTGGAGATTCGCGGCGAATCCATAGAGGTCCCTGTCAGCTATTACAGATGCAAAGTATGCAAAGGCGATTTCGAGGACCCGAAGGACGGCTTCGATTTTCTCGAAAAGGCTTACGAGGAATACCGCAGCCGCCACAGTATGATGCAGCCGGCCGAGATTAAAGCTTTCAGGAAGAAGTATGGCCTGACGCAAGGCGAGCTAAGCAAGCTGATGGGATGGGGACCGGTAACGCTCAGCCGCTACGAAAACGGCGCATTGCAGGACGACGTCCATGATAAGATGCTGCGCCTGGCTATGAACCCAGAGAACCTTCTGAGGCTGATCGAGGACGCTCCTGATGCGATACCCGATGAAAAGAGGCGCCGACTCATCGATGACCTCTTGAAGGAACGCGAGCTGTCGTTGGTGCCGGAAAAGGTCTGCGAAGAGCGCTTTCTCCGGTACGAACCCGATGAATTCAGCGGATACAGACGTCTTGACCTTACTAAGCTTTTCAATGTGATCCTCTATTTCTGCAAGGACGGCGATTTCAAGACGAAGATCAACAAGCTCCTCTTCTATGCCGATTTTCTCCATTTCAAGCACTATACCGTGTCGATTACAGGCGCCCGGTACGCCCACGCCACTTTCGGACCTGTTCCCGACAAGTACGACACAATACTTGCCATCCTTCTCGAAAACAGCTCGCTCGCGTCCGAGGAGTTCACATGCTCCGACGAAATTACCGGCGAGAAGCTTGTGGCGGCAAAGAATCCGGACTTTAGCCTCTTTTCCGATAGCGAAATTAGGATCCTGGCGACGGTACGGGAGCGGCTCAGGGGCTTTTCTTCAAGGAAGATCATGGAGTATTCACACAACGAGGCAGGATACAAGGAAACGGCTTCCGGACAGTTTATCTCTTACAAGTACGCCGAGAGAATGGAGATGTAGCAAGATGCTGTAAACCGGATCGCCGAATACGGAATCCGGTACATAGCGGATGGGAGGCTCAAATGGGAACCAAGAAAGTGTCTTACAGTGATAAAGGCGTAAACGAACTACCGATAGACAAGCCGGTTATGTACAAAATTCTCACCGGGACCCGCAACACCAATCACGTTGGCATAGCGCAAAGGGGCAGAGCCCAGGAACGGATACTCGAGCACATTGGCGAGATACCTGGCACGTCCGTTTCAGTGAAGCAATTCAGTAGCATAGCTGGCGCCAGGAAAGAAGAAGCCAGGGTGATGAAACAGGAACAGCCTAAGTACAACAAAAACGGCAAATAAACCAAACCGCCGAAGCTATGCCAATATTCTCCGCACTTGCGGGATATCTTCCTTCAGTGCCCTCACTCCAAGTTTATCTTGAAGTCCTTGATATTGCATATGATAATGGATATTATTGAATACGGATATACCTATGTCCTGAAAGTACCCCAGCCCTGGCCGGACAAGCAGGACGAGGAGGTCAGGGAGAGGTTCCGGGAAAGCCTTGCTGGGCTTGCCAAGGACCCTGAGACGGAGCTCTGGTATGCCGACGAGACG
>Ga0326727_10004355_pt1 | contig 42741 bp, 38 predicted proteins | sample MB2enrmetagenome_FD_207643 | JGI IMG/M metagenome (GOLD analysis project Ga0326727, IMG submission 207643) | Lab enriched peat soil microbial communities from McLean, Ithaca, NY, United States - MB29MY | ecosystem: Environmental > Terrestrial > Soil > Wetlands > Peat | place: USA: New York...
GCTGCTTTTGCGGCTGGAGAAAGTTCCGCCAGGGAGTTCCAATTCTCATAATGCGGCTTCGCAATCTGCGCGGTTAGGCCGCAAAATTCTTCGCGCGCAGTTCTTGCCTCCGGTCGCATACAGATACCAGGCAAGCCATGCGGGAGTGGTCCACAGGTAGAACTGCGAGATGAGCTGGACATCGGCGAACAACTCGATGAGGGCAATTCCGGCAATCAATCCCAGCGGCAGAAGCGACCGCTTTGAGTCCGCGGCACAATAGATTCCATACAGGACTGCTGGAAACACCATGGTTTCATCGGTGAGCCATCCGAAAGGCGTGCACATCGCTGAGACCAACAGCAGCAGCAGTCCATGATCTATCCAGCTCCAGCAGTTGCGACGCTTACAGAAATACCACAGCGCCCAGCCACAGGCGGCGGTCTGGGAAAGAAACTGAAGCCAAATGGTGTTGCGCTCAACAAGAAAACGCAATGCCACGCTGAGGGCAGGCACAGACTCATTCAGCGCGCCCCCGGTGAGCATCATATGTGAGTATTGAGTCCACGCATGAATGTCAAAGCAGAATGACAGCGCGCAACTGGCAAGCAGAGCGCAGGATAGTCCCGCAAGAACGCGATACGCCTTCAGGTTTATCGCCCATACAAGCAGCGCGGCGGCACAGGGTAAAAACAGATGCGGCTTCAGGGCGCATAACAGTAGAGATGCTCCGGCGAGAAACGGCCTCAAGTGATGAAGGTAAAGAAATAGCACCACGCCGAACAGAAGAAAAACGCCCATTTGCCCGGCCATCAGGCAGGCCAGTGCGGGCGCAAAGACGTAGCCGAAAAGATGATAACGATTATTCGGGCGTCCAAAGAGGAGCCAAAGAATCCAAATCGACGCCGAAAGACAGGCAAGCAGCGTGAGCAACCAGAGAATGAGGCCGGTTTTCGGGCTAACCAGGCCGAGTGGCAATATCAGGAAAAAGGCAATGGGGGGATTGCGCATGATGAGAATAGGCTGGTTATCCTCGCGTCCCGCGGCGCGTTCCAGGCGGCTCACGGCTTCCAGGTCATATGGATTTGCGCCGCGCATGAGTTGTTGTCCGGCGGCCCAATAAGAGATGAAATCCCTTTGAGAGGCGTTTTGGTCACTCAGGCCGATGGAATAGATGCCCGCCACATAACAAAAACCGGCAACTACGATGGCGGCGGCAGCGAGAACGCGAAATGGATTCTTTTTCATGTTCCTTCTATTTGCGTCCGCTTGAAATGGGATGCCAGGAGATACCAAACCAGCCATGCGGGCGCGGTCCAATACGTCCAAAGTGCCATGGCGGTAGGGTGTGAAATGCTGCGCAAGAGCGCGATTTCTACCAGGGCGCTCAGGAACGCAAGAGCAATCAAAAAGCTCCGGGAACGGGCAAGAAACGCGCCCTGCAACAAGGCGGGAATTACCAGGCCCTGGTCGTAAATCCAGGAGTAGGGCGCCACAAGAATGGAAACAAGCATCAGCGGACTGCCGTTTTTCATCCACTCCCAGGCGTGGCGCCGAGGCCAGAAGTAGGCCAGCGCCCAGGTGCAGCCTAATACGGCAGGCAGGTATTGCAGCCAGATGGAATGTGGGTTGAGCCAGGAGCGCAGCAGGTAGCTCAGGCAGGGAATGTATTCCCTCTCGATTCCAGACGAGTGCGCCAGCTGTGAGTACTGGGTCCACGCCAGGGGGTCGACGACAAATGTGATTGCGCAGCTTGCGGCCATGGCAATCGCCGCGCCAGCCAACAGCTTGTAGCTCCTGGAAACCACCACCCACGCCACCAGCACGATGCCGAAAGGCAGAAAGAGGTGAGGCTTGAGCGCGCAAAGCCAGAGTGAGATTCCCGCCATAAAGGGGCGCGTGCGATGCAGGCGTAAAAACAGGACTAACCCCAGCAGGGCGAAGAGCGAGGTTTGTCCGTAAAGCAGGCAGATCAGTGCCGGACCGAAGGTATAGCCCAGCAAATACCGGCGATTCCTGGGCCGGCCGTAGATGATCCAGAGCAAGTGGACCGAAACCAACAGGCACGCGAGCAGCAGCAAGGCCCACAGCAGCCACCCCACGCGCAGACTGATATACCCCAGCGGAATGACAAGCGGAAGCGCCCAGGGCGGATTCCGCATTACCCCCGGATTCAGATTGGGAGGAAGCCCCGCGGCGCGCTCCAGCAGCGTATTGGCAACGGTGTCATAGGGATTGGCGTGGTGCGCGAGCTGCTGGCCGGCGGCCCAATAGAAGACGTAGTCGCGCGTACATGGAGCTTGTGGTAACAGTAGTGCAAGGCAGAGCATCCCAGCGGTGAACCCAAACGCCAGGCCACAGACCGTTACAAAGGGCAGTGTTACCATGGCGCGAAGAATTTTCTGTCGTGTGCCAGGCTCTCCGGCGGGAATCATCTCTGGCGCCGGCAGTTCAGGGAGTTCGCTATGAATCTGTGCGAGCTGCTCCGGGGCGCGTGTGAGCGCACCATGATCGCGATCTGCTTCCCTGTGCGTCTCGCTTGCCATGGAAGCTATTCTAATTGTTCCGCGGCAGTGCTTTTTTTGCGCACGGCAGCCGGTCAGGCGGCTCTGCTTACCTGCTCGCAACGGCTCTTGCGCACTCCTGAACTGCATGCATCCTCCCGCTCCAAATCATGTTACTTTGGTGTCATTACACTTTCGGGTCTGTATACAAGGCCAGTCTGCCTTGTTCCCCCTGTATACAATTGTTTACACTTGGCTGTGCTGATTTCATTCTTTGGATATTTGCAGGTAATTGATTTATAAGAGATAACGATTTAAAGCGAGAATGGCACACTACTTGCAGGATACTGATTGCCTCGGCCTCAAGCTGGGAGTATCAATTTACGGAGAGGACACAAAATGAATACCATGTTTCTCAAAATGTATGTGAAGCTCCAGAATCTGATGAGCCGCGAGGAAGGTCAGGATCTGGTGGAATACGCTCTGGTTGTCGCTCTGATTGCTCTTGGCGCAACGGCCAGCATGAAGGCTCTGGCTACTTCCATCAGCAGCGCTTTCGCATCCATCAGCACCACATTTGCCAACTCCCTGTAACAGTTAGCCAGGGCATCGGCAAAACTGCCAGGCAAACGCCATCAGTAGGCGGAGTTTGAGTCAAATCAAGTGTAGTGAATCACATTTCTGCATGACAGAAACGGAAAAGGAGAGTACGAGAATGAACACATTGATCCTCAGAGGGTATGTGAAGCTCCAGGACCTGATGAGCCGCGAGGAAGGTCAGGATCTGGTTGAATATGCTCTGGTTGTTGCAATTATCGCCTTGGGCGCTACTGCCAGTATGAAGGCCTTGGCCGGCACCATCAGCACCGCGTTCGCGACCATCAGCACGACATTCGCAAACGCCCTGTAGCCGTTTTCCATGCGCCGCATTGGCAACTGATTCGATGCCGTGAGGAGATATTTGTCTCCGCCGGGAAGAGAAAATCAAATCCAAGGAGGTAACCCGGTATGAACTCTTTAGTTCATATGCTGTTTGTGAAGTTTCAGAAATTGGTAGACAACGAGGAAGGTCAGGACCTGGTAGAGTACGCCCTTGTTGTTGCTATCATTGCCCTCGGCGCAACCGCTAGCATGCAGTCCTTGGCTAGCACCATCAGTTCCGCATTCGCGACCATCAGCACGACCTTCGCCAACGCCCTGTAACCCGTTTTATTGGTAACGCCAGGACAACCACGCATACTCCTTCAAGCGATACGTGTACGTGGTTGTCGGTGTGAATCAAATGACGAGGAGGACACAAATGAATACCATGTTTCTCAAGTTGTATGTGAAGTTCGAGAACCTGATGAGCCGCGAAGAAGGTCAAGACCTGGTTGAATACGCTTTGGTTGTTGCTCTGATCGCCCTTGGCGCAACCGCCAGTATGCAGTCCTTGGCTGGCTCCATCAGTTCCGCATTCACATCCATCAGCACGACCTTCGCTAACGCCCTGTAACCCGTTTTATTGGTAACACCTGGACAGCCACGCACACGCCTTTAACTGACGCGTGTGCGTGGTTGTCAGTGTGAATCAAATGACGAGGAGGTCATTATGAACACCTTGTTTCTCGGCTTATATGAACAGTACGGGAATTTGGTGAGATGCGAGGAAGGTCAGGACCTGGTTGAATACGCTCTTGTTATGGCCATCATCGCCCTTGGTGCAACCGCCAGCATGCAGTCCTTGGCTGCCACCATCAGTACCTTATACATAGCCCTCAGCACGACCTTCGCCAAAGTCCTGTAGCCTGCCGTCCAGGCATCATCAGGACGGCCGAGCACAGCTCCTTTCAAGGGTGGATCTGGCGTACAATTTATCACTTTCTATTGTTGCCAGGGAGAGACACGCTGGGCTAATCTGTTGCCGGCGCGGTTTCTCCTTTGCTATTTCAGCGTATATGATATTCATTCATTTCCATCTTGGCTATAATTCTAGTTTTTAGGGACGACAATTCTGAGAGTGAAGATGAGCATGAAAAGGACGCGGCGGGTCGCTCTGTTGTGGCTGATATTGTGCTGTAGTCTCTCCGTTTTATGGGGCTTTTTTCTGGAGCGCGCTTCGCCCGACGGAATGCTCGATTTCAAGGGAGTCTATTACGGTGCGCGCTGCCTGTTGCAGCACCACGATCCCTATCAATATGGCGAGCCCGCGCGTTTATATTTCGCCGAGCAAAGTGGCCGTCCCTTGCTATCGGACGTGCTTCGACAAGTTTTGTCCCGGAATATAAATCTGCCGGCGACGTTCATTTTCATTGCGCCTTTCGCGATGCTGCCGTGGGGTCTTGCGCACCGGCTCTGGGTGTTTCTTACCGCGGGAAGCCTCACCCTTGCCGCCTTCATGATGTGGAATCGCGGAGCTCAATACGCACCGGTAATCTCTGGCGCATTGATTTGCTTCATTCTTGCCAATTGCGAAGTTATTTTCGGCGGCGGCAATACCGCGGGGATCGTCGTTAGCCTCTGCGTGGTGGCCGTCTGGTGTTTCCTCCGGGAGAAGTTTGTTTGGGCTGGCATCCTGTGTCTTGCAGTCAGCCTCGCAATCAAACCTCATGACGGGGGTCTGGTTTGGCTCTACTTCCTGTTGGCGGGCGGAGTCTATCGGAAACGCGCGCTGCAAACCCTACTGGTCACTGCTGTTCTGGCGGTGTTGGCCATCCTGTGGATTACGCCCATCGCGCCCCATTGGATGCAGGAAATGCAATCCAATAATCTGACGGATCTGTTGCCCGGCGGGGCCAGCAACCCGGAACTTAGCAGCAGCATTCGATATGGTCCGAGTATGATTATTAATCTTCAATCCACTGTTCGCGTCTTCCGGGACGATCCGCGCATCTACGATCCGATCTGCTATCTGGTATGCGGTGCGCTTCTGGTGACATGGTCGATTCACACTCTCAGGGTGCGCTTCTCGTCGCGTGGAGCCTGGCTTGCGCTGGCGGCAATTGTGCCGCTTGCCATGCTGGTGACCTATCATCGGCCATACGATGCCAAGCTCCTGCTATTGACAGTTCCTGCCTGCGCCATGCTCTGGGCTGAGGGCAAACCCATCCGGTGGATCGCGCTTGTGGTGAGTATCGCGGGGATTGTCTCTGCCGCGGATATTCCATTGACTATTCTCCTGACTCTCACCGGTAATATGCGCATATCCACGGCAGGATTGTCGCATCAGATACTATACTATGTGCTGATGCGGCCCACGCCGCTCATCCTGCTGGCGATGAGCATCTTCTATTTGTGGATTTATATGAGGCGCGATTCAGGCCGAGATGCAACGCCAGTGCGTGAAGATCCCGAGGAATCGACGCTTGCGCTCACGCAGGCATAATCTGATTCAGGCCCCAGTAGTTTGTTAGAGGTATGGTTCTCTGTCTGCGCGCTGATTTTGATAAGATGAGGACTGCTTATGACAATGACACGGCGCATCGCACTGACGTGGATAATGCTGGCCTGTGGAATTTCCATCGGGTGGGGTTTCTCGGTTGGGCAGAACGCGAATGGGTGGGTGGATTTCAGGGCTGTCTACTACGGCACGCGCTGCCTGCTCCAGCACCACAATCCATACAAGGTGAGCGAATTGGAGGGAGTTTATCGGGCTGAGGGCGGGGAACGCCCCTCGGAGACTGTCGCGGCACATCAGGCGGTAGTGTTGTATGTCAATGTGCCCACTGCGTTCATCGTTGTAGCTCCCTTTGCCATGCTGCCGTGGGGACCTGCGCACCTGCTGTGGTTGGCGCTCACCGCCGGGGTTTTCCTCCTTGCCGCCATTTTAATGTGGAACCTTGGAGCAAGTTATGCGCCGGATGTCTCCCTCTTCCTGATTGTCATCCTGCTGGTCAACTGCGAATCGATCTTCGGGGCCGGCAATACGGCCGGGATCGCCGTAGGCCTTTGCGGTGTGGCCGTCTGGTGCTTCCTTCGCGAGCGGTTTATTCCTGCCGGCATTCTGTGCCTCGCGTTCAGCCTCGCCATCAAGCCCCATGACGCAGGCCTGGTCTGGCTCTACTTCCTGCTGGCGGGCGGAATTTATCGAAAACGCGCATTGCAAACCCTCATCATGACTGCTGTCCTGGGCCTGGCGGCATTTCTGTGGCTTTCGCATGTCGCGCCGCATTGGATGCAGGACTGGCAAGCAAACCTGGCAACCATTTCGGCGCCCGGCGGCATCAATGAACCTGGCCCTGCCTCCCTCACAAGCAGCGGCGGCGCCACGGTGATCGATCTGCAGGCAGCCGTCAGTATCTTTAGGGACGATCCGCGCATCTACAATCCGGCCAGCTATCTCTTCTGCGGAGCGCTTTTGTTGTTATGGGCGGCGCGCACTCTCCGCTCGAGCTTTTCGCCGGCCAGAGCCTGGATTGCGCTAGCGGCTATCGTTCCTCTTACCATGTTGGTGACCTATCATCGGCAATGGGATGCAAAGCTCCTGATGCTCACCATCCCTGCCTGCGCCATCTTGTGGGCCGAGAGTGGCCGGATTCGATGGATTGCGCTGCTGGTCAATTCCATGGCGCTGGTATTGACCGGAGATATTCCCTTGGCAGCTCTCAGCATTCTCTGGAATCAACTGCATGTGGGCACAGTGGGGATCCAGGGACAGTTGCTGACCCTTGTGATGTTACGGCCCGCCTCGCTCGTTCTGCTGGCGATGTGCATTTTCTATCTTTGGGTGTATCTGCGGCGCGATTATCCCCAGACAATAAACATCTCGGCTCCATCATGAGGACAAGCAGGCCTGGCTTGTCATTCTGACATGTCTGCTATGGCTGACTCCTCAACTGCCGAAGAAATCCCTGGCCTTCTGGAGGAGAACGTCGCGGCCGACATCGGAGATGGTGTTGGTAAGCGGAAGCTTCTTGGGGCAGACCTCGACGCAGTTTTGCGCGAAGCCGCATTCCTGAATTCCGCCGTCGCCGGCCAGAGCGCGCAGCCGCTCCGCGGCCAGAACCTTGCCGGTGGGGTGGTTGTTGAAGAGCTTGACCTGCGCAATCGTCGCCGCGCCCACAAAGCCCGTCTCCTCGTTGAACTGCGGGCAGACTTCCATGCAGCAGGTGCAACTGATGCAGTTCGACAGAGGGTAGTTAATCTCCTGCTGCTGCGGCGTGACGCGCGGGCCGGAGCCTAAATCATAAGTCCCGTCAATGGGAATCCACGCCTTAACTGCCTTCAAATTATCAAACAAGACTGACCGGTCCACTTGCAGGTCGCGGACGAGGGGGAATTTCGAGAGCGGCTCGATGCGGATAGGCTGATCCAGAGAGTCCACCAGCGCCGAGCAGGCCATGCGCGCCCTTCCGTTGATGCGCATGGCGCAGGAGCCGCAAATCTCTTCCAGGCAACTGGAATCGTAGGTGACCGGGGTGGTCGAGTTGCCGCTGGCGGTGACGGGGTTGGCGGCGATATCCATCATCGCGGTGGTCACGTTCATGCCGGGACGCCATTCGAGCTCGAAGCTCTCCCACACGGACGGATCATCGGGGCTGGCCTGGCGCTTGATTTCGAGTTGCACAGTCTTCTTTGCCATGGTCAGTCTCCCTTAATTTGCCGCGTCGTAGCTGCGCCGCCGCGGCTGGATGAATTGCGTATCGACCTCTTCATACTCGAAGCGCGGACCCTCCGCCGCACCCGTGAAGCTGGCCTTGGTGGTTTTCAGGAATCGCTCGTCGTCGCGCTCCGGAAAGTCCGGCTTGTAGTGCGCGCCGCGCGATTCGTCGCGCAGCAGCGCTCCCTGCACAATCACCCGCGCCAGCTCCAGCATATTCTTCAACTGGCGCGTGAACGCAAAGCTGGTGTTGGCCCATTGGCTGCGGTCGGCGAGGCTGACGTTCTTATAGCGGTCGAGCAGCTCCACGACCTTCTCGTCGGCCTGCTTGAGCCCCTTGTTGTAGCGAATCACCGTGGCATGCTTGGTCATCGTCTCGCCTAACTCGCGCCATAGCTTGAAGGGATTTTCCTCGCCCTCGTTCTTGAGCAGCTTGGCGTTGATCTCCGCCTGGCGAGTAACTTCCGCCGCATGACCTCCGTCTCCATCCTGCGCAGCCGCGCTCTTTGCGTAATTCAGCGCGTTGGGCCCGGAGATAAATCCGGCGTAGATGCAACTGAGCAGCGAATTCGCGCCCAGGCGATTGGCGCCGTGGTACTGGTAATCGCATTCCCCGATGGCAAAGATGCCGGGAACGTTGGTCATCTGGTTGAAGTCCACCCACATCCCGCCCATGGTGTAGTGCACGCCGGGAAAGATCTTCATGGGCACATCGTGCGGATCGTCGCCCACGAACTTCTCGTAGATGTCCAGAATCCCGCCCAGCTTGCGGTCAAGCGTGGCGCGATCGATATGCGTCAGGTCAAGATAAACCATCGGCTGCCCGTCGATCCCCAGGTGGTTCTCGTAGACCACCTTGTGAATGGCGCGGGTGGCGATGTCGCGCGGCACCAGGTTGCCGTACTTGGGATACCATTCCTCGAGAAAATAAAATCGCTCGGCCTCGGGAATCTGCTTGCCCTCGCGCTTGTCGCCGGCGTTGCGTGGCACCCAGACGCGTCCGCCCTCGCCGCGCGCCGACTCCGACATCAGCCGCAGCTTGTCTTCGCCCGGAATGCACGTGGGATGAACCTGAATGAATTCGCCGTTGGCATAAGTGACGCCCTGCTGATAGACCGCCGATTGCGCCGAGCCGGTGCAGACTACGGAGTTGGTGCTCTTGCCAAAAATGGCCCCATTGCCTCCCGTCGCCAGAATCACGGCATTGGACGCAAACGAACGCAGCTCCATGGTGCGCAGGTCGAGCGCGGTAATCCCTCGCGTCACTCCCTTCGAATCGATCACAGCGGAGAGAAACTCCCAGCCCTCGTACTTCTTCACCTTGCCTTCGGACTCGTAGCGGCGCACCTGCTCGTCGAGCGCGTAAAGCAGTTGCTGACCGGTGGTCGCGCCTGCAAAGGCGGTGCGATTATAAAGCGTGCCGCCAAAGCGGCGAAAGTCCAGCAGCCCCTCGGGAGTGCGATTGAAAGGCACGCCCATGCGGTCCAATAAATCGATAATCGCCGGAGCGGCCTCGCACATCGCCTTGACCGGAGTCTGGTTGGCCAGAAAGTCGCCGCCGTAAATGGTGTCGTCGAAGTGCTTCCAGGTAGTGTCGCCCTCACCCTTCAAATTTTTGGCCGCGTTAATGCCGCCCTGCGCGCAAACCGAGTGCGAACGCTTGACCGGGACGATGGAGAACAGGTCAACCGCGCCGCCGGCCTCGGCAATCTTGATCACCGCCGAAAGCCCGGCCAATCCTCCGCCAATCACGATGATTCTGGGTGCTGACATGAACACTCTTCCTTTCGTATAGCTTCTTCCCTCTGGCTTTCAGCGAACAGCTAATAGCTAGCAGCTAGCGGCTGATTTACAAACGCCCAGATGCTCATTAGCCCCATCACCGCCAGCCCTAGCCCCAGCGCCGCGCAAACAAATCCAAAGCGCCGGCGCGCTTTTGTGCCCGGGGTAATTCCCCACTTGGCTGCGAAGAGCCAGACGCCGTAGGAGAAATGCCAGCAGATAGCGATCATGGCCACAACATAGACAGCCAGCATCCAGGGATTGGCCAACTCCTGCTGCACCTTGGCGAAGGCCGCCATCGGATGCTCGGGCAAACTCACACCCAAAAATCTCTGCCGAATCACATGCTGCAAAATATACGCAAACGCGATCAGCCCGGTGTAGCGCTGAGCGACGTATAGCCAGTTTCCCGCCCAGGGATAGTAAACGATATTCGACCTGCCGCGCAGCCAAATCCAGACGCCGTAGCAGGCGTGATAAAGGATGGGTAGAAAGATGAAGACCCACTCCAGCACGCGCACCATCGGCAGGCTGTTGAGAAAGCGGACCTGCTCCCCATAGGCGGCCGGGCCTTTGAGCGCTTCGAAATTCGAGAGCAGATGCTCGATGAGAAAGGCGCCGAGGGGGACGATGCCCAGCAGCGAATGTAGCTTGTGCCAGAGGAAAGACGAACCCTGAGCGGCGCGCAGCGGCTGGACACCGCGACGAATGGTGGGCGCGGCTGGGTTTTGAGCAGTTGCCATGACGATTTCAGCTCCTTGCGGCTTCAAGTCAGGTTCCGGGCAAGATTCCGGGAGGCTGCGGTTTCAGTATGAGAGACAGGGAAGCAAAGCCTGAATTTTATTCATTATTGGTGTTCCACGTCACACCCGTCAAGGCGCTTTGTGGGGTTTGGTTTGACTTCAAACGCCCAACATCGGTAGCAGAGCCGCAATCGCCCGCCCGCGATGGCTGAGCGTGTGCTTGGTCTCCAGCTCTATTTCGGCCATGGTCAGGCCCAGCGCGGGCAGGTAAAAGAGCGGGTCGTAGCCGAAGCCTCCAGTCCCTCGCGGCGCCTCCAGAATCAGCCCCTCGACCGCTCCCTCGGCGGTGTGCAGCGTCATGCCGTCGCGGGCGGCCACCAGCACACATCTGTATCGAGCAGTCCGTTGCGCCGGGGGAACGCCGGCCAGCTTCTGCAGCAGCACAAGGTTGTTCCACACGTCCGTATTGTCGTTGGCGTCGGGCGAGTCCACCATGCCGGCGTCCGCGGCAAAGCGGGCCGAGCGCACGCCGGGTGCGCCGTCAAGCGCGTCCACCTCCAAGCCGGAGTCGTCCGCCAGAACCCATTCGCCGGGAACGAAGCGTGAGTAGTAGACGGCCTTGAGTGTGGCGTTGGCGGCGAAGGTCAGGCCATCCTCCTCCGGCGCGAGGATTTTTTTCAATCCAGGCAGCGGCGATAGCATCAGGCCGTGCGCCTCGGCAGCCGTGCGAAAGTCGCGCAGCTTGCCATGGCTGGTGGTGGCGGCATAGAGGCGTAAGGCCATGAGAAAAGTGTACCGGGTCCACTTTGCAGAAAATTACCCTCTCCCGGCGCACAATCAAAGCAGTCGTGAGATCGGGGTTTTACTGACCACTGATCACTGTCCACTTTGTCGGACATCTGCCCGGTTTATACCCCCTGTTGATACCCCCCTACCCCCCTACGATATTTTTTTTGGCCCCTATTTCTTGCCGATTAATTCAGCAATCCATGATTCTTCGTTCCGCTCATTGCTAAGACTATACGGATAAGGATAACATTATCAATAAGATACACGGATTTCGACCAGCCGGGCGAATTCGCCATGCCTCCTCTCCGCGTATCAGGATGTGAGATTCGTGATTTCCTGTGGAAAACCCTTTGCAGAAAATTACGTTCCGCCGAGCCACACAGGTGCTTCAGCCGGGAAGCGGCAAAACTCCATCCAGCCCTGCGGCGATCAGCTCTTCGCGCAGCCGTTCCACGCTGGAATACTCGATGGCCTGAATGCCCAGCGCCCGCGCGGCCTCCACGTTGGGCCGCTTGTCATCGATAAAAAGCGTCTCTTCGGGCAGTGTGCCGAGTTCGCTGAGCGTGTAGCGAAAGATAGCCGGATCGGGCTTGGCGACGCCTAACTGATAGCTCCATACCAGCACGTCAAAGCGGTGAATCCACGCAAACTCGCGCTCCACGCTGGCGTAAACGTCGTCGCCGATATTGGAGAGGATGGCGGTCAGAATGCCGCGCTGCTTGAGCTTGAGTTGCCAGGCAAGCATGACAGGGTTCTCGACGGTCCACAGGCGCGCGTCCCAGTGGTTCAACTCTTCGGCCATGCTCTGCTTGGGCGGCAGCCCAGCCTCGCGCAGCAGCTTCTGCCAGAAGCCGATACCGGTCAGTTTGCCTTCGTCGTAGGCAGGACGGTCGGCCCAATAGAGGCTCTGAAACCACTCTTCGGGCAGGCCGGTAATGCGCAGCAGGTTGGACCATGCCGCGGCATCCGGCGGGCCGGTCAAAACGATGCCATAGTCGAAGACCACCGCGCGCAGAGCCAATCTTCCTCCCAGTTGTGTATAAATCGTGTGTGTCCGTGTACTGTTGAATGTAGGACGCTTGCCTATATTGTGCATGATGGCCCTTAGGATGGGCGGAGGGAGCAGTGGCCTTCAGGCCACTGAATGTTGGCTTGCAATCATAGCGGGCTTTAGCCCCGGAGAAACTCGAGCCAGGCTAATGAATAGATGGCGGAGGCCATAAAGCAGATGCGCTTTTCCGAGCGAACCAACTGGAACACGGAGGAGAGCGAGCTGGCGCGGGCACATCGGCTGCGCTTGGAGGCGGGCGAGCCCATTGCCGACCTGACGGCTTCGAACCCTACGCGCTGCGGCTTTGCCTACGATCCCGCTTTGCTCGCGGCGCTCTCGAATCCGCGGGCCTTGGACTACGATCCGCAGCCGGGCGGCATGCTCAGCGCCCGCCAGGCCGTCTGCGTCTACTATGCGGACCATGGCGTTACTCTCCAGCCCGAACAGATCGTGCTGACCACCAGCACCAGCGAGGCCTACAGCTTCCTTTTCCGCCTGCTCTCGGATGCGGGCAGCGAGATTCTCGTAGCTCAGCCCGGCTATCCGCTCTTCGACTTTCTGGCCGTGCTGGACGATGTGCGCCTTAAAGCTGCACCGCTGGTCTACGACCATGGCTGGCAGATCGATACACAGGGCTTTCGCCGCGCCGTCACGCCGCGGACGCGGGCCATTGTGCTGGTTCACCCCAACAACCCTACAGGTCATTTCACCAAGCCGTGGGAGGCAGCGGAGCTGGCGCTGCTCTGCAGGGAATTTGACCTGGCGCTGATTGTGGACGAGGTCTTTCTGGATTATGGCTTTAACGGGGCAGGGAAGAGCTTTGCGGCAGGTTTGGAGGGCGTTCCGGTCTTCGTCGTCAGCGGGCTGAGCAAGATTGCCGGGTTGCCGCAGATGAAGGCGGCCTGGATTGTGGCGGGAGGGCAGGAAGCCTTCGCGGCTCTCGACCGTCTGGAGGTCATCGCCGATACCTTTCTCTCCATGAATGCGCCGGTGCAGTGCGCGCTGCCCGCCTGGCTCGAAGGCCGCGCGGCCATCCAGCGGCAGATTCGCGATCGAGTGGCGGCCAACTTGGCCGAGCTCGACCGGCGACTGGCCCGGCTGTCGCAGGTGAACCGGTTGGAGGTCGAAGGCGGCTGGTACGCGGTGCTGCGCATTCCAGCCATCAGACCCGACGAGCAGACAGTGCTGGCCCTGCTGGAGCGCGGCGTCTGGGTTCATCCCGGCTACTTCTTCGGGATGGGGGAGTCGGGCTGGCTGGTCGTTAGCCTGCTCGCGACCGAGGCGGAGTTCAGTCGCGGCATAGCCGGGCTGGGTGATTATCTGAACCCTCAGGCAGGAACGGGCTGTTCAGGCTGACTCCTGATTCTGTTGGCTCACTGACCGCGCAGGAAGGGGTTGTTTCGCCGTTCTGTGCCGATGGTGGTGGCGGAGCCGTGGCCGGTCAGAACCCGGGTTTCGTCAGGCAGCGGGAGCAGACGAGAATGGATGGAGTCGATGATTTGGTCGAAATTGCCTCCGGGCAGGTCGGTGCGGCCGATGCTGCCTTCAAAGAGCGTGTCTCCGGCGACCAGCAGCTTGAGCGGGGCAAAGTATAGGCAGACCGAGCCTTGTGTGTGGCCAGGTGTATGGATGACCTGAGCGGGGTAGCGTTCCAAGCCCACGCTGAGGCCGTCGGTCAGGCTCTCGTCGGGCGGGGCGGTCTCCGGCGTGGCTAGACCCAGCCAGCCGGCTTGCATTTCCATCGTCTTGAGCAGCGACCGATCGTCCTCATTCAAAAAGATAGACGCGCCGGTCAACTGCTTGAGCTTGAGAGCGCCGCCCACGTGGTCGATATGGGCGTGGGTGAGGAGAATCTGCTTCAGTTTGAGGCCAAGTTCATTGAGTCGGCGGTGAATGCACTCGGCCTCGTCGCCGGGATCAATGACAATGGCCTCGCCGGCCTCCTCGTCGCCGAGGAGGATGCAGTTGGCTTGCAGCGGGCCGACGGGAAAGCTATCCAGAATCATGATTTCATTGTAGGACGCGGCGGTACAGTCGGAGGGCTGGATGCATGTAAAAGCGGCAGACCGTGTGGCCTGCCGCTTGGGTGGATCAGGTTCCTGGACAAGCGTCTACTTGCCGGACTTGGCTGGCGCAGAGGCAGGCGCTGAGTTATCCAGTACGGACTTAGACCCCGTAGTAGAGCGTTGGTAGAGTACGGTCAGGGTGATAGAAGTGCACATAAAGATGATTGCCGACCAGGTAGTGAGCCGGGTGAGCACGTTGGCTGCGGCGCGGGGGCCGAAGGCGGTCTGCGAGCCCTGGCCGCCGAAGGCGCCAGCCAGGTCGGCAGAACGGCCCTGCTGCAACAGAACCACCCCGATCAGAAACACAGAGACAATCACGTGCAGGACGACGACGAAAACGAGAAGAAAATTCATCTTGAAGGCTGCTTTCCAGGTCAGTCCGGCAACTCCGGACGAGAGAAATTTGGTGCGGAAGAGGGGACTTGAACCCCTATGCCTTTTGGGCGCCAGCACCTCAAGCTGGTGCGTCTGCCAATTTCGCCACCTCCGCACAGTGGTGAACCCTACGAGTATACCAAAAGTGGGACTGTTTCGGAATAGTCTCTGAATGCGCTCGAAGCGGAAGCCGCTTAAAGACACAATTCAGACGGCTCGTGCGAGAGCGGATCAGAATTATCAGGAACTGGGCAGCTGATCTTGCTCAAGAACTGCTGAAAGAGTGGTTCTTTGCGCAGGGATGCCAGGATCGGATCAGAAAGGAATCCGAGGCTCCAAAGCGACCCATTGCGATAGGATTGCTCCAGCTGCTTCACGGCCTCCTGCATCTGCTTCAGGCCAATCTGGACAAGCGCGACCGCGTAAGGTTCGCGGCACTTTTCGAGCTCGCCTGCGAAGGGAGAGTTCATTACACATTCTTGGGCAAGTTTTTTTCTCAGCCGAAGATAAATTTGATTCACGTTGCGCAGCGAAATTCCTGTCATGCGGGCCGTCTGGGTGGCCGTCCTATCGAGTGCAAAACAGCGCAGTAAAGAACGAAATTTGGCCTCGGAAATCTTCGAAAAACGAAAATACTGGTTTACGCCAGCCATTGCAGCATCTTAGCCTACCCGGCAATGGCCTTTACTACCTAAGCCACTTGGATGAGAGCACCAAGACAACATTTCTGATCAAATTCAGTAAGCAATCACTACTAAAATAAATCGGTTAAAAAAGAGGGAATTGTGATTCATGATTCTTGTGTATCGTGCAGAGCCGACATAGACTGTGCTAAAATAGGACAATAGTAGCAAGTGCATACTTGTTTATAAAGTTGACGAGTTTATGAGATCATTCATTTGGGGCACAAAGCCATATCTCATCAGTAGCCGGACTGTTTGCTGATATAAACTACTATGCTGTCCGTAACACACTGATTGCATTATGTTTATGTATTCAGGTATTTTTATATTATGAACAGGCAGAAGCTGTGGATGATAATATCCTGACGATCTCTGGCGGCAAATATTATACTTTGACGCTTGACAAATGGCAGTACTGACTTACTATTAAATAATCAAGACTCAAGATCGGCACTTCTCTCACGCAAATGTTATCATTTGTAATAGAAGGGCTGTTTTCTCGTAAGGGAAATCGGGTGGGATGATTCCACTGCGGCATTAGTAGTTCTTGTGAGTAGAAGACAGGGTTTAGTGATGAGCGGATAACAGGCTTAGCGTAAGGTTGATTTGCTAAGTCAGAATAGCGAAGCTGTGTGCTTTTGATGCAAAACAAGGTGGCAAGTCTTTCACGCTTTATCTTTAAAGTCCATTCAAAATGTTGCTCTTTGACATTTGCGCGACGCGCCGATTCAACCAGAGGTTGAATGAGTCTGCGGGCGATAAATCAAATATTCTGCCGTCAGATTCTGGTGGGCCCAACAATCTTGGGCCCAGCGAGCGATTGCAATTGGTACGCGGTATACACTGTTCCGTATCATGACAAATCGGTATTGAAACAACTTGAACTGCGGGAGATCGAGTCATTTCTACCTGTCTATGAAGCCCTCCGGGTTTGGAAGAACCGGCAACGTATTCAAGAAACGACGATAAGACGATAAATAAACCGCAATGAATACGGCGCGTCAGTATCAACCTGCACGCTCCGGCCGCGTTGTATCTCATGGTCCCATGGTGTGTAGCAGAGTAGCAGCGATTTTACGGCAAGAAAATAATAACTTGCGCAAGCTGCTGGGACTTAGCAATCATCTTGTGAGGTAGTATGCCATTTGTATCCAAACACTCAGAGAAGATTGAAAAGACTGTTCAGGCGGCGGGCAAGCTGTTTGCACGCCAGGGATATCACGGAACGAGCACTCGTGAAATCGCCCAACTAGGCGAAGTGAGTGAAAACACGCTTTTCCGTCATTTTGATCATAAGGAAGACCTCTTTTGGGCGGCGATACGCTGGCATCTTTCAAGGCTAAAGCCTACCCGTGATTTGCTGAGGGGGATAGCGCAAAACGATTCCCCTGAAGTAATCTTGCCAAAAATTATAGGGATGCTCACAGATACAGACGACTACCGGTCGGAATTACTTCGGTTAATTGCGGTCGCATATATCGAGCTACCTATGAAGGCGGAAGAATTTCTCTTGCAGTATTTCTCACCTGTTTTCTCGGCAATTAATCACTATTTAGAGATGAACATTCGAAGCGGAAAAATCCGTGATTTGGATTCTACAATGCTGACATCTGTATTAATAATGACAGCGTTGATGCATCCGGGGATATATAACCTAATCTGCGACATAAATCCCTTATATCCCAACAGCCCGGAAGCGCACAACGAATACGCCAAGTTCTGGCTGGAGTTGACCGTACCTAGAATGCCGGCCGATACATTGCACATGGCTCAAATAAGAGGGTAGTATTCAGGCTGAACTGGATCTAACGAAGCCCGAAAAGGGCAATCTCCTCATTTATCACAGGTTGGTTACAAATCGCTCGTTTGGATAGTTGTCTTCGTGGCAGAGGTTCGACCGATTAACGGGACCTGATGTACTCTCACTTCTTAGATAGCATTTTAGACTTTGCCAGTTAACACTGAGCGGCTTGGCAACCACTGGATGTAGGGGAGCGTCTGCTGCGTGACGCAACCAGCTGTTCACCAAAGTTTGAAAACTGCTAAAGAAACACAACATTAGGAATCCAGGAGGGAAAGATATGTCTCCGGAATCAAAGCTTGCTAGACGGCATAGGGCGCAACGTATCTGGCGTCGAACTATAGCATATTTTTTGGACTTAACAGCTTTTGTCCTCTCTACATTCCTTGCGTTCGAGTTGCGATTCGACGGTGCACTGCCTACCCAATACTATCGCCCGATGGGAGTGGCCCTGTGTATCTGGGCAGCGGCAAAGTCCGCAGCCTTCATCGTTGGCGCGGTAAGCCAGGGAAGTTGGCGACATACTTCTGTTTTCGATGCAGTGCGGATTGTTTTGGCTAATTCGGCGGGGTCGATACTGGGTGGATTGGTCATATTTCATCTGGCCGGATCATGGGGCATTCCGCGCTCTGTGTACATTCTCGATTGGCTAATTTCCATCTTGCTGACCTTGGGGGGGAGGTTGGCAGTTCGCATGGTCGTCACCGCGATAAGCACGAATAGCATCGAGGGTGAGCGGGAGAGGACGCTTATTTACGGCGCCGGCGCCGCAGGGTTGGCGCTACTATGGGAGTTGCGGCAGAACCAATCCTTGATGTGCGATGTGGTAGGCATTGTCGATGACGATCCAAGCAAAGTTGGGCTCGTGTTGGATGGCAAGCGGGTGATGGGAACGGGAGAATCCCTCGGGGCATTAGTGCAGAAGCACGCTATCAAGAGAGTGCTCATTGCGATCCCCTCCGCGACGGGACCGCAAATGGTGCGCATTTTGAGACTCTCCACCGATGCCAAGGTGGCATACAAGATGGTGCCGAGTTTGGGTGAGCTTATGCAAAATGCCGAATTGGGCAAGCAGATCCGAGATGTTGCTGTAGAAGATCTGTTAGGCAGAAAGCCAGTGCAGCTTGACTTAGACCGGATTCGGGAGCGCATTCAAGGACGAGTTGTCATGGTGACGGGTGCTGCGGGCTCGATCGGGTCGGAGATCTGCCGGCAAATCGCTTACTTCCGTCCGCTTGCCATAGTTGGTTTCGATGCGGCTGAGACTCCCCTCTTCCATCTTGACAGAGAGATGGCCCAGAGCTTCCCCTATATAACTTTTTACCCGGAGATCGGCAGTATCACCTGCCGCGGCACTCTTAAACGGGTGATGCAGCACCATCACCCGTCGATTCTGTATCATGCAGCCGCCTACAAGCATGTTCCATTAATGGAGAGGCACGTCTTCGCTGCCGTCGAAACCAATATTTTAGGGACCTGGAATGTTGCCCGTGCGGCGATTGAGCACGGAGTCGGCGATTTTGTAATGATTTCTACTGATAAGGCGGTTCGGCCGACCAGCATGATGGGCGCTACGAAGCGCGCGGCAGAGTTACTGATCCGCGCACTTCAGATCGAGGGTGGTACAAAATTTGTCGCGGTGCGCTTCGGGAATGTACTCGGAAGCAACGGAAGTGTTGTTCCCGTCTTCAAGGAACAAATCGCCGCAGGGGGCCCGGTAACAGTCACTCACCCGGAAATGACCCGCTATTTTATGACCATTCCTGAGGCCGCCCAGTTGGTTTTGCAAGCTTTCTCGATCGGCAAGGGCGGAGAGGTGTTCGTTCTCGAAATGGGCCAGCCCGTCAAGATCGTGGATCTAGCCAGGAATCTTATTTTGCTCTCGGGGCTCCAGCCTGAGCGAGACATTGAGATTCACTTTACAGGTCTTCGCCCAGGAGAGAAAATGTATGAAGAATTGAATCTGCAGGATGAGCATCTAATCCCAACTTCGCACGCTATGATTAGAAGCTATGTCTGCCATCAGAATCTCGATGCAATGCAAGTCAAAGTGTCTTTGCAGCGCCTGCATGCAACTGTTGAAGGGCAAGATATCGCCAACCTCGTGCTGCTGCTCAAAGAATTGGTTACCGACTATAATCCCGGGACCGAGCTTTTGAAAAGTGCCTTGTCTGTCAAGCAATACAATGCAGGCCCAGACAAGATTCCGGTTCGCCGTGAGCAGACCGAGACCACGGCGGTGGCTAAGCTGACGCCGGCAGCACTGTTGAATTAGAGAGTGCGATAGGTTGACCGCAATTTGAATCGAGCTATTACGCACCATCTGTGGCAGGAAAAATCTCCCATCATCTCACTGCCGATGTAGTATACATTTGAATCAGACGAGTTTCTTCTTATGAGATCAAAGGCATTTCTGCTATTTCTGCTGCCCTGCACCCTATGTACCGGCCAATCCGTGCTCACCACCCCGACTGAATCGACCCAGTCAGTCCCGGTTTCCTCAGCGGGGCAGGGGCCCGCGACAGGCACCACCCAAGGTCCCGTCCAAGTGCCCCGCCAGACTGGTGAGAAGACCTCCCTCGATACCTTTACCATTACTCCCACGGCGCCGGCGACGGCTCAAATACCAGCTCCATCGAGGATTGTCGGACCACTCACTCAGAAGTCCGACTTTGAGCAGTTTGCCGAGGATGCTACCGGACTCCTACTTCCGGTGTACGGCCGTCAATTGTTCGACGAAGTTCCTACAACCTTCGCCCCGGTAGAACATATTCCGGTACCAGCCGATTATGTGCTTGGGCCGGGGGATGAGCTGCTGATACGAGCATGGGGGAAGATAGACCTCGATTCCCGCGTGACGGTGGACAGGAACGGGCAGATATATCTTCCGAAGGTAGGTAGCTTGACCGTAGCCGGTTTGCGCTATGAACAACTCGAGGGATATCTGCATTCGGCCATCGGCGCTCTGTTCAAGGACTTCGAACTGAATATTGCCCTGGGGCAGCTTCGTTCGATCCAGATATTTGTTCTGGGCAACGCACGGCAGCCTGGCGGGTATACGGTCAGTTCCTTGAGCACCTTGGTCGATGCTCTGTTTGCCTCCGGAGGCCCATCGGCAACCGGGACCATGCGCCGTATCCAGCTACGGCGCGGAGGCCAGACGCTGACCGAATTTGATATCTACGATCTGATGCAAAAAGGCGACAAATCTCATGATGTCCGGCTGCTCTCCGGCGATGTGATTTACATTCCTCCGATTGGAGCGCAGGTCGCTATCAGTGGCGATATCAACGTACCCGGCATCTATGAACTGAAAGACGAAACGACGGTAGGCGCCGCTCTCAAGGAAACGGGAGGAATGACAAGCCTGGCTGACGCCGAGCGGGTCGTGGTGGAGCGTATTGATAACCACAGGAGTCGCCAGGTTGAAGAATTCGCGCTGGATACAGCGGGACAAGGACGGTTGCTCAGAGACGGAGACCTACTGAGGTTCTTTCCGATTTCGCCGAAATTCGAGAACGCAGTGACGCTGCGAGGCAATTTATCTCAACCCGGCCTTTATCCCTGGAAGGAAGGGATGAGGGTTTCGGATCTGATCCCATCCCGCAATTTACTAATTACTCGCGATTATTGGAACCGGCAGAACCACTTGGTACAGCGCAATCCCGATCATCCGTTCGCGAACCCGCGCTTCGACCAGTATGGCAATCCGCTTCCCAACCAGTATGGCAACCTGCTTGCCGATCAATATGGCAAACCGCTTGCCGATCAATATGGCAAACCGCTTGCCGATCAATATGGCAAACCGCTTGCCGATCAATATGGCAAACCGCTTGCCGATCAATATGGCAAACCGCTTGCCGATCAGTATGGCAAACCGCTTGCCGATCAGTATGGCAAACCGCTTGCCGATCAGTATGGCAACCCGCTTGCCGATCAGTACGGCACCCACCGCGCCGATCTATCCGAAAACTCGCTTACTAATCCTCTTCGTAGCTCACATGTTGGAATAGTTGACACCATCGGTCAGAACAGCGCGGAGATAAACTGGGATTATGCGCTGATTGAGCGGCTTGACGAGCGCGATCTGAGCACCCGCCTGATCCCATTTAACCTCGCGAACGCAATCGATAATCCCACATCTCCGGACAACCAGCCATTGAAGCCTGGAGATGTGATCACAATCTTCTCGCGGGCGGACCTTGAATTGCCTATGGAAAAGCACGCTTCCTTTATTCGAGTGGGCGGAGAGGTGAACGCACCGGGCGTGTACCGCGTCAATCCAGGCGAGACTTTAAGAGATGTCGTGAATCAGGCCGGAGGACTTACACCGCATTCCTACCTCTATGCTTCTGTATTTACGCGCGTTTCGGCCCGCCAGGCTCAAGAGATGCAGCTCCGGCAATCCACCGAGCAGATGCAAAGGGAACTCACCGCCAAGTTTGCAAATGCGACTCCGCTAGCTGGCCAGACAGGTGCGGACCAACAAGCGCAGCTCGCCATGCAACAAACCGCTTTAGCCAGGCTCGCTTCGATCAAACCAACAGGCCGGGTCGTTCTGGACATGAAGCCCGGAGCCAAAACCATTGCGGACATGCCAGATTTTCCTCTCGAAGATGGAGATACCTTCTATATTCCGCCACGTCTCAGCACGGTCGAGGTGGCCGGCGCTGTGTACAATGCGAATGCCTTGCGTTATGAACCGGGAAAGCGGCTCATGGCTTATCTGAACGATGCCGGTGGCGCGACCCGGGAGGCGGATCAAAAGCGCATCTTCGTGATCCGCGCCGACGGAACAGTCATCAGCCGCCAATCCCACAACAGCCACTCTCATGGCAGCTATGGAAACCTGAAGTTGCTGCCCGGAGACGCCATTGTTGTCCCACAGAAGCTCACAGTTTCAAGCGGACTCCAGAAATTTGCTAATTACACCCAAATTATCTCGGGAGCTGCCGTGACGGGCGCCGTGCTTGGAACGTTACTCCCATAATGGTGTTAACAATGACCGGAAAAGACTTTTCCATCGAAGATACGACAGAGGCAATGGACGGCGCCTTCATATCGGAGGCGCCCAACGATGGCTATGAAGTCAGTCTGATCGAAATACTCACGCAGCTTGCCTATCGGAAATGGCTGATCGCGACGGTCACGGGCATTGCCGTACTCGCCGGCTTGATTCTCGCCCTGGCGCTTCCTTTCAAGTATACGGCAACCACTAAAATCATGCCGCCACAACAGACCCAATCCACAGCCACTATGATGAATCAACTAACAGGTGTCGGTGGAGGCTCCCTGGCCGCGATGGCTGGCGGAGGATTTAGTCTGAGGAATCCCAACGACATTTATGTGGGACTCCTGACTTCGCGTCCCATCGCAGACGCAATCATACAGAAATTCAACCTGGTAAAGGTGTACCACGCCAAAGACATGACGGCCGCCCGCATTCATCTGGCGGGCAATACCGTGGTTACCTCTGAAAAGAACGGATTTATATCCGTGTCTGTTACGGATATGGACAAGAAGCGCGTCGCCATGATGGCCAACGCTTACACGGATGAACTCCGTATTCTTACCAAGTCAATTGCGGTTACAGAGGCTTCCCAGCGACGTCTTTTTTATGAAGAGCAGTTGAAGCAGGCTAAGGAGACACTGGTTGCGGCCGAACTCGCCTTCCAACAAGTTCAACAGCAAAAGGGGCTGGTCCAGTTGGACGCGCAGGCAAGGGTGATGATCGAAGGCATTGCCGCCCTTCGTGCGCAGGTAGCAGCCAAACAGGTAGAGGTGCAGGCGCTGCGCTCCTATTCGACGGAGCAAAATCCCGACGTGCAATTGGCGGAGAGGGAACTGACCTCTCTACAGGCGGAGGAAGCCCGCCTGGAGCAGAAAAATCACTCGCCGGGAATTGCCGGTCTGGGACTTGAGAATGTTCCCAGTGCGGGCTTGGAATACCTTCGCGCCCAGCATGAACTGCAATATCAACAAGTCCTGTACGACATACTCATGAAGCAATACGACGCTGCCAGGCTGGATGAATCCAAGGACGCGGCCATCATTCAGGTTGTGGAACCGGCCATCGAGCCGGACCACAAGTCGTCCCCTAAGCGCGCCATTATCCTAATGTTCTCTGCGTTTGTGGGCTTTTTCGCCGGATGCATTCTAGCGTTGCTCCAGTGGTCGAGTGTGCTTGTACAATCAGACCCATACAGAGCAAGACAGTTTCTAAATCTGAAAAATGTTTTTCTAGGAAGACAAGACATAGGCGCCAAAGCATAGGCGGTGAACGTTGTTAGGGAATTACCGTGATTGCGTGGAGTCTATTGAATTATTAATCTGGTCTAAACCGGATCACAATCGGAGGTCTGCACAGCATAAAGAAGCATCCGCGCCATACCTAGTGCTCTTCGAGCAACCCAGACGCCCGGTGGTCCACAAAAGCTTTCGGAGCCGATAGGACTGATCAAATGGGAGGTTCTCCGGATCTGCCGGGGAGGTAGTAGAAGTTTGAAACTTCCATAGGTATGCACTTCCGGCGGTTCACTTTTGCTGTTGTTCTTGTTTTTGCTCTCTAATGGTTGCGTGTTAATCATTTGAAGGACCAGCAACCATCAAGCAACCGGCTCTTCCAAAAAATAGATGCTGCTGACGAGGTGTAAGTAGTTGCCGCGTGAGAGGTGACATCCTATTGAATAAGGATGCCGAGTTTGTGTTCAGCAAAGACGTAAGTGCCTCTTTAGTGCTTAGTGAAAAGGGAGAACTGATGAAAGCAGTGATTCTTGCGGGGGGACTCGGTAGTCGTCTGAGTGAAGAAACTGTGCTTAGACCGAAACCGATGGTCGAGATAGGCGGAAAACCGATTCTATGGCATATTATGAAGATTTACTCGTCCTTCGGAATCAACGATTTCATCATTTGCCTTGGGTACAAGGGCAACATGATCAAGGATTTTTTTGCTAACTACTTTCTGTATTCGTCGGATGTGACATTTGATCTGGCAAAGAACACCGCGGACTACCACAGGAATAGCTCCGAATCTTGGCGTGTAACCCTGGTTGATACAGGTATTAACACTATGACTGGCGGTAGGCTTAGGCGGGTATTGCCTTATGTTGAAAATGAAGAGATGTTCTGCTTCACCTATGGTGATGGCCTGGCCGATATCAATGTGACGGCACTTGTTGAATTCCATAAACGGCAGGGAAAACTGGTGACTCTTACGGCGGTACAGCCTGTCGGCAGGTTTGGATCGCTGAATATCGACGAAGATGGCACTATCTCGTCTTTTGCGGAGAAGCCGAAAGGCGACGGGCAATGGGTGAATGGCGGTTTTCTCGTGCTATCTCCCAAAGTCGGAGCATATCTAAAAGACGATACGACCATCTGGGAACGGGAACCGATGGAGACGATTGCGCAGGAGAGACACCTCGCGGCCTACAAGCATCTTGGCTTTTGGCAGCCAATGGACACTGTTCATGACAAAACGACACTTGAAGCGCTTTGGACCACTGGTTCGGCTCCGTGGAAGGTTTGGGAATGAACTGGAGCGGCAAGCGCGTTCTGTTGACCGGGCACACCGGCTTCAAGGGGGCCTGGTTGTCGCTTTGGCTGCAACAGAAGGGTGCAAATCTATGCGGCATTGCCCTTGAGCCACCAACCAGGGTGAATTTATTTCAGGATGCCTGCATCGAGAACGGAATGAATTCAGTGATTGGCGACATACGCGATGCCAATTTGCTGAAACAGACATTTGCCAAGCATCGTCCGGAGATTGTCTTTCATCTTGCCGCGCAGCCATTGGTGCGCAACTCCTATGAGGATCCTGTCGGCACCTATAGCACAAACGTGATGGGCACGGTGAACGTGTTGGATGCCGCGCGCCAGACAGATAGCTTGCAGGCTGTCGTTGTGGTCACCACCGACAAGTGCTATGAGAATCGTGAATGGGAGTGGCCCTACCGCGAGACAGACAGGCTTGGTGGGTATGACCCGTACAGTAATAGCAAAGCATGTACGGAGCTAGTAGTCTCTGCCTATAGGAATTCCTTTTTCAACCCCAAGGATTACAGCCGGCATGGGGTTGCGGTTGCATCGGTTCGCGCGGGCAATGTGATCGGCGGCGGCGACTGGGCCGAAGATAGATTGGTGCCAGACATCATCCGAGCCTTTATGGAGGAGCGTCCGGTGCGGATACGAAACCCGCATGCCATCCGCCCTTGGCAGCATGTTCTTGAGCCGCTGCGAGGCTATATTGCGGTGGCGGAGTCGCTGTGCGAAGACGGAGCCGCAAGCGGCGAGCCTTGGAACTTTGGCCCTAAGCAATCCGATGTGAAGCCGGTTGAGTGGATTGTGAGTCAATTGGCGGATATTTGGGGTGGCGGAGCGCGGTGGGAACTAGAAGATGCTGTGCAACCGCATGAAGCCCATAGCCTGAAGCTGGATTGGTCCAAGGCGGCGATACGTCTCGGATGGCATCCGGCGCTGCGGCTGAGCGAGGCTCTTTCGATCACCGCGGAGTGGTACAAGGCGAGATTGCAGAGCCAGGAGATGCGCGGATTCACCATCGAACAGATCGAAAACTATGAAAGGCGTTTGCAATCAGATCCGATGATCAAGACAACGGGCAGCGGAGTGCGCGTGTGAGCGTCAATCGAATAGACGAAATTCGGGCCGCAATGCGGCGACTTATAACTGAATACTATGAAGAAGTCTTCGCCGGGATACCTTTTACGCCTGGAGAGTCGCCGGTCCCGGTCTCCGGGCGCGTGTTTGACCAGAAAGACATGTTTGCCATTGTTGAGTCAGGGCTTGATTTCTGGCTGACCGCCGGGCGATTTGCAGAACTGTTCGAATACAAGTTCGCAAAGTTATTGGGAGTACGCGACGCGCGCCTGGTCAACTCCGGTTCTTCCGCGAACCTTTTGGCGGTTTCCTGCCTTACCTCAGCAACGCTCGGTGAACGGCAGCTCACGCCAGGCGATGAAGTCATAACGGTTGCGGCCGGCTTTCCGACCACGCTGAATCCGATCCTGCAGAATAGGCTGGTACCCGTCTTCGTGGATGTGGAACTGGGGACCTACAATGTGGATGTCCTTCAGCTGGAAAAAGCTCTCAGTCCGCGGACCAAAGCCATGATCTTCGCGCATACGCTAGGCAATCCCTTTAATGTCGCAGCGGTCTCTGAGTTTGCGCGCAAGCATCATCTATGGCTGATTGAAGACTGCTGTGACGCTCTTGGCTCGACCTATGGCGGCAGGCGTGTCGGCGCTTTCGGCGACCTGGCCACATTCAGTTTCTATCCCGCGCATCACATCACCATGGGCGAGGGCGGATGCATCGCGACCAACAAGCCGCAGCTTACCAAGCTTGTCGAGTCATTTCGCGATTGGGGCCGCGACTGCTGGTGCGCGCCGGGCAAAGACAATACCTGCGGCAAGCGCTTTGACTGGCAACTGGGAACTCTGCCATACGGGTACGATCACAAATACACCTACTCGCACATCGGTTATAACCTGAAGGTGACTGACATGCAGGCCGCTGTGGGCGTCTCGCAGCTCGCCAAGCTGCCAAATTTTATTGAGCGCCGCAAAAAGAACTTCACCTTTCTCAAGACGGCATTGAGGCCGCTTGAAGAGTTTCTGATCTTGCCTGAATCCGAACCCGACTCCGATCCCTCGTGGTTCGGCTTCCCCATCGGAGTCCGCCCCGGCCTTTCTTTCAACCGCAACGATCTCACTCGCGCCCTCAACGATCGCAAGATCGGTACCCGCCTGCTGTTCGGCGGCAACCTGCTGCGGCAGCCTGCTTATGCAGGCTGCTCGCATCGTGTGATCGGAGATCTGCCAAACACGGACTTCGTAATGAACAACGTATTTTGGATCGGTGTTTATCCGGCACTGACAACGGAAATGCTGGACTTCGTCGCGAATACCATTCTAAACTTTGCAGCTGATAGCAGGTCATTACAGCTCTTTCTAAGCAAGTAGCTGAGATATTCCTGGCAAACAAACGATGCTTAATTCACATAATAGGTTTTTGAGGGAGACAGAATAGTATGATGCGCGTAGCGGACTATATGGCCAAGAAAGTAGTAGATGCAGGTACAGAATGCTTCTTCATGCTATCTGGTGGAATGGCGATGCATCTGAACGACGCATTTGGACGTGTCGAAGGTCTACGCTATTACTGCAATCATCACGAACAGGCCTCGGCCATGGCCGCAGAAGCATATGCACGTGAGACCGGAAAGCTTGGCGTGTGTGTGGTCACAAGTGGACCGGGAGCGACCAATATACTCACCGGACTGGTCGGTGCCTACCAGGATTCTGTCCCTGTGCTATACATAACAGGCCAGTGTAAGAGGGTGGAGACAGTTCGTTGGCGGGGCATCTCAGGACTGCGGCAATGCGGATTTCTAGAGGTCGACATCATTCCAATCGTCGAATCCGTTACAAAATATGCAGCGTTTGTTGAGTCGCCTGAGCGTGCCCGATTTCATATGGAGAAGGCTATCCACTTGGCCACAACCGGACGCCCTGGCCCGGTGCTACTTGACATTCCACTCGATGTACAGGGCGCACCATTTTCCGAGGCGGACTCAGAACCCTACCTAGCCGAGGATATTCTATCCGACATTCCCAAAGCTTCGGATATTAATGAGATCTTCAACCGTCTCCAGACAACTAAACGGCCCATAATCCTCGCCGGACACGGAATACGCTGTGCCGGCAGTGTTGACTTGTTTCGCACTTTTGTTCGTCGTATGCACATCCCCGTACTAACCACCATGATGGCCAAGGACCTAATGCCTTATGACGATCCTCTCTTTGTCGGCCATTGCGGTCCCCGCGGATTGCGCAGTTCAAATTACGCCGTTCAGTCCGCCGATCTTATCCTCATTATGGGTTGTAGCTTGCATATTCAAACAGTAGGCTATGAAGGAAATCTCTTTGCGCCGAATGCATACAAAATTCAAATTGACCTTGATAAATCACTGCATGAGCGCGCGAGTGTAGGCGCAAATGTTAAGTATGCATGGGATATTAAGCAGTATCTGCCACTCTTTATAACCCGTTCGGAAAACTATTTGAGTAATATGTCCCCAGATTGGGTTAAAGCTTGCGAAACATGGAAGCATACTTACGGAATTATGAAGGAACCGCATAATATTGGGAATCTTGATTCACCGATAAATCTGTATGAGTTTACAGATGTGCTGTGTGATGAGCTCAAGGGTAATGAAACTATCCTGACAGACGCTGGGCAACCACATCCCATCCTAGGTCAGGCCTTTCGCACGAAAGGTTCTCAGCGTTATCTGAATCCTGGCTCGATGGCTGAAATGGGTTATGCAATCCCTGCATCATTTGGACCAGCTTCTGTCGCGCAAGATAGAAATGTTATAGTCATTATAGGCGATGGCTCGTTGCAAACAAACATTCAGGAGTTACAAACAATTGTGCATTATGGATTCAATATTAAGCTTTTCGTAATTAACAATGGAGGTTACGGCTCCATTCGCCGTACTCAAGAAACATTCTTCAAGGGTTTCTTTGTTGGGTCAACACCTGAAAGCGGCGTGAGTATGCCGGACAGCGAACGAATATGCGCCGCCTATGGACTGCCGTTTGTGCGCATAGAGAATCGTTCCATGTTGAGGACGATCATCAAAAACGTTCTGTCGCAACCAGGGCCGCTATTCTGCGAAGTGATGGCGCAGTACGACCAGAAAATCATACCGGGGGTTCCTTCTTACCTCTTGGAAGATGGAAGTATGCGTTCAAAGGCGTTGCACGAAATGGCACCTGATAATGGCCTTAAACTCGAAGATGTGATAGCACAGGAGAACCTGAAATGAACACATGTGAACGCAAAATGCTTGATTTGCTGAAGATCGGCAAAAATGAGTATGGCTACGTTGCTGTCAAGGCCGCGTTTGCAGCGCAGGCATATGCGGAATTCTTTAGCCACCTGAGCGCGGCGCTGGTGACCACGGGTCCTGGTGGCACGAATACAGTGACAGGCTTGGCGGCAGCGTGGCTGGATTCGACCCCATGCATATTTATCTCGGGCCAAGTGAAGCGAGCTGATCTTCTTATCGGTCGCGGTGTGCGCTCCATGGGTCCGCAAGAGGTGGACATTATTTCTGTTGTGACGCCGCTGACAAAATATGCCAAGACCATTATCGAGCCCAATGATGTTCGCTACGAACTGGAAAAGGCTGTGCACTACGCAACGACCGGGAGGCCTGGGCCAGTCTGGCTGGATGTCCCGCTGGATGTGCAGGCGGCAATGGTTGACGAGGCGCACTTGAGTGGTTTTTCTCCAGATCCGGAAGCCGATCGGAAGAGTGACATAAGGCGATAAGTTGCCGAGACTATCGAGTTGTTGATGAAAGCTGAGCGGCCGGTTTTGTTTGTCGGTAATGGCGCGCGTCAAGCCCATCTCGATGGACTTATCGAAGAACTGGTGAACACTCTCAGGTTTCCAACCCTTTTGACCTGGAAGGCGATGGATATGCTTCCGGATGACAATACATATTTATCAGGACGTCCTGAGTCCATAGCCTCGCGAGGAGCAAACTTCACGCAGCAGAATGCGGACTGGATCATGGTGATCGGTGCGCGACTGGATATGCCGCAGATTGCTTTTAACCATAAGAACTTTGCGCGCGCCGCGAAGAAAATTCTGGTTGATATCGACGCCAATGAGATTGACAAGTTCGATATGACCATCGATGTGCCGGTTCACGCAGATGCTAAGGATTATCTGAAAGAGTTATTGATGCAGTTGAAGGGAATTACGCTGCCCGACACATCGTCATGGCTGAAGAAATCGAAGAACTGGTTGGCCAGGTATCCTATCGTGTTGCCGGAATATTGGCAGGAGAATAGCGGATTCGTAAATACATATGTTTTGATAGACGTGCTTTCCGATTTGTGCACCCCGGAGGACGTTTTGGCTCCGGGCAGCTCTGGCGCGTGCAGCGAAATCTTTCTTCAGTGTTTCAGGCTCAAGCGTGGGCAACGAGTAGTGAACGCGCCCAACCTGGGCGCAATGGGAACAGGCTTGCCGGGCGCGATTGGCACATGTTTAGCGAGCGGCAAGCGCCGAACCATCTGCGTCAACGGGGATGGTGGATTCCAGTTGAACATCCAGGAACTGGAAACGGTGAGGCGGCTTAAGCTGCCGGTTAAGTACTTCATTCTATGCAATGGAGCGTATGCTTCGATCATCGCCTCGCAACGTGCCCATTTCAAAGGGCATTTAGTCGGCAGCGATCCATCTAGCCATTTGACATTACCGGATGTGATGAAAGTTGCTGAGGCATATGGCATCAAGGCCATGGAGATCAAGGACCAGAAGAATATCCGCGAAAAGGTGGCAGAGGTGCTGGCCTATGAGGGGCCGGTAGTTTGTGCCGTCAATGTGTCATGCGATCAGCCGACGCTTCCCCGAGCGACAGCTTCGACACGGGCCGATGGAACTATCGTGAGCTTGCCCATGGAAGACATGGCGCCACGGTTGCCGCGGGAGGAGTTTCTGGCAAATATGATTATTCCGCCGCTTGAACAGTAGTTATGGCGCGTAACCATCGCAGTGGGACAGAGCCCGAATGGAGAAGACATAGTAAGATCAATGACATGCCGGATTTGCGGAAGCAACGATACGCATATACTGCCTTTAGGGCAGTACGCGGAGTTTTTTCGCCTCCGTGTCGATACAAGCAAAGATGAATTCATGCTTTTTTCGAGAACCGGCTCGATAACGGCGAAGCCGATGACGCTGGCAGCGCGGGCGTTGCGGAAGGCCGGAAGAATATTAAACCTATCCAAGATTAAGCCGGCAAAGCAATTCCGGACCCATATGCTGGCCTGCGTGCCATGCCACAGTATTACTCCATGCCATGAATATTCCTTTGAGGACTTGCTCGGGCTTTACCGCGACTATCGCTCGGAAACATACAACCGGGAACGTATCTCCGTTGAGCCATCTTATGCGCGAATAGCGAAGGATGTAGGCGCACATCCGCTTGAAATTAAGAACAGAAACGCCGCTATCGACGACTTTCTGCGCAAGAATGCGAGCCATTTCACGAGCGGTGCGATGATCGACTACGGTGGAAGTGACGGCCGCTTTCTTCCCCCCTTCGTCTACGAACAATTTGAAAACATCGATATATACGACGCGTCCGAGGCGCTGCTCCATGCCTCTGTAGATGCACGAAAAGTGAAAATAATCGCGAATCCGCAGCTCGAGGCATATTCGTTTCTGACCTGTATGCATGTGCTCGAACACGTAGGCAATCCAAAGACCTTGATAGTCGAGGCGGCGCGACTTCTGCTGACCGGCGGCATTATGTATATCGAGGTTCCTCACGAATTGACTCAGACTATACGCGAAGATTTCGCGCGAAAGATTATCGATACGCCGATCACGATTCATGAGCATATGAATCTGTTTGACCGCACAAGCGTGCGCACACTAATTGGATATATCGACGGGCTGGAACTTGTCGATGACGTGGAAGATATTGTGGACTTCGGATGGACGAAAGCGCTCATCGGACGCTTCCTGGCGATGAAAACACAGTGTTAATCCGAGAAATGGAATGACCCCTCCAATTCCGATCACCGATCTGGATTCAATTCTGTCAAGTACGCGCGATAACTGGCGCGAGATGCGCGGCCAGCGCATTTTTATTACCGGAGGCACAGGCTTTTTTGGATGCTGGTTAATTGAAAGCTTTGTTCACGTCAATCGAGTTGAGAAGCTTGACGCACACGCAACAATACTCACGCGAAACCCGGCAGCTTTTGCGTTGAAGTGCCCTCACCTGGCGTCCGATCCGGCGATCACGCTGCTTGCCGGGGATATTAGGGATTTCACCTACCCCGATGGGGAATTCAAGTATGTGATTCATGCTGCAACCGAAGCCAGTGCGAAGCAAGCAACCGAGAACCCCATTGAGATGCTGGCGACGATTCTTCGCGGAACGGAACGCGTGCTGGAGTTTGCGGCAAGCCACGGCACGCAGAAGTTCTTGTTGACCAGTTCCGGCGCAGTGTACGGGATCCAGCCTTCCTCAATTACACACCTCAGTGAGGATTACGCGGGCGCGCCAAACCCTCTGAGATGTGAATCTGTGTATTCGGAGGGGAAGCGGGCAGCCGAGTTGATGTGCGCCGTATATGGGGCAAAGCACGGGATTGAATGTAAGATTGCACGATGCTTTGCGTTTGTAGGTCCGCATTTGCCATTGGATGCTCACTTTGCCATCGGTAACTTCATTCGCGACGCGATAAGAGGGGACTCGATTCGGGTGAATGGAGACGGCACTCCCAAGCGCTCCTATATGTACGCGGCGGATTTGGCGATTTGGCTTTGGTCGATCCTGTTCCGAGCGCCGGCGATGGAGGCATTCAATGTTGGTTCGGACCGGGCCGTCAGCATCCTGGAACTCGCAAATATCGTAGCTATAACTCTCGGTTCTCAGACAAATGTGCATGTAGCTCAACAGGCTATTCCCGGAGTGGCGGCGCAGCAGTATGTGCCGAGCACCAGGAAAGCAGCGCAAATCCTTGGTTTGAGGTGCGAAGTGGCGCTTGAGGATGCCATCCGCCGAACAGCGGCATGGAATGGCTATCAGTCGGGCCTAAGTCATTTATCGGGGAAGAGAAGACGATTTGAAGAAGCAAAGGCCGGTGCGAGATAAGACGGAATCACTATGATAACGGTACATGAATTCAACGCATCGCGGCTTCTCGCGCATTTGAAGCACTGGACAGGGCTTGATCGCGCCATAGCCTTTACCGTGATGGGACGGTTTTGGCAGGGCGTGGCGGGCATTGTAACAGTGCTTCTGATCGCACGCTTTCTCACCTCAAATGAGCAGGGATATTACTACACATTTTTCAGTTTGGTGGCGCTGCAGGTTGTTTTCGAGTTGGGATTCTCGTTCGTTGTCCTGCAGTTAACGGCTCATGAGCGTGCTCCATTAACGTTCTTGCCGGATGGCCGTGTAGAAGGCAGTGCGGTTGCGCATTCGCGTGTCGCTTCTGTCCTACAGAAGTCCATACGCTATTATTCTGTGGGCGCGTTGTTAATGGTCGTAGCTGTGCTGCCCGCGGGGCTCTATTTTTTTGGCATGCACCAGCAAGCCGGAGCCGTTGTGCTATGGAAAGGTCCATGGTGCGCAGTGGCCGTGGCAGCGGCCTTGACGTTCCAGTTGAATCCGATTTTCTCTTTTCTGGAGGGCTGTGGGTTTGTTTCGCATGTGGCTCAGATGCGCTTAGGCCAAGCCATGCTGGGAAGTGTATTGGCGTGGATAGCGCTGGCAACACACCTCGGACTGTTCGCACCTGCCATGCTGATCGTAGGACAGGCAACGGTGGGACTGGCATTTCTGCTCACCTCTCAGCGAAGAAAGCTGCTATGTGACCTGATCCTGCGCCCAGTGGGTGAGTATTATGTGAAATGGTGGCGTGAAATATGGCCCTTCCAATGGCGAATTGCCCTTACCGCGCTTTCTGGCTATTTTATCTTCAATATATTCAATCCGATACTCTTCGCCTATCAGGGGCCGGTGGCAGCCGGCCGTATGGGAATGTCTTTGACCGTCTCAAACGCGGTTGGGGTGGTGGCGATGGCATGGATGAACACTAAGGCTTCGCCCTTTGGCACACTGGTGGCACGCAATGACATTAATGGACTGGATAGGCTATTCTTTCGCACATTGTGGCAATCTACAGTCCTGTGCGCGACCGGAGCGGCCATACTTTTCTTGTGCTTCCTTGTCGCAGGCCTAAGTTACCCAAAGCTGGCAGCGCGGCTTCTGACGCCGTGGGCGTTCGGACTGTTACTGCTGACGCAAGTGGCCAATCAAGTCATCTTCAGCGAGGCATTGTACCTTCGATCACATAAACATGAGCCCTTCCTTGTATGCTCAATTACAGGAGCATTTCTAACGTTTGTCATTACTTGGGTACTGGCCAAGTATTGGGGAGCAAACGCGGTGGCGCTTGGGTATTTCCTTTTAGTTATGCTGGTAGGCATACCGTGGGGGACTTATATATTTGTGTCAAAACGGCGTCAATGGCACGAGGCGCATGCACCTCTTACCACCGGTGCTTGTGTGGAAGAAGCGTAAGCACTATGAGTGATGATTGCAAGTCTGTTGGGTACTGTACAAGTGCCTGCCAATTCCTGAGCCATTACGAACCGTTCGCATCAGCACGCTCTTCCTTTGGGTCGTCTCACTTTCAATAGTCAATTACGGCAAAGACTCTTCGCAAGCGATGAACGGGCAGAATATAAGGGAGTTTAAATCATGAATGTGACTGAGTTGTCAATCTGCATATTTACCTATAACTCTGCCCATTACTTGCCTGATGCGATCGGTTCGGTAATGCGTCAAGGCCTGGAGGACTTTGAAATCGTAATCGTTGACAATGCTTCTCAAGACGATACGGAAGCTTTGGTGCGCGGGCTGAATAATCCCCATATTCGTTATTTCAGGAATCCCGAGAACTTCGGGCCGCATTATAGCGCGAAGCGGTGCATAGCCGAGGCCAGGGGAAAGTATATAAAGTATCTATGCGCCGACGATGTATTTGTAGATGGTGTGCTGCTGAAGCAGATGGAGGTTCTCCGCAGGCGACCCGACGTTGCTCTGGTTACTTGCGATCTATATGTTACCGACAGTGAGTTGCGCGAGAAAGCAGTATCTCGTGCTTTTCCCGGAGAGTGCTCTGCGGAGCGTATGATCAATTTGTGCCTAAGCGGCCTTGGCAATTATATCGGCGGACCTTCCAATATCATGTTTCGCCGAGAAGATGCCGAAGATATAACGTCTGACTCAAGTTATCGGTGGGTTGGGGATCTTAGGTTTAGTTTGCTGCTGTTGAGGTGCGGGGCTTACGTCAATATTGACGAGGTGGGATATTTGTATCGGAGGCATCCGAATACCGACACAGCGAACAACTGTCCAAACGAGATGCGCATGCCCGAATACTTCCGACTGGTGGAGGAATTCAATTGGTGGAACCCGCTGAACTGCTTTCAAGCCATACGGCGGGGAGGTCGCGACGGCAGAGAGATCGTACTCAAGCGTTGGTGGAATGCATGCCGGCCCAGAAGCGTGGCAAATGCGCTGACTTCGTTCGGAGATGTCTGGTACATGTTCTGTAGACGCCTTCTAGGTTAGCAGCGTGGAGTAGCTTTGTCGAAATGCGGCATATTATGGCTTTTTAGTCCACGCAAATGTCCTGCAGGCACACTTGGGGCTATGGCCCTGGAACAAATGCAAATCAATCACAGGCGTAGGCAAATAGGGGTATACTGGTTCGCGGCCAGGAAACCAAAATGGAGATTCAGGTTTATCTGAAATCGCCACGCACTATGGAAGCCGAAAGGTTTTTTTGGTGTTGAGATTTTATGAATCCAACAACATCACGGAGGAGAGGGACGATGTCTTTCTATGTAAAAGTGAAGGAGACGGTCAGGAAAGTTGCTCCTGGGTTTGCTTATAACTATTTGAAGCGAATAAAGCGATATATTGATAATGTAACATTTACCTCGAAGATAGTATGCCATACCTTTGGCGGCGTCCCTTTGACAGTGAGTATTGAAGACCATATCGGCTGCTCGTGGTACGACTGCGATTGGCCGGAGTTGCGAGAGTTTGAACTTCTTAGATCTAGAAAGCTCCAGATTGGCGCAACCGTTTTTGAAGTCGGTGCTCATCAAGGTATTGTTGCCATGATGCTGGCAAAGATCGTGGGTCCGACAGGTCGAGTGATTGCAGTAGAGGCAGACAGACGCTGCGCGGAGATCGCCCGCAAGAACTTAGCGCTTAATGACATAACCAATGTCGAATTGGTTCAAGCCGCAGTCGCCGCTATCACCGGTGAAGTTAGTTTTGCTGAAGGTTCTCATATTGCCCGTGGGGAGAGGGGACAGGATACACAGATGGTCAACGCTGTGACTGTGGACGATCTAAGAAAGGAGTTTGGTATTCCCGATGTATTATTTATCGATGTGGAAGGGTATGAGTGCCAGGTACTACATGGAGCGCAGGAAACATTAAGAAATAGGCCAGATCTTTTTGTTGAGATTCACGTAGGAGTTGGTTTAGAATAGTTCGGCGGCTCTGTGAAAGAAATATTAGACCTCACTCCCACTGGGAGTACTGTATATATTGCCGCGCCAAACGGCGGGCAGTTTGTACCTATGTCCGCATTTATGGAACTTACAAAGCAGCGATTTTATTTGGTTGCTCTGAGTGAGCCCACTTCGGCTTCGCTCAGAGTAGATCTTTCGACTGCGTAAGTCGCAGAAAAGCGCGATTAACCGGAGCGATTTGCAGAATGTTTGTTTCTTAGGCGGAGCAGATAGAGGAATCGAAAGGAATGTGCCATGAAAGTAAGTGCAAATCTATCCGTCGCGCGTCATGGGTACTATAGTGCTGCCTTTGTTTTCGCTCTCTATGGCGGATTCCTTTTAGCTAAGATACTGGTGTATGTGTCGGGGACACCCTTTTCTCCTGGGTGGAGCTGGCTGGTGGCGCTTAACGTGATTGAGGCATGTGGCTGGGTATATTGGATAATTAATCGGCATGGATTCCGATTCGGACCAGTGTTACTGTTGCTCCCACTTGTATGTGCCTTATATACAACTATCCCAGTTGGTCTTTTGTCGGCAAACCTGGATATTTTCCCTTTCTCTGAAGGCGTAGTGCGCCGCGGCTTGTTTATGCAGTCGTTTATGGCGACAAATTTCTGGCTTATTTGGTGTGTAATGTTCTCCAAACGGAAAAGCGCAAGAGCCCTAGACAAGATTAATGCATGGCTAGATGCGGTATCTGTGACCCGAGTTGGAATCTGGCTGTTCCTGTTTTCTGGTTTTGCAATTGCGTTGTCATGTCTTGTCAATTTCTATGTTTCAGGCGCAGCCGAAATGGTAGGCAGCGCGATCCGCTTGGAGTTGATGGTTGCTTCGGAAACAGGCAAATTGTGGCTTCTTGAATATTGCTTTGCGGCCTGGTTGATGGCTTGCGCGTTGCTGTTGAATAGCAGTCGCGCGCGTGCATCGCTGAGATTAAGCCATGTGCTCTTTGCTCTATTTGTAATTGTACTGTTTATGTACCCATATCTTCAGTTGGGAAATAGGGAGAAGGTGTCAATATTCATAATATTTGCTTGTCTAATTCTATGTGTAAGAGGCCGAGCAAAGCAGTTGGCGGTTATCATAGGAATATGCGTCCCTGCTATGTTGTACCTTGGATTCACGCGTGGAGGAAGTTCTGTGGTTTCCGCGACTATGGCTCCAGTTAGTTTTTATTTAAATCTTTTTGGGGAGTTTGTGCATCCTCATTATCCACTCTTGGATCACATTAGCTCTCGCCGGGATCTCTGGTATGGATGGAGTTATCTAAGATCGCCCGCCGTCGTTTTTCCGAGCTTTGGCTTGTGGGAAAGACCGCTTTCTCTTGGCTATCAGTATGCTCAAACGCCAAGCGGCGTGGCAGGAATGGGCTTTGCATACACGCCATTGGGTGAAGGTGTTGCAAACTATGGACTTGCAGCTATTGCGATTGTCCCTTTCTATCTAGCGGCGCTTGGTCGACTCCTCGCATCAGAACGGCTTATTACACCGCTGCCATTCTTGGTATTTGTGTCTATTTCACTAGGTATAAATCGCGGCGAGTTTATTTCGATTATTCTGCAGCTCTTAATCCTAGTGATTGCTCTGTTCGCTTTTCTTGCCGTTACGCGAGTCAACATTGAGATACATTTGTGGGATTCTACAAAGAATAGGTGACTGAGTGACTTTCACATTGCTAGTTACAAGCTACGATAGACAAGCCGAGCTTGAGAGATTGTTCTGTAGCATTTCAAATCAAACCTTTGCGGATCAAATAGAAGTGATTTATGTGAATCAGAACCTTGTGAGGCCAGGTTCATGTGACATTCTTTCCGAGTCAGTTAAGCTTACAGTACTGCAGACAGATGGACGCACCTCATTGTCGAAGGCCCGCAATATTGGCATAAGCAAGTGTTCGGGTGATGTTGTTGCATTCCCCGACGATGATTGTTGGTATGAGTTTAATCTGCTGGAGAGAATAGCATACTATTTCCGGGATTATCCAGAAGTAGATTGCATTTGTACGAACATACACGATCCTGACACGAATCTTAACCAGGGAAAGCGCCCAGTTGACGTAGTACGCGCCGTATGCTTTACGAACGTATTTAAGATGGGCGGCATATCATCCGGGATATTTGTTCGTAATGAGGCATTGATATATGCCGGTGCATATTTCGATGAAAGCCTCGGTGCTGGGACGCCATTAGGGTCCGGCGAGGAGACGGAGTTGCTAGCTCGTCTGCTCAGCGCTGGATGCCGGATCGAGTACGTAGGGTATCTTCAGGTTTACCATCCTGTGCCCGAATATTCACACAGAGATATTCATAAGAGTTACCGTTATGGCTTGGGTTTCGGACACTTGAACGGGCGCCTGCTGCGTGCTGGACATCTAGGTGTATTGTGGGGTTTCGCTGAGATACTGACTCGGTCAGTTGCTGGAGTAGTTGTAAACATTCGAAGTCCGATACGCCGCTCTGTCTATTGGAATAGATTGGCTGGAGCTCTTGCAGGTTTTATCGATGCTGTAGCTCATTCAGGGCTGTGCGAACATTGATGAGTAACTGAGAGGATCTCTTCGTCTGAGTCTAAGTTAATAACACAGCAGGCAATCTAGGAAAATGATGATGAGGATAGGACTAAATTTTCTACACGCCCGGCGGGAAATTGGGGGCGGTTGGAATTACATAGCAAACATCGTTAGCATGTTAAAACTCTTGGATTGCGACTGCGAGTTTATAGCGTATTGCACAAGTGCCAGCGCGGAGATAGTGCCAGACGACCCTCGGTTTATAGTGAAAATAGTCCACCTCGGTGGTTCTTCGCAAATTGCGAGGGTCGCGTACGAGCAGTGCATTCTCCCGTTTATGGCCTATCGGGATAAAGTCGATTTCATGCATTGGTTTGCTAATAACAGATCTATTCTGGGCCTGGTGCCGTCAGTTGTCACGATTCACGATTTCATTTATATCGAGAGGCCCTCTGAAGTATCATTTGCTAAGAGGCTGTATTTGCGACAGATGGCACGGTTCGCGTGCAAATGGGCAGACTCTCTTGCGCCGGTATCGGAGACAACAGCGGAGACCGCTGTCCGGCTGTTTGGGGTTGAACGCAAGCGAATCTTCGTCGTACGGAACCAGATAGATGATACGTTTTACCATGTTTCAACAGAAGAGGTCAAAGAGTTCCGAGAACGCTTTAAACTCCCACCTAATTTCTGGCTCTATGTGGCTCATCCATACCCACACAAGAATCACGCACGATTATTTGACGCTTACAAGAAGTGCAGAGATGCCAGTCAATGCACGTGGCCGCTTGTACTTCGCGGAGATAGAGCAAATAGAAATGAAATGCTTGATCATAAGGCTTTGGATCTCGGCATTGCGGAATCTGTCATTTGGCTTCCTCGTCTACCTACCGAAGACATGACAAGGCTTTATTCAGCTGCGACTGCCATGGTCTTTCCTTCTTTATATGAGGGTTGTGGCATACCAGTACTAGAAGCTATGGCGTGTGGTTGTCCAGTGATCGCGTCAGACATATCTACAACGCGGGAATTCGCGGGAGATGCCACACTGATGTTTGATGCCACAAATGTTGATTCTATCTACGGCGCGATGATGCAATTTATTTCAAATCCATCATTACGTGAATCGTGCGCTGCCAAGGGGCTCATGGTGGCGGAAGCATACTCGCCGAGGAAGATCGTGGGAAAACTGCTCATGGCCTATCGAAATGCTGTGACGAGGCAAGCAGTCAACAGGTAATATGGGCAATTGCTTGACGTTACTGCCATAAGACGTAGAGCTTGCGGGTTTAAATGATGAGGTATCGAGGACGTTATTGGAGTTAGGGCGGCGAAATTCGGCTTAAACGTGGAGGAAGCGTGACAGCTCAGCAACAAATAGAAATCTTCAAAGGCAAGACCCTTCTTATCACTGGGGGGACCGGGACCTTTGGCAATGCCGTCGTGAACATGGGGAACAAGGCGGGATTTAGCGAGATTCGCATATTCAGCCGTGACGAGAAGAAGCAGGAAGACATGCGAAACCGGCTGAAGAACAGCGCGGTCAGCTTCTATTTGGGCGATGTGCGGAGCTACGATAGCGTTCTGCAAGCGATGCGCGGTGTGGATTTCGTGTTTCATGCCGCGGCGCTGAAGCAGGTCCCTTCGTGCGAGTTTTTTCCCATAGAAGCCGTGCAAACCAACACGCTGGGCGCCGAAAACGTGATGAATGCCGCGCTCGCTTCCAATGTCGGCAAGGTGATCGTACTGAGCACAGACAAGGCAGTGTATCCTGTGAACGCGATGGGGATGTCAAAAGCGCTGATGGAAAAGTGCATGGTGGCCAAGGCGCGGATGTATAAGGACAGCTCAACGGTGTTCTGCGGTACACGCTATGGGAACGTAATGGCCTCCCGAGGGTCGGTGATTCCGCTCTTCCTAAATCAGATTCTGGCTGGGGAACCGCTGACCGTGACCGACCCCAACATGACTCGTTTCATGATGATGATCGAGGGAGCAGTCGATCTGGTTATCTATGCCTTTGCACACGGGAAGCCAGGCGACCTTTTTGTTCAGAAGGCTCCGTCGGCGACAATCGGTACTCTTGCCAAGGCTCTTTTGAAGCTCCTGAATGCGCAGAATGGGATTCGGATCATCGGTACGAGGCATGGCGAGAAACTTTATGAAACACTCTTGAACCGCGAAGAGATGGCGCAGGCAGAGGACCTTGGCGTTTACTATCGAGTGCCGGCCGACGTAAGGGATTTAAACTACTCCAGCTATTTCAGCAGTGGACAGGCCGAGGTTTCCGACGCTATCGATTACAATTCGCACAATGCGGAGCTGCTGGATCTGGATGCGATGATGAAACTGCTTCTGAAGCTGCAATGCGTGCAGGATGCCTTGAAAGGCAAGGCGATACAGGCTTGAGCAACATTTGGATGATCACTAAGCCGGGCCTCATCGGGCGCGTTCGCATCAATGATTAACCCAGTAAATGATACCAGTGAGGCGGCTTCACCTATGATTCTGATTCTCGGCGGAACAGGCATGCTGGGGCACAAGATATTTCAGCATTATCTGCTACGATTTCCAGGAACGCTTTGCACCATGCACAGCAAGGCAAGCGATGCACCATACAGCCGCATCGCCATGTTTCAGAGCCCTCAAGTAATCGAAGGTATTGATGGTCTAGATTTCAAAAAGCTGTCGCACTTGCTCTTGCGTCTTAAGCCGGATTTCATTGTTAACTGTATTGGAGTCATCAAACAACGGGAAGAGGCTTCTTCACATATTTCCACCATTACTTTGAACTCCCTGCTTCCGCACCAGTTGGCAGAACTCTGCTCTAAATGGGGTGGTCGACTGATTCACTTCAGCACGGACTGCGTGTTCAGCGGCTGCCAAGGCATGTATAAGGAGGACGACCCCAGTGACGCCGAGGACTTGTACGGTAAGACTAAGTTTCTCGGCGAAACTACAGAGGCGAACGCACTAACGATCAGAACTTCGATTATTGGACGGGAGTTGGCGAATCACCGTTCCCTGCTGGACTGGTTTCTCTCAAACAAGGGCGGGCACGTAAAAGGATATCGTAAGTCAATTTATACAGGCGTCACAACGAATCATCTCGCCGAGGTGGTGGCCGACATTATCCTGCATTATCCACAGCTTCATGGTGTATACCAGGTGGCAAGTGAACCGATCAGCAAGTATGAATTGCTCTGTCTCCTCAAAGAAGCCTATGCACTGGACGTTGTCATAGACCCGGTAGATGGAGAGGATACGAATCGCAGCATGGATGGTTCCAGGTTTCATGCTGCGACCGGGTACGTCTCCCCCTCTTGGCCCACTCTCGTGCAACAATTGGTGGCAGATCCTACCCCTTATGAACAATGGCTAGATCCGAAGAAATAAGCTGCGCGATTATGACGCCCATTTCGAGCTTATGAGTGCTATTGGATGTATAATCGATATGGCCTCATAATGATCGGGAGACTCCAGCTCGTCTACCTATTACTTACGGTACCTGAGAAGTTGGACGACATAATGAGGTTGCAGAATAGTCTTAGCCAAAACATGGTCTCGGAGAATGTAGTATGAAGATTGCTACCATACTTGGCACTAGGCCGGAGATCATCCGGCTTTCGAGGGTGATCGCAGCGTTAGACCGCTACACGGAACACGTTCTGATTCATACCGGTCAGAACTATGACTATGAGCTGAATCAGGTGTTTTTTGACGACC